>ERZ724507.475-NODE-475-length-17990-cov-4.974017_pt1 | contig 17990 bp, 17 predicted proteins | sample MGYA00376040_ERZ724507 | MGnify/ENA primary metagenome ERZ724507 (study PRJEB28724, sample SAMN07190883) | activated sludge metagenome | isolation source: activated sludge of sewage treatment plant in Hong Hong | place: Hong Kong | collected 2016-03-17 ...
GTCCGCGGAGGGCACGGTGGGGTTGTCGGGATCGTCGCCGGCGATCACAACGCCGGCCTTGGTGATGTCCACGTAGCCGGAGATCGTCGCAGCGTCGGTCGAGCCCGGGACACGACAGACGATGCGGTGAAAACCAAAGTAATCGAGGTATGCGCCACCGAAGAGGTCGGCGAGCGAACCGCTCGAGAAGGGGCCGTCGTCGATCGAGCACACCGTCGCGCCGCCGAGCCGGGGCTCGATCTCATCGGTGTAGGGCCCGGGGATCGGCGTCTTCAGCGGGAAGGATCGTTCTTGGTCGCCGATCCGGCCGAGCACGATCTGTGGCGCGTGGGCCGGCGTGCCGCGCTGGAAGGCGACGTCGACGACGACGCCGGCATCGACGGCCATGCTCGTCAGCTTGCCGAGGTCGAGCGGAGTTCCCAGATCCTCCGGTCCGGCGGTGACCTCGACTCGCCCGCAGGGGGAGAGCCACCAGCGCCAGCGACCGAGCTCCGCTTCGAGCGCATCGGGGCGGATTGTCGGAGGTTCGCCACGACAGACGCCGGGCACGGGCAAGTCGAACGCGACGAGGAGAAGCGCGGCGCAGATCGCCGTTGACAGCGCGAGCGAGAGGGTCCGGGGAGTCGAGCGACGGACGCGCCAGGCGGCGATCGTGAGACCGAGCGCGAGCGCGATGAAGGCGAGCGCCGCGAGCCATGCGAGCGAGACGAGCATCGCTCACCAAGTCCCGGTTCGCGTCTCGTGCGGAGTATTCTGCGGGTTCGCCGGTGAATTCACGACGGCATCGACGATCTGGCCGACGATTTGGTGTGCCAGGCGGGCTCGCTCCTGCCCTGCGGGGTTGGCCGCCTCCGCGAGCGCGGTAAAAGAACGCTCGTAGAGCTCCTTGACGAGCCGGATCACCCGCATGTCGACGATCTGCTGACCGGGGCGCAGGGCGTGGACGAGGGCCCAGAAGCCTTGCTTGACGATCTGCTGAACGTCGCCAGGCGTGGCGTAGGGCTGGAGCGTGCCGTCGATCGTGTTCACCCAGATCCTCACGTGATCGGGGCCGACGAGGACCACATCGCGGTAGTGGGGGTAGCCACGGACCAGTGTCTCGACGAACACGCAGGCGTTGGCGAACTCGTTGATGATCGCCGCGACCTGTTGCTGGGTCAGCGCGATAGGTGCGAAGATCCCCTGGGCGCTGCGCGCCTGCGGCGGGGCGCCCTGCTTCGGCGCGGTGTAGCCGAGTCGGGCGGCGTAGCCGGGCGTCGTCATGATCTGCTGGACGATGTTGAGGATCAGGCGATCGCGGCGGATCCCGAGGTTCGGGTTGGCGCCTTCGTTGAACTTCTCGCGGACTTTGTGGCTGAGGACGTGGACGGCGGTCTCCTCGAGGTGCTTGGCCGTGACGGTCCGCGAACGCTCGGTCGCAGCGCGGGCCATGGCGCAGCCGATCCAGTCGGTGATGGCGCGGGCGTCGGGACCGAAGTCGATCAACGCGGCAAGTTCGCGCATGTCTCGCGCGAGCGGGTCGCTAGCGGCCATCAGGCGCTGCAGGAGATCGCGGGTGCTGCGGGTCAGGAAGTAGCGCCCCTTGGAGCCGGCGGACGGATCGCCCCAGAGGCACAAGGTCGTGCCCGCGGCGAGGTATCGAATATCCTGCGGCACTTCGGGCGCCTGGCCGTCCGGGTACGATCGTGCGAAGTCGCGGATCTTCGACGGCATGATCTCGTGGACGAGAACCTCGACGTCCGGCTGTGAGACACGGAACGAACGGGTAATCCGCGCCTGCAACGGCGGGCTGAGTTTTTTCGCGGTCATGTCGTAACCCGGCGGATTGGCCGTCGCCACGACGATGATCGGGACATAGTAGTCCTGGCCGCGACGGACGATCTTCCGCTCCTCGAGCAGGGCGAGCAGGCTGTCGAGGAACCCGTCGCCGAAGCGGTTGATCTCGTCGAGGAAGAGGACCATCCAGTCGCGGTTGGTCCAGACCCGCGTCGGGTCGTCGATGCCGATGCCACGCGGGATCCCCGGCCAGTCAGGAAAACCCTCGCGGATAACGGTGCCGCTCTCCTCGAGAGGGCGCAGCGCCAGCGCCTTGAGCAGCTTGACCTTGCCGGCCTCGTCGACGATGAGCATGTCCTCGCTGAGCGCGTCGCGTGGGATCTCGCGGTTGCCCTGGAGGAAGCGCGAGCCGCCGATCAGGCCCTGCATCGTCGCCAGCTTGATCGCCTGCTCGGAGCAGTAGCTCTTGCCGCAGCCGCGCGGGCCGGTGACGAGCACCGAGCGTCGCAGGCGGATGTTTTCAAGAATCGCGGTGGTCAGCCCATCCCCGGTCATCATCAGGGCCGGATCGTCCTCGTCGTCGGGCGAGGTGTCGAGGACGGAAGCCGGGCGGCCCTTCTTGCCGAGGCCGAAATATTGCAGGACTTTGGAGCTCATCGGCGCTTTCCCGCGATCGTGTCGACATCACTCGGCTTGAGGTGGGGACAACGGCTCGCCAGCTCGGCGCGCAGTTTGGCGGGGTCACCGCCCGCAGCTTGACGCGCCTCCTGCTCGTGCGGACAGGCGCGCTTGTTCGCGGGGCGGCCGGATGCCTCGGTGGCGATGCCCTTGACCTTCTGAAAAGCTTCCGAGCGGCGGACGGTGTCGCCGCCGACCTGCTCGATCGTGTTCATCATCATGACGAAGTCGCTGGCCATGGCGCCAAATTCGTCCATGCGCTGGCTAAACACGGCCTCGTCGATGCCGCTCGGACCGATCGAGCCGAGCAGCGCCGGGACGACTCGCAGCAGGCCGCCGAGGCTGAGCTTGCCGCCGATGACGAGGGCCTGGAGGGCCTTGAGGATCACACCGGCCGAGATCCCGAGCGCGGGGGCGAGGAGCACGGCGATCAGGCCCAGGAGCGCGAGCAGGACCTTTGGGTTGTCGAGACCGCCGGCCTGGATGGCCGAGGCGAGTTCGGGCGGCAGACCGCCGTGATCGAGCGCGTCGGCCATGCCGAGCGCCTGCTCGAGCGTGTCGACAGTGCCGGGATCGAGGCGATCGAGGGCCTCAGGCGGCAAGGTAGAGGCGAGATCGACCTTCGGGATGGCGATGCCCTTGGCCTCCGCAGCGTCGAGCACCTCGGCGAGCTTGAGCCCGGCGTCGGCGGCTTCGATGACCTGCTGCTGGGCCTGGCGCTCCTCGTCGCTGCTGGCGAGTGCGAGGCTCTGCATCGCCTCCTGGCGCGCTTCGCTGGCGATGCTCTTGAGCGAGTTTTCGCGAGAGCCGGCTTCGATCATCGAAAGCGCGAGCCATATCGGCAGGACGAGGAGGATGCCGAGGAACGTCCAGCGGAGCGAATAGGGCAAGAATCCGCGGGGCTTGCGCTGGACGAATCCGATCGCCAGAGCCGCGAGGACGAGGCCGCCGAGGCCGATCGCGGGCCACCATGTCGCCCATAGCGAGCCGCGGGCGGCACCCGACAGTTCGCTGCGCCAGAGGATGAACCAGACTGTACAGAGGATGAATCCCAGGTCGGCGATGAAGCCGAGCCGGTCCACTGCCTTTTGGGGGGGCTCAAGGGATGTCTGGGGCGTGCTCATGGATGGCCCTTCTCAAAGGGGGGTCGGTTTGAACGATTCGGGGACGATATCTTCGAAGGAGAGGTCGTCGCACCGTCCGTCGGCCTCGTTGCGGACGGCCTGCTTGGCTTGCTCCGTCCAGCGCGGCGGACTCTCGAGCGTGAGTCGGCCGGAAAGTGGCGGGATGAATTCGTGATTTCCCGAGCGGACGTCGAATCGATACACACGGCCTGATGCGTCCGATGGGGAGAATTGCAGCGTCACGTCGAGCTCGAGGTCGTCGATGGGCACAGGATAGAGGCGGGAGCCGCTGCAACCGGAGTCGTTGCATTTTACGTAGGCGCTCCCAGAAATAGTCAGGGTGTATCGACGACCGATGTCGACCTTATGCGAACCGAGGTCTGCGCCCGCGGCGAGGAGCGCCTGGGAGACAAGACCGGGCAACAGAAGCGCCGCGATCCAGGCAAGCTTGACGCGCCACCCTGTGCGATGGGGGGTCGGTCTCCTCATGGAACTCGAACCTTCTCACGGGTCGTCGGCGTGTTCCAGTCGGACCCGCCGGTTCATTTTCCTCGGCTTCCTGCCGTGGATCCAAACATGATCTTCGGGCTCATGCTCGTGGTACATGCATGAGGGTGTGCGGGAGGATGCATGTCGACCGGGCCTGAGCGGCGAGACGAGCCGCAGGTCTTCCGCTACCAGGGCGTCGCGGCCGGGCTTCGCCAACCTTCGGTGACGGTTCCGCCGGTCCTGGAGGTGCCCGCCGAGGTCGTCGAACTGGCGCCGGAGCCCTTGCTCTCGCGGCGACGTACGGGGTTGTGGGGCGTGCTGATTGGCGTTCTTGTGGTCGGCGGCGGCGCGACGGCGGCGGTGTTGGCGTCAGCGGAGTCGGTGCTTCCCGAGAGGGAGATGGCCCCGGCGCCTGTCCCTTCGCAGGCCCCCGAGCCCGAGAACGTGGTTTCTGTGAGTGCTCCGCCGGCTGAGAATCCCGCCGTGGCGGCGGCGCCGGTACAGGCAGCGCCGCTGGTCGTCGCGCCGGTGGTTGTGGACCAGCCGGTGGGAGCGGAGAAGAAGATCTCTCGCGCCCGGTCGAAGGTACCGGCCCCGGTCAAGCCGGCTACGCCGACGTCCGAGGTGACGCTGTCGAGGTTCTCGGCGACCGGGAGCATGTCCGCAGCCGAGGTTCGCGCGGGACTGTTGCCGTCGCTGGGGCGGCTGCGGGATTGTCACAATACGGCGCTGCAGCGAGGGCAGAACATCACGGGAACGATCGCGGTGAACCTCGAGATCCGCGGGAGCAGCGTCGAGTCGATCGATGTCAAGACGGCGATCGACTCGATCGCGCTGCGCGGGTGCTTCCGCAAGGTGCTGGTCGGGACGGTGTTTGCCGGCGGGTCCGGGGCGGCCCACACGCAGGCGAAGGTGGAGTTTTTCCTGCTGGCTCGGCCGGGTTCACGGTAGGGGGGGCGCCTTGAACTCCCTGCGCGCGAGGGCGGCGAGGCGGTGCTGCTGCCGCCTGTCGCGCGGTGGGGCCAACTATGACCTCCTCCCCGAGCACGTTACCCGTCTGCCGACCATCACCTGGCGCGACCCGGCGAACGTCGACCTGCTCCGGGAGCCCGACGACCCGCAGTTCCTCCACCTGCACGGCGCCTGGAGGTTGCCCGGCATCACCCACAGCCCGCCAGATCGGTTGTGTCGGGCTCTTACGCTATTCTCGATCCGCGAGCGGCAGCCCGATCCGCTGGGCGATCGTCCGCGCCAGCGCCTCGAAGTCATGGAACGACTCGCGCGCCGCCGTGGCGGTCGCGCCGAGCGCCCCATCCGCCGGCGTGAGCTTGAAGACCGGCTTCCTCGCCTCGTGCGCCAGCGGCATCAGGCTGCGGTAGTTCTTCAACGAGCCTAGCATCTCCGGGTCGCGGGCGAGCCTGGCCGGCCGCGCCGGCCGGTTGCCGATCGCCATGCGATAGACCTCGGGAATGCGATCGAGCCAGCGCTGAAACGCCTTGAGCGGCTGATCCGACCGCACCGAATGCTGGAGCACGACATAGCCAAGCGGACGCATCAACCCACCAGGAAGCGTGAGCCCCTTCGGGACCTTGCCGCGCCGCACTCGGTTCTGCCACCCCTCGCTCCACTCTCGCAGCTTGGGGCCGAGGTTCTTCAGGCCGCGCAGGGAGAAGAGATCCGGCGCCAGCGGCACGACCACTTCGTCGGCTGCGACCAGAGCCGCGCGATTAATCGCGCCGAGGTTGGGACCGACGTCGATCAGCGCGAGCGGAGCCTCGAAGTCCGCCGCCGCCCGCTGAATCACGCGGTAGAATCCGCTCATCACGCGAAACGCGTCCGCCGCGTTGGAGGCGTTATCGTCGAGGCATGCCGACCAGGCCTGGGACAGCCGGTCTTCGAACTCATTGAGCTCGAGGGTCCCGGCGACGAGCCCGATGTTCTCGAGCTGCTCGACGTGCGCCGGCCCGACGTCGCCCAGTCGATCGATCAACGGCTTTACAGCGCCCAAGATCGTCGCAGACTCGCCGTCATCGCCCCACAGCTCCTCGATGCGATCGTCCTCGAGCAGCGCGCTCGTCAGGTTGGACTGCGGATCGAGGTCCACCGCGATCACCCGTACGCCGAGCTCGGAGAACATCCAGGCCAGGTGGTAGACCAGGGTGGTCTTCCCGACGCCGCCCTTGTTGTTGAAGAACGCGATCGTCTTCGCGTTCATGCGGGCCTCGCTATTACCACGTGGAAGTGATTCGCGCGCGGTGTGAAGCTCGCCGACGGCGAGCCGTTCCGACGAAGCTCGTCCTCGGCGGTGAGGATCCCGCGGCCGAAACGGTTGACGAACCCGAGCACCTTGGCGGCCTCGGCGAGGACCGGGTTGCGGTACGCCGTTGCCCCCGGGAACTCCTCCGGCGTCAGGTCCCCGTAGAGCCCGCCGGGATTGGTAAGCTCGACCCGATCGACGAAATGATTGATCATGATCGGGGTGTTCGACTCGTAGTTGCGGTGGATCACCGCGTTCATCAGCAATTCATGCAGCGCCCGGGGCGGATAGTCGTACGCCGTCCGCTCCGCGGCTCCGCGCCCGAGCGCGACCGGACGCCCCCCGGCCAGGTCGTCGCCGAGCCCGTCGAGCTCGCGCATCACCGTCAGCAGGTCGCCGTCGATCTCCCGCTCGCGCAGGACCTCGGACGACAGGCTCTCCCCCGCGTATCGCACGTACTGGACATAGGCGCCGGGGAAAAAACCCCGGCTCCGGCTCGAGAAGAGCAGCACCCCCGCGTTCGTCGGGCAACCGGCGCGGCGGTCGAAGAAACGCAGCGCCGCGAGTTGGTCTTCGATCGATCGATGGTTTTCGGCGATCACCCGCCGCGACACCGCGAGCGGGCGGTAGCTAAGAACGAAGAGATCGAGCACTAGGTCGTCCAGCGCGGCCTCGTGGCAGGGCCGCGCGTCCCACGTCTTCGCCTGGGCTGCGCGCCGCTCGCTGAGCTCGCGCTCCTCGGACTCGGTGGCGACGCGTCGGCTCGGCCCGACCCGCACCCAGACCTGCCCCTTGTAGCGCACCGGCGGCAGGTCCGATGGGAACACCTCGACGACAGCCATCTCGCCGCCGCCGAGGCTGAGCTTCTGCACGTTCATGCGCGGCGGCGGCAGAAGGTTGCCGTTATTGCGCATGTCGGCGAGCTGCCGCAGAAGCTCGTCGCTGATGATCTCACCGCTGGCGCGCCCGTCGGCTGACGCGCCGACGAAAAGGTAGCCTGGTCGCCCATGCTTCGGCAGGTCGTTGGCGAAGGCGCAAAGCGCCTCGCCGAACTTGTCGAACTTCTTGAGAGACTCGGTCAGCTCGACGCGATCCGACTCGTCGGCCTGGCCGCCGGTTCGGTTTTGCAAGATCCGCTCGAGCTCCTCGTGCTCCATGACGCGACGCAGCTTATCCCTCACGCTTGCGCGAAGGCAAGCGCTCAGGCATCGCCGGCGAGCTCGTGGGGCCTGCTCGACCGCTCGCTTGTGCTGCGCCTCCTCGTCGAGGACGGCCAAGCCGAGCTCGACCGCGCGGTGCGGCAGGTGCTCCGCGCTGAGCAGCCGGTGTACCATTCGGGTCCGCTCGTCATTGAGTCCGCGTAGGCGGTTGAGGCCGGCGAGCAGCGGCTCACGCCGCTGGCGGGCGCCCTGGCGGAGGTCGAGCGGGCGGCGCCGGCGATCGACTCGGCGCGGGATCGACACAGCCTGCGCGATGCTGGTGCCAGCGGCCCGCGTGGGCGAGGAGACGGAGGAGCTCGGGCAGGCGGAGGGGCGGCGACGGCGCTGCGGGCGACTGCACGAACGCGATACGTGGTCGGCGCGCCTCGTCTCGCTGACGTCGAGCTGCGACGGCTGGCGGAGATCGACGCGGCGCCGTGTCTCCAGGGGGAGGTGCGCTGTCTCGTGTGTGTCGAGCGCCGCGTCGGTGAGGGCGAACCCACACCCGAGGCCCTCGGCGTACTCGGTGTTGCGTGCGTCGGACGAACCGCACGTTCCGCCGCGCGCCTCGAGTACGATGGTCGGTCGGCCTAGCCCTCGATCTCGGGGGGATCCGGCAGAGATCTCTGACCCCGCCGAGCTTCGTCGTCGCCTGACTACCGCCCGGGGGAAGGTCGGCAGGCCGTTAGGCGCCCGGGCCGGCAACCCGACACGCCGGTTGCGCCTGTGGCCCGGCGGCGCCGACCTCGATTTGCCCGCACTGGCGGTGCTACTTGGAGTCACGCCTGAGCCCGCATCGTGAATACCTTGCGCGCCTCGATGGCCAGCCATCAGGGCGTGGCGCCAGCGCCGACCGACTCGAACACCATCACCTGTCCGTCCGGCAACGGGATCGTCCAGAGCCGGATCTTCCCCGCCTCGTAGCCGTCGCGGAGCTCGTCCGGCGACACGTTCTCGCGGACCCACGCGATCCAGCCGGGGATCTGGGCCGCGATCCGTCCGCACACGTAGGCATGGACGGAGGCGAAAACCCCGCGAAAATCCCGCTCCGCCTGCTCGAGCGCGGCGAGGCGCGTGGTCTTCAGGTGGAGCACCAACCGCTCTCGAAAATTCAGCGGCGCCCCCGCTGGCGGCGGCGGAGCGTCTTCTTCGGCGATCTCGAGGTCATCCGGCGGGGGCTCACCCGTCGGCGTCACGGCGCCGCTCCCGCCCGCGGCAGCGAGAGCCCGTATTTCGCCGCGTGGCGCCGCAGCGCCTGCTGAGAGATCCCCAGCAGTGCCGCGGCCGCCGTCGTCGTCGCCGCCTCGCGGACGGCCGCCCGGAGCAGCGCCTTCCTGGCGCCCTCGAGCGTGATGCGTTCGCCGGGACGCGTGGCGACGAGCACCACCCGGTCCGCATACCGCTTGCAGACGATCATCCCTTGCCTCCTTTCGAGGACCACGGGAGGCGGACGCCATGACGGCGCGCGAGCCCCTGGAGCTGCCGGGGCCCGCTCAGCCCGAGCGCGCGAGCCGCACTCTGCGCCGAGTCCGAGTGCCGCACGGCGTAGTCGATCAGCGCGGCCAGACCGGCCCGGAGCGACGGGAGCCCGTCCGACGTCCCGAGCGCGATCGCCTCGCCGGCGGTCACGCGGCACTCCACGTCCTCGCGGGTCCGGACTTTCCGCCGGGGCCCTCTCGCGGTCACAGGGCGCCCTCCCGTCGGAGTCGGCCGCTCGTGTAGCCGAGCATCACGGCGACCGGCAGGAGCACCGCCAGGGGCGCCTCGGCGTCCACGAGGATACCGAGCGCGACGCCGGCAGCGGCCGAGAGAACCGTCGAGTTGATGCACCGCTGCAGAAGAGACAGACCCTGCGCGGTGGCGCGCGTTCCTTGAGTCATTTTTTAAATCTCCTTAGACTTTCCTTTACATCTCCTTAGATCTTAAATAAACAATAAATTTGTAAAATTCGGTTCTTTCGCGGTTTGTCCGCCCCGCCTGCTATCTTCGGCCCGTGGCGCAAAGCGCGAAATCGGACCCGTGGGTCACGACCGAGCAGGTCGCCGAGGCCGCCGGGGTCTCGCCCGCCACGGTGCGCCGCTGGGGGCGGCTGGGTGTCCTGCCCCCCCAGAAGGTGGTTTTCATGGGCCGCCGAGGGCGCCAATCGCGCTGGCCGCTCCACACCCCGGAGCAGGCGCGATGGGTGTTGTCGCTGCTCGAGCGCGGGCGGACCTTCGACGAGATCCGCGCCATGCTCGCCGCCGGGGAATTTCAGTCGTCCTCTACGAAGGACGACACCGGCAGCCGCGAACCGACCGCCTGATCGGGCCGAGGCAATCTGCCTTGCCATGAATGAGTCAGTATCTGAAGCCATTTGGCCCAACGCCTTGCGGCAGTTATAGATTCTTGAAAGTCGCGGATTCCTTCGGCTCAACGCCTTGCGGCAGATCCATCTGGCTTCCTTCCTTGTTAAGGAAATGGTTTCGAGGCTCAACGCCTCGCGGCATCCCGGCAACTCATGCAGCGAACTCCGGAGTCTGGACCCACGCCTCCGGCGGCGGCTCCTCGGAGGGCTCCCTCGACGGCGCGAAGACCCTGGTCATCGTCCGGCTCGAATCAAGTCGATCGACCCCGACGCTGAGCCGACAAGATCCGCGGAGCGGCGGGCTCGTCGGCCCCAGCACGACGTACCAGCGCGCCGGAGGCGGTGACTGGAGCAGGTCGACGCGGTCGAGCAAGAAATTGTTGTCGCCCGCGAACGGCAGCCCGTAGCGGGGCGCGGACAGCGTCCCGGCGAGTCCGCGCTGGATCCTCTCGCCGATGCAGTCGTCGGCAGCATCCACCCCGACGACGACGTCGAGATCGATGAGAAGCTCCCGCCGGACGGGGGCGATCCAGTATTTGCGCCCGTAGGACTCCCGGAGCCTCACCTCCTTCTCCGGATGAGACGTCGGGCATCCGTAGATTTGCTGTGTGAGCGCGCAGATGCCTGGCTCCTTGACGAAACCGAGCGCGAGCCTCAGCACCGGAGCATCGGTTCGGATCCCCGTCGTGGTCTTGCAGGTCGCCCCCCGGGTCTCGATGTGCGCCAGGTTGAGGACAAGCCCCCATGCCGTGCTCGGCGGGATCATCGGGCTGCTCGCGCGGTACCCTCCGGCCTGGAACGACCGGAAGCTGGCGAAAGGCGCCTGGATTCGGATCCACGCCCTCATGCCTTTCCCCTCCGAAAGGCCGCCGCCGCGAGTTCGCCGAGGAGCGCCTGGGGATTGTCGAACAGACGGACTCCCTCCTTGAGGAGGCGCTTCCGCTCCGGCGCCGCAAAATTGCGGGCCAATTCGCCGCCGATCCAGAAGTCCTGTCCCGGGAGGTCACCCGCATGTACGCGCGACAGCTCGGGGAAGCTGGCGTCCTCGGCGAAGCCGTACGTGCCAAACCCAGCCACCAGCGACGTCGTGAAGCGAACGACGATACTCCGGGGCGCCATCTCGTAGTGGTTTCGCGTGTGCCCGCCGCCGACGCGAGAAATCTCCCCGATCGCCCGCAAGAGCGCGCGCGTCCAGTCGGGCCCCTTTCCCTGCGTGCAATCACCGAGCGAGATGGCGAAAGGGTATTGAAACGCAGTATAGGCGACCTCCTTCTGGATCAAGGCAGACCTCGCCGAATTCTTCCAGGGGCTCGCCCCGGTGTTCACAGGCGACTGGTGGAGGGTCGTGTTGTGCCGGCTGGGCGACAGGGCCACCGCCAGATTCATCCGCAGGACGCTGTCGCGTTTGGCGGCCTCGCCGCGCTCCTTCATGAGCTTGTGGTCCGTGACGAAGAACCCGAACAAAAAATCATCCGCGTAGGTATCCGCGTCCGGGAACGACTTGTACTCGACGGCGAGTTGGGACTGGTCCCGGAGCCGCCGTCGATTCATGGGGAGCCCGTAGGCGGTGAGGATCTCCCGCAGGGCGCTCCGCATTGCCTCGGGACTGACGACCGGGTACTCGTGCCCGCCCTTGCTGATCGTCTGCAGCACGTTGCGGTTCTCCTCGCGCTCGCCGCGGTAGTTCGAGCTGGGCGCGGGGTACGTGAGCACCGTGGCGAAGATGTTCTTTTGCGTCTGCATCGTAAATCTCCTGAGATAGATCGGTGGTCATCCCCTGGCGCACAACGCCAGGAGCGTGATCGTGCGAACCTGAGCGCGCCTCGCTTCGTCGAACAGCGCCTCCGAGATCATCTCGAACTCGGGCTCCTTGATGTGCTGTCGGACCGACCCGAGGGTCGCCACGAAGTACTCGCTGAATTCCTCCCCGGTCCGTCCTCGAACCGCCAGGAACGCGTCGCGCGCGACCTTGCGGCGGAGAAACCTGTACTTGTCGATCTCGCTGCGCTTCTTCGCCTCGGCGTACGTCATGCCGTATTTGCTCTCGAGCCGACCGCGGACGTACGCGCCGACGAAGCGGAGGACAAGCTGCGACAGGGAACTCAGATCATTGGGATGTTGCATGTTCGAGACCTCGTTCTCGAACATGATACGAGCATCATGCCGGAAGCGCTCGCACCCGAGCGTCAATTCCTCCGATGAGCGCACGATCAACCGATCGAAGCCGTCGTGCCAGGGCTTCTGGTCGATCAAATTTACGATCCGTTGCCGACGGAACGGCGTGCTCCACAGCAGCCCCCGGACACGAGCGTACGCGTCGATGAGCGTGTCGTCGGGGTCCACCCGCCCGATCCCTCGCGTAAACACCCTGTTCTTGCGCCTCTCCATGTGGAACACGTCCACGCCGAGCACGAGATCAGACGTTGCTCGTTGACCCTCGCGGAGCGAGACCTGGCGCTTCATCCGAACGAAGAAGTCGAGCCCCCCCTCGACACCTAGATCCACGATCGCGCCGCCCGGGCGACAGCCGACCCGCTTGTTCTCCTCGGGCGTCCGGTTGGTGAGCGCGTGCTCGAGCTCGTCGCAGAAGATCTCCAGATCGGCGACATCCGGGATGGCGACGACATAGCCGACACTCGAGATCGTCCCATGCCGATCGACAATGCGAGGGACATAGATCTGCCCGACGAACGGCCAGAAATTGAGGAGGAATTGGAACCGGGGCCGATCCATGAACGGGATCCCGTCCTCTGACAGAGACCTGCCGCCCAGGAGGTCTGTGCTGCTGATCTTCACGGCCTCGTCCCCAGCGGTCAGCGAACACCACGTTCGTTCGACATCACGCGCCGGCGTGGGTGCATGCCGCCGGTCCGTACGAGCGACGTACGGGAGGCGCGGCGTTCCGCCGCTCCGGAAGATCGAGAACACGGCGTCGCGCCAGAGCTTGATCCACAAACCGTCCGCCGATCGATCCCATTCCACGAGAAATGCGCCCTTAGGCACCCTGGCCGGGTAGATGTACAGGGTCTTTCCCGCTGTAACGCCGCTCGCATCTTCGATGAACTGGACCTCGCTCGGCTCCCTCTCCTCGAACCGGAAGGGATATGCGCGATTCTCCGTGAAGGCGCTGTAAGCCGCGTCGAAAATCATCGCCAACCCGACCTTGCTCAGGCGCAGGGTAAGCCCGTAAGCGTCCAAGCGGGTGATCTCATACATGCCGCGCCGCGCGCCTCGCTGGCGCCGGAGCCACCGGATGAGCAGGACAAGACCAGCGAGACCGGCGCGGTGCTGGGAGGAGGGGAGCTCCCCCAGCGAGTAGTGGAGCTCGATGATCCTCCCGTCACGCTCGACATCCTCGCCGCGGGAAGCTGACTGTTCATCGGTCATGGAACGCACGGACGCACCTCCTGGCACCGGAAGAACCCAAGAAGCGGATCATAGCGAGCAGACGACACGATGCCGAGGAACTTCGGAAATGTGCTCGGGCGTGGTGCCTGTTCTTCACCGAGCACCGCACCCCGAGGAACCGGCAGGATATATTCGTCGTAAGACTTCCGTGTTGCGAACAACTCGGCCACAGTTTCGACATCCCGCTCGATCACGCAGGATTGCGAGTGCTCGTCCTTCTCCCTGAACGACCCTGGCACCGCGAAATATCCGCTGGTGAGGAACGCCGCGCTCTCGTCGGACGGCGGTTCGTCAAGGTCGAGCGCGTCGAGCCTCTCCGCGAGATCTCGCTGGCTCACGGTTCCGCGGCCGAGCCCTGCGAGAAACCCGCGCGCACTGTCGAAATCCTTGTCCTCGTAGGGACTCGATCTCGCGGGCTCGTACCAGAGAACCTCCGCGCAGTGCGACGAAGCTCGGCTCAGCGATCGGCTGGACCTCCCGAATCGCTGCACGAGAGACGTGACCGGCGCGAGCTCGGTGATCAGCTGATCCGCGTCCAGATCGAGGCTCATCTCGCACACCTGGGTCGTGACCGCGAGCACCGGGCGGCCTTCTTTGAACGCCTTGACCACCTCGTCGTGCGCACGATGTCGGTCCCCGAGCCGAAACCGGCTGTGATAAACGAGCACGCTGGCGACGTGGCGACGCAGAATCCCGGCGATCTCCTGGCAGCGATCTACGGTGTTGACGACCCAGAGAGTTTTCCCGCCGCGGCGATACGTCTCCAGCGCCTCTTCGAGGGCGACCTCGGGCCCCGAGACGCGCCGAATCCTGTAGCGAGGTCGCTTTTCCTGGCGTTCGAGGTCCTGAAGTTCTCCTCGATGTTCCGGGGTCGGGAAGACGCGAAGTCCGAGCTGCTCGAGATCTGCCCGCCGCCAGCGCGGCAGTGTCGCCGTCATGCAGAGGACCGTCACGTCGAAGTGGGCCAGAAGGGCCTTGAGGTTGCTAAACATCCGGCGATCGAAGGAGTGGATCTCGTCGATGACGATCGCGCTGTCCGCCAGGAGCGGGAGCAGACAGATGCCGGTGTAGCTGTGCTCGAGGAAGCCGAGAAATTGATCGGCGGTCGCGCTGAAGTATCGCCGCCTCCACAGTCCGAGGGCATACAGGCGGGCCTCCGCCTCATCGAGGAATTTTCGACCGAAGAGGTGTTCGCCCGGGTTTTGGGTCATCGCCTCGATCTCGTAGGGCGCGGTCAAGTGGACGAGCGCGGCGTCCTCCTCGGGCGCCCATCCGACATAATCTCGAAATCCCTCGGTCGCTGTTCCTCGGGTCGGGTACAGAAATACGACATGGCCCAGCTCGCGCTCCTGCAGGGCCGCCTGCGCCCATTTCCAGGCGGCCAGAGTTTTTCCCGCGCCGCAGCCCGCGAGGAGGAGCGCCTTCTCTCCCTGCGACGCGGCCAGGGTCTGAAATCGATGAAACACGAACGGTTTTTGGGTGAGCCGCTCGATCTCTGCGACGCGCTTGTCGATGATGGCCCGGGCCAGCTCCTCCCCCGTGAGCGCCGGCCTGTGGACAACGCTCTCGATCCAGTCTTCGATGTCGCCCCCGACCCGGACCACCCCCGAGGCGACCGAGTCCGCGACCACGAGGCCCGCTTTTACGGCCCAGAGCAGGGGTCGGCGCTGCGGATCTCGTCTGTTGATCGCTCGGCGATAGGCCAGGGCCGCGCGTGTTCCGGTACAAAGGGCATCGGCCCAGAGCGCCGAGGATTCCGTCCACGGGAGACCTGGGAGCTCCGGCGGCCGGGAGAGCCCGGCGAGATCCTGGACCCTGGCGAAGATCTCGCGGACGGCCGGGTGATCGAGATGAAGTCGAACGTGGGCCGCGCCCTGGTCCGCGACGGTGCACGGTCGGCCCCAGGCCCACTCGACTCCGTGTTCGGTGGCCTTCATGTGGTGCGAGAGGACTGCAGCGGTGATCGCATCGACGTCCAGGTCCGGATGCCTACCGAGCCACGACCGCACGTCCGGCAGGGCCAAGATCAGCGCCGATAAATGCTCGTGTCGCAGCGTCTGCCGCCTTCCAGGCGCCGTCCCCCTCACGGCAGCCTGAAATTCCTCGTTGGCCTTGCCCACGTCGTGAAATAGCCCGGCCACCCGGAGATTCAGGAGGAAACGCCGTCTGTCGGAGTCCTGAAAACGGAAGAAGCGAGCCCAGCTACGACTCCACCGCCCGTCCGGCCGAAAGACGACGCGAGCGGCCTTCTCCGTGTCCATGCAGTGCTCTGCGAGCGACACCAGCCGGTCGCCACGAGGGGACTTGGCCAGCAAAACCCCGGCAACATCGTTGATGGGGTTCATACTCTCCTCCCCGAGGGAACAAAGATGCCAGCGCCCATATGGCGCCGTCCACCCAAGCCACAATATTGGATCCGAAGCGAGGTCTGTTCGTCGAGCGCTCGCAGGCCGACGGAGAAGCCGACGACGGTCCTGTCCTTGATCCGGAGAACGCGGCGCCGACCGACGTCCACCTCGACGTGGCTCGGGTGAGGCCCAGCGTGGTCCGAGGCGGTGATCTGTCGCCGTAGCGCCTCGGCAAACGTCGCAGGCTCGTCGAGAAATCCCTTGATCGTGACCAAACGAGCCCAAAGGCGGTCCTTCGGAGCGATCGCGTTGAATTGTGGCAGACCCAGGTGAAGTCGCCACCCGTCGAGGTCGAGCACCGCGCCAGCGAGCGGCGAGAGTCTCCGGAGGTCATCGAGCGGCACGCGCAGCATCACCCGTGATCGCGAGGTGACCGCGAGTTCCGCGTCCCCGCACCGGACACCGGCGACCGGATGAACTCCCCACCTGGGCTCCTCGTGAAGCGCAGGAATGACCCGCGCCAGCGCGCCAAACAGGGCGTACCCGTGGTCCAGCGGCAGCCGCGAGCCGAATAGGGGGAAAATGACGTCAACGACGGGATTGTCCGACGGCACGAAACGCATGGTGTTCGCTCCTCTTCGAGTCGTAAAGCCCCTATGTGCCGCTGTGTCTCAACCAGTTGAGACACAAAATGCACGGGGGCAAGAAACAGTGCTCTACAGGTCCGCCTGTGAAGATGAGTATCGAGCCAACGCATGTGAGAGCTCCGAGACGATCAACGTTCGGAGGTTCTCGGGTTGGACGACCAGCGCCGTCGCCCCCCAGCGCAGGACCCAGCGCATGGCTTCGATAAGGCCCGCGACACGCGCCCGTACCAGAGCCACCCCGTTTCCTTGATCGTGGACCTCTTGGTCCTCCACCAGCGGCCATTCGCCGGCGATAGAAGACAGTCGGGCAGGTATTTGAATGACGACCTCGAACGTGTCGCCGGACCATGCCTTCACGGAATGGGCAAATACGGCTTCTTGATCAATTTCGCGATGGTTCACGGCCGTTCGGTCCAGGACCACGACTTCACTCATGCGCACCAACTTGAAGGTCCGGGCGGACCCTTTCATAACATCGAAACCCAGCAGGTATACGTGCCCCTCCACGGCTCTGAGCGCGATCGGGTCGGCGGTTCGCTCCCTGCTCTCGTCCGAGCCAGGAGAGTTGTAGGAGAATCGAACTCGCCTCCCTGTGTTGAGCGCGAGCTCGACCTGGGAGAGAGCCTGGCTTGAAGAAGGGGGGCCTCGGGTTGCCAGGTTGAGCGGAAAGACCGACGCCTCCGTCGAGGGCTTGAGTAACTCATCGAGTTCGCCGAGTATTTCCAGGCCCTCGAAGGGTGTAAGGAGCGACCGTGCGAGTCTCAGGGCCAGGATCTGGCGCGGTGTCGGCTTCGGGAGTGGAGAGGCATGTCCTTCGGGGAGGAAATATCTCCGGCTCACACCCACCTGCTTGCTCGTCACGTTTACCCCCGCGGCCTTGAGGGTACCGAAGTCGCGGTAGCACGTGGCGCGTGCTACCCGGAGACGGGACGCCACTTGCTCGACCAGCACGCCCTGCGGGTTGCTGCTCAGGATCTCGACGATGCGCCAGAGCCGCATGAGACGTGCTTGCTTGTTCTTCCCGGTACTACCGCGGGCTACTTGCCGAACCATGATCCCGGAGTAGCAGCCCACGAGTTTGCGAGCCAAGAAAATCATCGAATATGTGCAATAACGCTGTCTGCGACACAAAACACTCCATCGGTCCCCGTTTGTCGTCGAGAACTCCCGGATTTGCGAACATCGCGGCGATGAAACTGTTTGCGCAGTCCATCAATGGGCTCGAGCGACCGGTCCACCTCTGTGTATTTCTGCGCAGAGGTGCAGTGCCTGGCGAAATGTGCAGCGTGCAAGGGGCAGCACACTCGGTGCACACTGGATCTTTCGCCGTCGTACTTTCCCGCGGCTGATATCGGGCGCCACGCCGCCACTCGGCACGAGGCGCACTGGTAGCCCGGCAAGAACTCGCCCCCCGGGTCACGCCCGCGACCAGACACCGCGGAAAATCCGCGAGCGACGCGGACCAACCTCAGCCCTGCCGGCGTCGAACAAGCTCCGTCGCCGCGAATTTCTCCAACCACCGCGCCTGCTCGGGCCGCAAACGCACCCCCGGCCGGATGTTCTGGATTCTCTCGATGGCCTCCGCCGGCGTGCTGGCGAGCCCGCGCGCGAGGAACACCGCCGCGGCAAAAGTGCCCGAACGGCCGTGTCCCTGCGCGCAGTGAACGTATCCGTCCGAATACCTGCGTCGTGAGGCGCTCCTCCTGGGCGGCTACAAGGG
>ERZ724507.480-NODE-480-length-17946-cov-5.373763_pt1 | contig 17946 bp, 17 predicted proteins | sample MGYA00376040_ERZ724507 | MGnify/ENA primary metagenome ERZ724507 (study PRJEB28724, sample SAMN07190883) | activated sludge metagenome | isolation source: activated sludge of sewage treatment plant in Hong Hong | place: Hong Kong | collected 2016-03-17 ...
TGGCTGCAGCGCTTCGCCAGGGGCGTCAGCTGCACGGCCGACCAGCCCTGGTGGGAGGAATTCGTGAACTGGGCGGGCGGCCTCTGGCCCCTGATGTTCGAGGGATCGGGCTCCTGCTCCGAAGCCGGCTGGAAGCTCTTTGGCCTGTCGATCGCCGAGTGGTCCTTGATCGCGTTCTCCGCCATGGCGGTGGCGACGATCCTTGCTTTCCTTTACCGGCCCGAACCCGCATAGGTCGTTAGGCCGGGCACGTCTCGCCACCCCGCTATCCGCGGGACTTCTGGCCCATCATTCTTCTCCAGAGGGCGAGTGATTCGCCGACGATGCCGCGGCGGAAGGCAAGCACGCAGGCGACGAAGATAGCACCCATGATCACGGTCACGAGGGAGCCCACCTTGTCGGCCAGTTCATTTTGCAGGGTGACGATCACCGTCGCGCCCACCAGGGGGCCGAACACGGTTCCCATGCCACCAACCAGGGTCATCAACACCACTTCACCGGACGTATGCCAATGCGCGTCGGTCAGCGTGGCGAACTTGAATACGAGCGCCTTGGTAGCTCCCGCGAGTCCGGCAAGCCCTGCTGAAAGGACGAACGCCAGCAGCTTGTAACGGGCGACGTCATAACCAAGCGAAACCGCGCGCGGCTCGTTTTCGCGTATCGCCTTCAGGATTTGGCCGAAAGGCGAATGGATCGTTCGCTGTATCAGCCAGAAGGCACCGACGAAGATCGCCAGCACCACGTAGTACAGGTTCATGTCGTCCGCGAGGTCCAGCACGCCGAACAGCGTTCCGCGCGGAAGTCCCTGCAGGCCGTCTTCACCGCCGGTGAAAGGCGCTTGCAGGAAGATGAAATACACCATTTGCGCCAGGGCCAGCGTGATCATGGCGAAGTAGATGCCCTGACGGCGGATGGCCAGGCTACCGATCGCCCAGCCCAGCGCGACCGCCGCCAGTGTTCCCGTAAGGATGCCCACCAGAGGTGGAAGCTGCCAGACCTTGAGTGCGTGGCCCGCGACATAGGCCGCGCTGCCGAAGAATACGGCATGGCCGAAAGACAGCAGGCCCGTGTACCCCAGCAGCAGGTTGAAGGCGCAGGCGAACAGGGAGAAGCAGAGGATCTTCATCACCAGCACCGGGTAGATGAAGAACGGCGCCACCAGCCCGAATGCCAGCAGTCCGAGATAACCGATCGCCCCCCTGCTCATTTTTCCTTCCCGAACAATCCGGCCGGCCGGATCATCAGCACGATGGCCATGATGATGAAGACAACGGTCGACGAGGCCTCCGGATAGAAGACCTTGGTCAAACCTTCAACTACCCCAAGGCCAAGGCCAGTCAGGATCGAGCCCAGGATCGAGCCCATGCCGCCGATGACCACCACGGCGAAGACGACGATGATGAGGTTGGACCCCATGAGCGGGCTTACCTGCAGGGCCGGCGCAGCCAAAACGCCGGCAAACCCGGCCAGGGCAGCGCCGAAGCCATACGTGAGCATGACCATGAGGGGAACGTTGATGCCGAACGCCTGGGTCAGTTGCGGATTCTCCGTCGCCGCACGCAGATAAGCGCCGAGTTGGGTCTTTTCGATCACGAACCACGTGGCGAAGCATACGGTCAGCGAAGCGACGATCACCCAGGCGCGATACTTGGGAAGAAACATGAAACCAAGGTTGAACGCGCCGGAAAGCTGATCCGGTATCGAATAGGGCTGGCCGGACACGCCGAAGATGTTGATGAAGAGCCCTTCCAGTACGAGGGCCAGGCCAAACGTCAGCAACAGCCCATACAGGTGGTCAAGCTTGTACAACCACTGCAGCATGGTGCGTTCGATTACCACGCCAATCGCCCCCACGCACAGCGGGGCAGCGAGCAGGGCCACCCAGTAGTTCATCTCGAGGTAGGTCAGGCCCAGCCAGGCCGCGAACGCACCCAGCATGTAGAGCGCGCCATGGGTGAAGTTGATGATGTTCAGCATGCCGAAGATCACCGCCAGGCCGAGACTCAGCATGGCGTAGAAGGACCCATTGACCAGGCCCAGCATCAGCTGGCCCATGAAGGCCTGGATGGGTATGCCGAAAATCTCGTTCATTTCTCTGCGGACAAGTTCAATGGAACGCGGCGGCGCGGCTGCCCGCGCCGCCGCCAGTCGTCACTTCTTGACCATCGCGCACTTCGACAGGGAGAGTGGCTGGAACGCCTCTTCAGCCGGGATCACCTTCTTCAACTGGAAATAGTCCCAGGGATACTTCGAGTCCTCCGGCTTCTTCACCTGCATCAGGTACATGTCGTGAACCATCCGCCCGTCGGCGCGGATATAGCCGCCCTTGGTAAAGACGTCGTTGATCTTGGTCTTTTTCAGCGTGGCCATCACCGCATCGGCGTCGTCCGTGCCGGACGCCTCCACCGCCTTGAGGTAGGTCAGCGTCGCCGAATACACCGCCGCCTGATCGAAGGAAGGCATGCGCTTCATCTTTTCGAAGAAGCGGCGACCGAACTTGCGCGTCTCGTCGTTGGAATCCCAGTACCACGCGTCGGTCAGCATCATGCCCTGGGCGGTCTTCAGGCCGAGGCTGTGCACGTCGGAGATGAACATCAGCAGGCCGGCCAGCGTCTGGTTCTTGGTCAGGCCGAATTCGTTGGCCGCCTTCACCGAGTTGATGGTGTCGCCGCCGGCATTGGCCAGGCCGATGATCTGCGCCTTGGACGACTGCGCCTGCAGCAGGAATGACGAAAAGTCCGACGCGGACAGCGGATGACGTACTGCGCCCTTCACTTCGCCACCGGCGGCCTTGACCACCGCGGCGGTATCGCCTTCCAGGGCATGGCCGAAAGCGTAGTCCGCGGTCAGGAAGAACCAGGTCTTGCCGCCGGTCTGCACGATCGCCTTGCCGGTGCCATTCGCCAGTGCATAGGTGTCATAGGCGTAATGCACCGTATAGGGGTTGCATTCCTCGTTGGTCAGCGCCTTGGTGGCCGCGCCCGTGTTGATGAAGACCCGCTTCTTCTCGTTGGCCACCTTGGCCACGGCGATCGCCACCGACGAGGTAGGCACATCGACGATCATGTCCACGCCCTGGGTATCGAACCACTCGCGGGCCTTGGCGGCGCCGATGTCCGGCTTGTTCTGGTGGTCGACGAAGACAACCTCGATCGGCTTGCCGAAAACCTTGCCGCCAAAGTCGGCCACGGCCATCTTTGCCGCCTCTACCGAGCCGGGGCCGCCGATGTCGGCATAGAGGCCGGCCATGTCATTCATCACGCCTACCTTCACCATGTCGCCGGAAAGCTTGCCGGTCTTGGCCTTGGCGGTTTGCGCCTGAGCGTGTGCGCCGAGAGCGGCCAGTGCCACCGCGGTCAGGGTTACCAGAACTTTGCGATTCATGTCGTCTCCTCCGAATAAGCGCAGCATTCAATTCCACTCCGGCCGCCTGTCTGCGCAATGCTCAGACGCCGAGATACTCCTGCAGCAGATGTTGCTTGGATTCCAGTTCGCCCTGCGCGATCTCCGCCGCCACCTGGCCATGCTCCACGACATACATGCGGTCGGCCAGCGGAGCGGCAAAGCGGAAGTTCTGCTCGACAAGGATGACCGTGTAATCCCTTTCCTTGAGTTTGCGAATGACCTCGCCGAGTTTCTGCACGATCACCGGCGCGAGGCCCTCGGAAATCTCGTCCAGCAACAGCAGCCGAGCGCCGGTCCGCAGGATGCGCGCCATCGCCAGCATCTGCTGTTCGCCTCCCGACAGGCGCGTTCCCTGGCTGTGCCGCCGCTCCCTGAGGTTGGGAAACATGTCGTAGATCTCATCGAGGTCGAGGCCGCCGCTACCCACCTTGGGCGGTAGCAGCAGATTTTCCTCGCACGAGAGGCTCGCATAGATGCCGCGCTCCTCGGGACAGTAGCCTACTCCGAGTTGCGCAATGCGATGGGTCGGCTGGTTGATGACTTCCCGGCCGTTGAGCATGATCGATCCGGTGCGCCGGCCCGTCAGGCCGAGTATCGCGCGCAGCGTGGTGGTGCGACCGGCGCCATTGCGCCCGAGCAGCGATATGCACTCTCCGCGCCGTACCGTGAAATCCATGCCGTGGAGGACGTGCGACTCGCCGTAGAACGCATGCAGGTCGGTTACGCGGAGGTATTCGGTGGCCATGGTCAATGCCCGCCTGGCGACGCCAGTTGGTCGGCCTCGCTGCCCATGTACGCTTCGATGACCAGGGGATTCGCCGCGACCTCGGCATACGGCCCTTCGGCGAGGACGGCGCCGCGCGCGAGGACCGTGAGCGTGTCGGAAATTCCGGCAACGACCTTCATGTTGTGTTCGACCATCAATATCGTTCGATTGGCCGAAACCTTCTTGATCAGTTCCATGACGCGCGCCACGTCTTCGTGCCCCATGCCCTGCGTCGGTTCGTCGAGCAGCATCAGTTCGGGATCGAGCGCGAGCGTCGTCGCGATTTCGAGCGCGCGCTTGCGCCCGTAAGGCATCTCGACGGTCACCATGTCGGCCTGGGATTCGAGCCCGACCGCAGTCAGAAGTTCCAGGGCGCGTTCGTTGAGCACGTCCAGCGTCCGCTCCGGCTTCCAGAAATGGAAGCTGTTGCCGAGCTTGCGTTGCAGCGCAACACGAACATTCTCCAGCACCGTCAGGTGCGGGAAGACCGCGGAAATCTGGAAGGATCGAACGATGCCGCGGCGCGCAATCTTCTGCGGGCTGTCGCGCGTGATGTCCGTGCCGTTGAAATGGATCGAACCTCGCGTCGGCTCGAGGAACTTGGTCAGCAGGTTGAAGCAGGTGGTCTTGCCAGCGCCGTTAGGGCCGATCAGCGCATGAATGTGCCCGCGCCGCACCTTGAGGTCTACGCCATTGACCGCCACAAACCCGCGGAATTCCTTGACGAGACCGGATGTCTCGAGAATGAAGTCGTCGGCCATTCAGCTCTTTTCGTTGGGGCATTGGAGCGCCGTCCTGCGGCGCCCTCGTCTCTCTCCTGAGGCGATTATGCATCAATCCATAGGTCAGCGATGCTTCCATTCAGGCTTGCGCTTGGCCATGAACGCGTCGATGCCGGCGCCGGCATCCTCGGCCATCATGTTGCACGCCATGGTCTCGGTAGCCAATTGGTAGGCGCCGTCGAGGCCCATTTCCAGCTGCCTGTAAAACAGCCGCTTGCCCATGCCGACGGCTACCGCCGACTTGGCGCAGATGGAGTCGGCGAGCCTGGCAACCTCGGAATCGAGGTCGGCAAGCGGCACTGCACGGTTTATCAGCCCGCGCCGCTGCGCTTCGGCGGCATCGATGAAATCGCCGGTAAGCAGCATTTCCATGGCCTGCTTGCGTCCCATGGCACGCCCGAGGGCAACCGAGGGGGTCGAACAGAAGAGGCCGACGTTGATGCCGGAAACGGCAAAACGCGCTTCCTCGGCGGCGACAGCGAGGTCGCACATGGCAACGAGCTGGCAGCCGGCGGCCGTGGCGATGCCATGCACGCGGGCGATCACCGGCTGCGGGATTTCGGTCAAGGTCTGCATCATGCGGCCGCATTGCTTGAACAGCTTCTGCATGTAGGCCTTGGCATGATTCGCGCGCATCTGCTTGAGATCGTGGCCGGCGCAGAAGGCTTTTCCCGCGCCGGCAAGCACCACCACGCGCACCGCCGGATCGGCCGCGATCGCGTCCAGCGCGGCCTGCAGCTCCGTCAGCAATTCCTCGGAAAGGGCGTTGTACTGGTCGGGCCGATTCAGCGTGAGCGTGGTCACGCCCTGGCGGTCATCGCGCCTCAGAAAGCCCATGCGGGACTCGGGTGCATTCATGCGGGTCTCCTTGCTTTGCGCCGGAACAGCGTGGAATTGTGCATCAGTCGAGGGCAGACGGGTCATTCGATCGCGTTGGTGGATTTCGCCTTCTCGCGCAATACGTACTTCTGGATCTTTCCCGTGGAAGTCTTCGGCAGCGCCTCGAAGATGAACTTCTTCGGCACCTTGAAGCGCGCCATGCGCTCGCGGCAGAACTCGGTCAGCTCCTCGGCCGTGACGCTCGCGCCTTCCCTCAGTTCGATGAACGCACAGGGCACTTCGCCCCATTTCGGGTCCGGCGTCGCGACCACGGCGGCCCCCATCACGGCCGGGTGCCGGTAGAGCGTGTCTTCCACCTCGATCGACGAGATGTTTTCGCCGCCCGAAATGATCACATCCTTGCTGCGATCCTTGATCTTGATGTAGCCGTCGGGCTGCATCACCGCCAGGTCGCCGGTGTGGTACCAGCCGCCGCGGAACGATTCCTCGGTCGCTTTCGGGTTCTTCAGGTAGCCCTTCATGACGATGTTGCCGCGGAACATGATCTCGCCCATGGTCTCCCCATCCCACGGCACGGGCTGCATGGTCTCCGGATCCATCACGGTCACCCCTTCCTGGCAGTGGTAGCGGACGCCCTGCCGCCCGTTGAGGCGCACCTGCTCGTCGAGTGGCAAATCGAGCCATTCCGGATGCTTGGCGCAGACCGCCGCGGGTCCGTAGGTTTCCGTGAGACCGTAGACGTGGGTGATGTTGAAGCCGATCCTGTTCATGCCTTCGATCACGGCCGCGGGCGGCGGCGCTGCGGCCACCAGCGCCGAAACCTGGTGGTTGATGCCCTCGCGCCAGGCGGCCGGGGCGCTTACCAGCATCGAGTGCACGATGGGCGCACCGCAGTAGTGCGTCACCTTGTGTTCGCGGATCGAGTCGAGGATCAGCTTGGGGTCGACGCGGCGCAGGCAGACGTTGGTTCCCGTGTTGGCTGCGACGGTCCACGGAAAGCACCAGCCATTGCAGTGGAACATCGGCAAGGTCCACAGGTAGGTCGCATGCGGCGGCATTCCCCAGGAGACGATGTTCGACAGGGCGTTGAGATAGGCGCCGCGATGGTGATAGACGACTCCCTTCGGGTTGCCCGTGGTACCGGACGTGTAGTTCAGGGAAATCGCATCCCACTCGTCGGCCGGCTGACGCCATGCGTAGTCGGGATTGCCGCCGGCAAGCAGCGCCTCGTACTCGGTCGTGCCCAGCCGCTCGCCGGGACCGGTGTATTCGGGGTCATCTACGTCGACCACCACGATAGGACGCCCACGCTGCTCCAGCGCCCGCTTTACCGTCACCGAATACTCGCGATCGGTGATCAGCACCTTGGCCTCGCCGTGCTGCAGCATGAAGGCGATGGACTCTGCATCCAGGCGCGTATTGAGCGTATTCAGCACCGCGCCGCACATCGGCACCCCGAAATGGCACTCGAACATCTCGGGCGTGTTGTTGAGCATGGCCGCGACGGTATCGCCGACACCAATCCCCAGCCTGGCAAGGGCCGAGGCGAGCCGGCGGCAGCGCTGATACTCCTCGAGCCACGTGTAGCGTCGCCGGCCGTGGATCGTGGCGACCCGGGCAGGATAAATGTACGCCGACCGCTCGATGAAACTCAGCGGCGTCAGCGGCTCATAGTTGGCCGGATTCTTGTCCAGGCCCGCGGCATACGGATGGGTCATTTCCGCTCTCCTCAGCTCTTGCAGCGGTCGTTCACGGCCCGGTCGCGCGCGGCATCGGCGAGCCAGGACTCCAGTTCATCGGCGGCCAATGAGGCCGCCTCGCGGGCGGCACCGGCCGCACCGCGTGCATCGGCGGAGGCCGCTGCCCTGCTGATCGCGACCGATCGCCGCAGCAGTGCCTCGCCACGCGGCGCGGCAAGCACGGCGCGCATTTCGATCACCGCCGTACTCGTCTGGGGGCTGGAGAAGCGGTGCTCGAACTCGTCCAGCGCCACCAGCAGCCGGCATCCGGAGCTACCCGGGGCGGACGAGAGCCTCCGGCGCAGCACGCCCTCCAGCAACTCCCCGGGAGGCGCCACCCACCGACTTTCGACGTAGCTGCGTCGCTGCAGCGGTTCGGCAAAGGCCAGCCGGTACTGCATGTCGCTGCCCGCCAGCCACGAGGCGGACTGGACATCCACACCGGCCAACGGCAAGCCCGGCCCGGCGCCGCGCCCCCCCTCGCCGCCCAGGTCATAGCGCGCCGTGGGTCCCGTCGCCGCACCGCCCCCGCACCCGGCGAGCACGAGGGCCGACGCCGTGACTACAAAGAATTTCTTCATCATTATTCTCCCCTTCGCGCCGGTGCCGAATAGCCGGATTCGCCCGGTCCCGGCTGGCTTGCATTGCGCCCGAACAAGAGCATTTGCGGATTGCTTTCGAGGTCACCCAGCACACGCGACAACTGTCGCGAACTGGCCGCCAGTTCGCGCAGCAGGGCATTGGCCTGGGGCAGCGTTTCCTCGCTGGCATGGGCCGCGACGCCATCCAGTCGGCGCGAAAGCACCGCCATCGACTTCACGAGTTCCCGCATCTCCACCGTCAGGGGCGCGCTTTCCCCGGCCGTCTTCTCCACGTGGGCCAGGATCTGCCTAAGATTGCGCAGGTTCTGCTCGGACAGGGCTTCGCGCGCCGAGGCCAGGATGGCCGGCATTTCCCGCAGGCCGTCCGAGGCAGTCGCCAGGTTGTCCAGGGTGCGGGACACGTTTTGCACGTTCTTCTCGTCGAGCAGTTTGCCGAGCCGTACCGAAATGGTGCTGATCTGCCCCACGATGTCCCCGGCCTTTTCGCCGAGGGTGTCGAGCAGCGTCGGCTTGAGTTTGAGGTGCGGCATGTTGCCGTCGGTCGATGTCAGCAATTCGGCGGACGAACCATCATCCTCGATCTGAACGTAGGCCAGGCCTGTCACGCCCTGGTAGCCAAGCGTTGCCGTGCTGCCCTTGGTCAGCTTGAAGCGGTTGTCGAGCGAGATCGTCACCAGCAGTACCCGGGGATCGAAGTCGTCCGGCTCGATGGATTCGACTTTCCCGGCCCGAATGCCGCGATAGCGCACCTGCGCCTGCGGATTGAGGCCGGTCACGTTGCCACGGGTTTCGAGGACGTAGCCCAGGGTCGTCGGGTCGCTTTGCCCCAGCCACCAGATGGCGACAATGGCGGCGAGACCGAAGAATATAGTGAACAAACCGGCCACGAGCGCGTGCGATCGGTTCTCCATGGATTTCCTTTCAATGGGGAACGGCGGCGGGACGGGAGTTCTGCAGGGCCCGTACGCTGCGTTCGGAGAGGAAGAAGTTGCGAATGAAGGGATGGTCGACGGCGATGATCTCCTCCGTCGTTCCGTAGGCGAGGATCTTCTGTTCGGCCAGCACGGCAACGCGCGTGGACAGCGCGGCCAGCGTGTCGAGGTCGTGGGTGACGAGCATCACCGTCAGCCCCAGTTCCTCGGACAGCATGCGAATCAGCCGCACGAAGCTGTCCGACCGGTCGGGATCGAGGCCCGCCGTCGGCTCGTCGAGCAGCAGCAGTTCCGGTTCGAGCGCCAGGGCCCGCGCCAGGGCTACGCGCTTGACCATGCCACCGGAGAGTTCAGACGGCATCAGCCGGCCGTGGCGCGGCAGCAGTTCAACCATCGAAAGCTTGAGCTGGACCAGGTCGTGGATCGCGCCTTCGTCGTAGCGACGCAGTTCGCGCAAGGGAAACGCGATGTTGTCGTACACATTGAACGCGGAGAACAACGCGCCGTGCTGGAACAGTACGCCGAAGCGCTGGCGCAAGGCGCGTTCGCGGCCGATTCCGCCGCCGAACAGGGGCTCGCCGAACAGTTCGATGCGGCCCGATGTCGGTGTCAGCAGTCCGATCACCATGCGCAGCAGGGTCGTCTTGCCGCTGCCGGAACCGCCGACCAGCGATACCAGTTCGCCACGGGCGACGTCGAGTTCCAGGCCCCGGTGGATCCATGTCTCGCCGAACCGGGTGGATAGGTCCCGGATGCGGATAACCGGCCTGGTCGGGTCCGCACTCATTCGGGCAGTCCGATGTCGCGCGTCAGGATGGCAAAGACGGCATCGATCACGATCACGATGGTAATGGCGGAAACCACCGAAGCCGTGGTGTTGGCGGAAAGGCTTTCGGTGTTCGGACGTACGCGCAGGCCGAAGTGGCAGGCCACGAGGGCGACGAACATGCCGAACACCGCTCCCTTGAGCAGTCCGATGATCAGGTTGGCGGCAGGTACGACACGCGGCAGTGTCTGGAAGAAGAACCCGTAGGATATGTCGAGCTGAAACTGGGCCGACACCATCCCGCCGACCAGGGCGATCGCGGTTGCCCACAGCACCAGCAGCGGCAGGGTGACGATCAGCGCCGCCACCTTGGGAAACACCAGGCGCAACGAGCGTTGGACGCCCATCGTCGCCAGCGCATCGATCTCCTCGGTGACGCGCATGACCCCCAATTGGGCAGTCATGGCTGAGCCCGAGCGCCCGGCGACGAGAATCGCCACCAGTACCGGGCCCAGTTCGCGCACGATGCCGAGACCGATGATGTCGATGATGAAGATGTCGGCACCGAACTGGCGCAACTGCAGGGCCGACAGGTAGGAAAGCACGACGCCGATCAGGAAGCCGACCAGCGCGGTTACCGGCATGGCGCGAACGCCGCTCTTGTACATGTTCGCGGATATCTCGCGACGCGGCATGTCGGCCGGATTGCGCACCACGTAGGCGAGATCGATGAAGAACTGCCCGATCAGCGCGACGAAATCGGCGACATGGCGATAGATGCCGATCGTCGCATTGCCGAGCACCATGACCCAGTGCAACGGCGAACGCGGCACGACACCCTCGCGCGGCAGGCGGTCGGCGGCCTCGATGCGCTCGAGCACGCGCCAGTGCTCGGGGCGGATGGCAAGGTTCGGCGGCAGCACGCGCTGCCATGCGCGCCACAAGAGCATGGCGCCGGCGCTGTCGAGCGCCTCCACTTCCAGGCAATCCCAGGCGCATTTCTCGGCCGCGGCGCGCCGCAGTTCCGCGTCGAGAGCATCGGCACGCGTCGAAGTAGTCGCCAGGGTCCAGCGTCCTGAGAGCCGGGCGACGCGTTCGCCGTCGCGAACATTGACTTCGATACGCGCGAGGGACATCTGGCGGGACCGCATCCGGACGATCGGGGAGCGGCGATTATAAACACGGCTTCGCCCCCGCCGGGCCGCGCGCCGTCAGGAATTGCGGTCGATGCGCAACTCGCCGCCGATGCCGGACCATTGCTGCGCTTCGTCATCGAGCGCAGCGGTCGTCAGGGGCAGCGCATCGAGGCCGTCACCGCCGAGCGCAAGGCGGAACCCGCGTGGCGCGAATTCCGCCTCGAAAGCCGGCAGCGGACGGTCGTCGCGCGAGCGATGCAGCAGCACCGCCGTGCGCAGGCAGAAGATCAGCGTCCATTCCGCCGCCTCACCTGCCAGCGGCTGGGCCCGCTCGAGCTTGCCGCGATGGGCCAGGATGACGCGCGCCAGCCGCAACTGGTCGCGCCGCGAAAAGCCGGGCATGTCGGCGTTGGCAATGATGTAGGCGCTGTGCTTGTGATAGCTCGAATGGGCAATCGAGATGCCGACTTCGTGCAGGCGTGCCGCCCAGGTCAGGAAGCGCGCATCGGCATGCCCTTCCGCTCGGCTTTCCGGCACCAGCTGCGCAAGCAGGGCCAGTGCGGTGTGGGCAACGCGCTGCGCCTGCCGCCGGTCGATCTCGTAACGCTGCATGAAACGATTGACGGTGGCATCGCGCAGATCGTCATGGTGATAGCGGCCGAGCTGGTCATAAAGCACGCCGAGCCGCAGCGCACCCTCGGAAAACTCCATCCGCTCCAGCCCGAATTCCTTGAAAACGGCCCACATGATCGCCAGGCCGCCGGGCAGTACCGGAATCCGGTCCGGGCGCAGACCCTCGAGCTTGAGTCGGGAGGCATCTCCCGCCTGGAACAGGTCGGCCCGCAGCCGCTCCAGCCCCTCACGCGTGATTCCGTGCGCCGAGTAGCCGTTCATCTCCAGCAGGTCGACGATGGCCTTGGCCGTCCCCGAGGACCCGATCGCCTCGTCCCAGCCGGTTTCCCGGTAGGCGTACTCGATCGCCTGCAGTTCCCGCCGCGCGGCCAATTCGGCCTCCTTGAAGGAGCGCTTGTCCACGCGCCCTCCGGGAAAGAAGCGCAGGCTGAAACTGACACAGCCCATGTACAGCGACTCCAGACGCATCGGGTGGATGTTTTCGCCGATGATGAATTCGGTCGAACCGCCACCGATATCGACCACCAGCTGCCGCGTCTTGGGGTTGGCCAGGGTATGGGCAACGCCGAGATAGATCAGGCGCGCCTCTTCCCGGCCGGCAATCACCTCGATGGGAAAGCCAAGCGCGGCCTCTGCCTTTTCAAGGAACTGGGCCGAGTTCTTCGCCACGCGCAGGGTGTTCGTCGCCACGGCGCGAACCGCGCCCGCGTCGAAGCCGCGCAGGCGCTCCGCAAACCGGGCCAGCGCCTCGATGCCACGCTGCTGGGCCGCCCCATCGAGCCGCTTGTCCGGGCCGAGACCGGCAGCCAGGCGCACCGACTCCTTCAGGCCGTCGAGGGGATAGATCTGGTTGCCGACCACCCGGCCTACCTGCAGCCGGAAGCTGTTTGACCCCAGATCGACTGCGGCGATCAGTTCATAGGCCATGGCGGCATTCTAGCTCCGGGTGGGCTGTGGCGGCACCCGACACGCCGTAACATCGCTGCAATATTCGCAGCGACTATCCCGTTACAATCGCCCGTCAAAGATCATCAGGCCGCACATGTCCCCGTCGCGACGCTTCCTGCCGGACCAGTTCCTCAATCGCGAACTTTCCCTGCTCGCCTTCAACCGGCGCGTGCTGGCCCAGGCTGCCGACAAGCGGGTGCCGCTGCTCGAGCGGCTGCGATTCCTCTGCATCGTCTCCTCGAACCTCGACGAGTTCTTCGAGATACGGGTTGCCGGCCTCAAGGAGCAGATCAAGCTCGGCAGCCATGCCGCCGGTGCCGACGGTGCGACGCCGCTCGAAGTCTTCAACCGCGTCACCGAGGAAGCCCATCGCCTCATCGCCGAGCAATACGCGCTGCTCAACGGCACCATCCTGCCCGCACTGGAAAAGCAGGGCATCGCCTTCTTCCGCCGCAGCCTGTGGAGCGACGCCCAACGCACGTGGATCCGCGAGTTCTTTCTGCGCGAAGTCATGCCCGTGCTGACGCCGATCGGGCTCGACCCTTCGCATCCGTTCCCGCGCGTGCTCAACAAGAGCCTCAACTTCGCCGTCGAGCTGGAAGGCACGGACGCCTTCGGCCGCAGTTCCGGCGCGGCCATCGTCCAGGCCCCGCGCGCCCTGCCGCGCGTGATCCGCCTGCCCGGGGAGCTATGCAAGGAGGAGTACGGTTTTGTCTTCCTCTCGTCCATTCTCCACGACTGTGTCGGCGAGCTGTTCGCGGGGATGAAGGTGCTGGGCTGCTACCAGTTCCGGGTGACGCGCAATTCGGACCTGTTCGTGGACGACGAGGAGGTCAAGAACCTGCGCCTCGCACTGCAGGGCGAACTGCCGCAGCGCCACTTCGGTGATGCCGTGCGCCTCGAAGTCGCCGACAACTGCTCCGAGGTCATGACCGACTTCCTGCTGCAGCAGTTCGGTCTCGAGCGGTGCGACCTCTACCGCGTACCCGGAATCGTCAACCTGGTCCGCCTGATTTCGGTGCCCGACCGGGTAGACCGCCCCGACCTGCTCTACCCGCCGTTCCAGCCAGGGCTGCCGAAGGTGCTTACCAAGCGCTATGACATCTTCGAAAGCATCCGCCGCAACGACATCCTGCTGCATCACCCGTTCCAGTCCTTCACGCCCGTCATCCAGATGCTGCAGCAGGCCGCCGACGACCCGCAGGTGGTGGCGATCAAGATGACCGTGTATCGCACGGGAACCGACTCGGTGCTCATGGAGCACCTGCTGCGAGCGGCGGAAAAAGGCAAGGAAGTCACCGTCGTCGTCGAGCTGATGGCCCGCTTCGACGAAGAGGCCAACCTGTCGATCGCTGCTCGCCTCGAGGAGGTCGGCGCCCACGTGGTGTATGGCGTAGTCGGCTACAAGACGCACGCCAAGATGCTGATGGTGCTGCGCCGGGAGGACCACGGCTACCGCCGTTACGTGCATCTGGGAACCGGAAACTACCATCCGCGTACGACGCGCTTCTACACCGACTTCGGATTGCTGACGGCGAATCCGGAGATCGGCGACGACGTCAACGAGGTATTCAAGCAGCTCACCGGCCTGGGCAAGGCAATGGCGCTCAAGCACCTCTGGCAGGCGCCCTTTTCGCTGCACTCCAACATGCTCGCCGCAATCCGCGCCGAGACCGAGGCGGCGCGCGCGGGAAAGCCGGCCCGCATCATCGCCAAGATGAATTCGCTGCTGGAACCCGAAGTGATCGCCGCGCTCTACGAGGCCAGCCAGGCCGGCGTCGAGATCGATCTCCTCGTGCGCGGCGTCTGCTCACTGCGCCCCGAGGTCAAGGGGCTGTCGGAAAACATCCGCGTTCGCTCGGTGATCGGGCGTTTTCTGGAGCACCACCGCATTTTCTATTTCCACGCCGACGGGCGCGAGAACATCTATCTGTCGAGTGCCGACTGGATGGAGCGGAATTTCTTCCGTCGCATCGAAATCTGCTTTCCGATCCTCGAGCCCAAGCTCAAGCGGCGGGTGCTCAAGGAGGGGCTGCAGCCCTATCTCGCCGACAACGTCCAGGCGTGGACGATGGATGGCGAGGGCAGCTACCGGATCAGCCCGACCAAACGCGACCGCATCAGTGCGCAGGAGCGCCTGCTGGCCGACTTGTCGGCAGGAACGATCAGCGCAGCGTAACGCGCGCCAGGGCGTTCGCGACGCCTTCGGCCATGTCCGCGCCGAACTGCTTGGCGAGCCGCTCGGCAATGTTCTGCTTGACGCTGAAATCGCGCACGTCCGACGCGTTGAACACGTCGCGCGCCACGCTATCCACGGTACCGTAGCCGTCGGCAAGGCCGAGCTCTATGCTCTTTGCCCCGCTCCACATCAGCCCCGAAAACATCTCCGGCGTTTCCTTGAGGCGCTTGCCACGGCCCTTGCGTACCACGTCGATGAACTGCTCGTGGATTTCCGCCAGCATCTGCCGGGCGTGATCCTTGTGGTGCTCGTTCTGCGGCGAAAACGGATCGAGGAAGCCCTTGTTCTCGCCTGCAGTCAGCAAGCGTCGCTCGACGCCGAGCTTGTCCATGGTACCGGTGAAGCCGAAGCCGTCCATGAGCACGCCGATCGAGCCGACGATGCTGCCCTTGTCCACAAATATCTTGTCTGCCGCTGCCGCGACGTAATAGCCGCCGGAGGCACAGACGTCCTCGACCACGACGTGCAGCGGAATGGCGGGATACTTGCCGCGCAGGCGCCGGATTTCGTCATTGATGATTCCTGACTGCACCGGGCTGCCACCGGGGCTGTTGATGCGCAGGATCACGCCGGCCGTGTGCTTGTCCTCGAAGGCGGCCTGCAGGCCGCTGATGACGTGCTCGGCGCTGGCGTCGCCGTTCGCGCGGATGACGCCGGTGAGGTTCACCAGCGCAGTGATCTTCGTTCCTTCGACGGTCTTCTCCGTCTGGCCCCAATCGACCACGACGCCGAGGATCACCGCGAGATAGGCGAATCCGAGCAGCTTGAAGAATATCCCCCAGCGGCGCTTGCGCCGCTGCTCGGCGACGAGTTCGCGCGCGAGTCCTTCGAGCACCTTGCGCTCCCAGTTGGTCTCGCCGCCTTCAGCCATGGGTACCGGCTCCGCCTTCTTCTTCCACCAGGAAAACCTGTCCATCATCCTCGACAACCTCCACTGCCTCCAAGCCCTTGCCGTTGCAGCGTCCGCCGAGGCAGCGGCCCGTCTCCGGATCGTAGAGCGCGCCATGCGTGGCGCAAATCAAGTATAAGCCGGAATGGTCGAAGAACCGGCCCTGCTCCCAGTCCAGTTCGACCGGCAGGTGGCCGCAGCGGTTGACGAAGGCATTAACGCGGCCGCGAAAGCGAACCGCAAACGCCGGTGCCGGCTGGCCGCCGCGCGCCACCTCGAAGCGCAGCCCAATCCCGCCTTCGGACAGTTCGGCAGCCGAGCAGATGCGTCGCCGAATCACGCGTGGGTACGCAGCCACTGCGTCAGCTGGGCAACGTCCTCGGCACAGAACAGCGGACCCTCGGCCACGAGCTGCTCGCGCGGATGGGCGCCATAGGCCACGCCCAGCGCCCCGACGCCGGCGTTGCGGGCCATCAGGATGTCGTGCGTGGTGTCGCCGATCATCAGCGTCACGTCGGCACCGACGCCGAACTCCTGCATCAACTCCTCGAGCATCTGCGGATTCGGCTTGGAATGACACTCGTCGGCGCAGCGCGAGGCGTGAAAGCGCGCCTGCAGCCCGCTGGTACGCATCGCCCGTTCCAGGCCCTTGCGCGTCTTGCCGGTGGCGACCGCCAGCGCATGGCCGGCCGCCGCCAGTTCGTCGAGCAACGGCGCGATGCCTTCGAACAACTGCAATTCCCGGTCGCGTGAGAGGAAGTGCTGGCGATAGCGCTCGGCCACGTCCATGTAACGCTCGCGCGGCAGGTCGGGCATGGCGTGACGCAGGGCGTCGAGCAGGCCGAGCCCGATGATGTGCTGGGCCCGCTCGATGGACGGCGGCTCCAGCCCGAGGTCGCGCGCGGCGGCCTGGATGCTTTCGACAATGGCGCCGGTGGAATCCATCAGGGTCCCGTCCCAGTCGAAGACGATCAGTTCATAGCGCATCGGTACGTTTCTCGTTGGCATCCAGCCGTTCCACGAAGGCCTGCAGTTCCGCCGGCAACGGGCTCTCGAACTCGAGCGGCGCCCCCGAGAGCGGATGGGGTAGCGCCAGCCGGGCTGCATGGAGGAACATGCGTTTCAGGCCGGCCTTCTGCAAGTCCCGGTTCAGCGAAAAGTCGCCGTACTTGTCGTCGCCGGCGATGGGAAAACCCAGGTGCGCAAGATGCACGCGGATCTGGTGCGTGCGCCCGGTCTTGAGTTCGACCTCGACCAGGCTGAAATTCTCCCAGCGCGCCACCAGGCGCACGACGGAATGGGCCGCCTTGCCCGCTGCATCTACGCTGACCCGCCGTTCGCCTTCGGCCGTCAGGTACTTGTGCAGCGGCAAACGCACATGCTGCAGGGCATTGCGCCAGCGGCCGCGAACCAGCGCAAGGTAGCGCTTGGCGATCGCCCCGTCGCGGAACTGGTCATGCAGCCGCGTCAGGGCCGAGCGCTTCTTGGCGACGATCAGCAGGCCGGAGGTCTCGCGGTCGAGCCGGTGCGCGAGTTCGAGCATTCTGGACTGCGGCCGCGCGCGACGCAGTTGCTCGATCACCCCGAACGAGACCCCGCTGCCACCGTGCACCGCGACACCCGCCGGCTTATCCACAACGAGGACTGCCTCGTCCTCCCACGCGACTTCGAATTCCCTTGCCGGAACAACAGCTTGGACAGCCTTTTCGGCCACGCGCATGGGCGGCAGTCGGAGCCGGTCGCCGGCCTTCAGGCGATAGTCCGGTCCTACCCTGCCCTTGTTGACGCGTACCTCGCCACTGCGCAACACCCTGTATACATGGCTTTTTGGCACTCCCTTGGCAATGCGGACGAGAAAATTGTCGATCCGCTGGCCTTCGGCCTCTTCGCCGACTTCAAGCCACGTGACGGAATCTTTGCTTAAGTCCTTCATTTCCAATATACTGAGCGCTTGGCTGGCCGTCCCGCGACGGTGTGCCCGGCAGCCCGAAGCGGCACCGGCGGCACGGTTCCCGGGATGTTGCGGCCCGTCGTGCGGCAGCGCCGGAATTGGCGATCGCGGCGCGACGGCGACAAGGGCGCGAAGGCTACAAACGCCGCCGGAATTCGATTCCGCTCGGTAGCGCGCTCCGCCGGCCACAGGGTGTTTCGCTCGCCCGAAAAGAGCGATGTTACTTGATTGCGCGCAGCACACGCACTTTGGGCACAGATTGCCGGGCGCTGACTTCGGGTCAGCGTCCGTTCAGCTTAGACAAGTCAAAAGAACGTT
>ERZ724507.482-NODE-482-length-17909-cov-12.651787_pt1 | contig 17909 bp, 14 predicted proteins | sample MGYA00376040_ERZ724507 | MGnify/ENA primary metagenome ERZ724507 (study PRJEB28724, sample SAMN07190883) | activated sludge metagenome | isolation source: activated sludge of sewage treatment plant in Hong Hong | place: Hong Kong | collected 2016-03-17 ...
GTGGCCCGCGAAAACACCCGCCGATCACGGGGAAAAATGGCTTAAGTAGTGCCATGGTGTTCTTTCGGCTTGCGCCACCCGACTGCCTTGCGGACGTAACTCCGGTCCGCAAGGCGCCGGCGGATCGGAATCAGTGGCTCAACGCGCTTCCAGAATTCTTCGGTCACTTCCCATGACTTCACCTTTGCCATCATCTCCCCCAACGCAATTCTCGCGCTTGGGAAGTGATTATCAACTATTTACGGATAAGTTCTAAGGCAACCCGCGGTTCGAGCACGCGCCGGCTGGATATCCGGGGCGGCCGGATGGTACGTGACGGTATTCCGTACACGACATGAACATATCGTTGCACTCTGTCACTTGAATTTTCCGGTATGAGCCCCTATCTTGAATTCATGCGCTGATGATTCAGCCTGGCGGTCGCCCCTCCCCCTCCTCCAGGTGGCCGTCTTGGAAGCCTCGGACTCCCCCCGGTCCGGGGCTTTCATCCTTTCAGGCTATGTCAGGCCGATATGCCGGACATGCAGGCTCATTTTTAGAACCGCCTGTCAAGACATGACTCCATGATGGGTCTAGGATGGTCCAAGTTTCCCCTCCCTGACCGCCCCCATGCTTCCCTCCATATCGGGCATCACCCGCAGCATAAGCCGCCACGTGGCCAATTCGCGCATCAGCCGGCGCGTCCTGCGGACTTTGCCAGTCCCTGCGAATCTCGAGGCGATGACCGATGTCGACCGGGTTGGCGAACTCGCTCCGGGGTCGGTCGGGTTGACGCAGGACGATGTCAGCGCGATCTGGTCCCGCGCCGAGGACCTCTACTGCACCGGCTACTATCCGGCGCTGATGCTCTGTATCCGCCGTCACGGCAAGATCGTGTTGAACCGGGCAATCGGTCTTGCCCGCGGCTTCGGCGAACCGGGCGGCCCGGAAGTCCCGGAGCCGGTCAGCACCAGAACGCCGGCCTGCCTGTACTCGGCGAGCAAGGCGATAACCGCCATCCTGATCCACAAGCTGGCTGACGACGGCCACATCAACCTGCTCGACCCGGTAGCCCATTACGTTCCCGAGTTCGCCAGGCACGGCAAGGACAGGTTGAACATCCTGCAGGTACTCTCGCACCGCGGTGGCGTTCCCGGCATCCAGAGCGAAATCTCGCTCGAAAAACTGGTTCACCACGAAACCCTGCTCAAGCTGATCTGCGAAGCCGAGCCGACGGATATTCATGGTCGCAAGCAGGCCTACCACGCCATCACCGGTGGAACCATCCTGCAGGCCATCCTCGAGCGCGTGACCGGACGTTCGATCCGCAGCTACTGGCATGACAATTTCAAGAAGCCGATGCAGTTCCGCCATTTCGACTACGGCGCCACGCGCAAGGAATTCGCGCTGATGGCGCGCGACCGGTTTGCCGGCGCCAGGGTGCCGCAGCCATTCCGCACCTATTTCCGTCAGTTCCTCGGCCTGGATGTCGAGGCGGACCGCGATTTTGTCAACAACTATGCTTTCTTCTCCGAACCGGTTCCGGCGGGCAACATGATTGCCACTGCCGAGGAGACCAGTCGTTTCTTCCAGATGTTGCTTGATGACGGTCACTACGGGGAACGGCAGATCATCAGCAAGCTGGCTGCCCACCGGGCGACGTGGGAAACCTCACCGCATCAACTTGACAACACGCTGAAGGTGCCCCTGCGTTACTCGGCGGGGATGATGCTCGGCGGCGAGCCGTTCGGTCTTTTCGGCCCGCACACGGGCAACGCCTTCGGGCACCTCGGGTTGATCAACATTTTCGCCTGGGCCGATCCCGATCGCGACATTGCGGTCGCCCTGCTCAGCACCGGCAAGCCGTTGCTGGCACACAATGCGTTCAGCCTGATCCAGTTGTTGCGCGAGATCAACAACCGGATTCCCCGCAAATCAAAGCGTGGCTGACGCCCGTTTGCGTGGCGAAGGCTTAGAAATCCGCGACACTACGTACCCGCCACCCTGCGGCAGGCACAGCCGGCTCGTGGGCAGCTTCGGTATACAATCTTCATCAAGTCTCATTCCCTGAAGAAGATCATGAAGATGAAAACCGCACTGCTAAGCGTCACCCTGGCAGGGGTCCTCTCTGCCTGTGCAACCCCGAGTGGCGACTCTGGCGGCAGCCGGACGCTCAACGTTCCGTTGCGGCCAGGCCAGCAGAATATCGGGGCGGTCGCCCAGGCCACCCTGGTGGCGCGGGGCGAGGTAACCGATGTCAGGATCTTCCTCAGCGGCCCTCTCCCGCTCGGGGTCTCACGGATGCCACAGCTTTTTGCGTTCATCTACCCCGGATCCTGCACCAGTCAAGGGCCCCGGCCAGCCTTCGAGATGAACAGCACGGTGACCTCGTTCGCCGAGATTGGTGGCTGGAGGCTGATTAGGACAGCGGCGGTGTCACTGGAAGCGCTGCGCAACGGCAACTATTCGATCGTGGTTCGCACCAGCCCGCAGGACCGGAACATCGACATATTCTGCGGTGACATCCGTTAGGATCCGCCCGCGCCGCCCCCCGGCTTCTGCCAGCGAAGCCGGCCTTGCTCCGGCGACGGCATGCGATTCGTGGCCATCCGCCGCGAGGTGGCCACTGTCCTCAACGCGACGGGAGAACCGCTTGCCGAAAGCATGCCGGCCACGTCAGAATCCGGAGCGTCGGCAAGCAGCCGATGGCAGCATGCCTGGTAGCACCGGGACATAGGGAAAACGACATGTTCGACAACAAGGTTGCGGTAGTCACCGGGGCCGGCTCCGGCATCGGCCGGGCCTTGGCCGTGCAGCTGGCCAAGGCCGGCGCGCGCCTGGCACTGTCCGATATCAACCGGACGACGCTCGACGAAACCCTTGGCCTGTTGCCCAGGAGCAGGAGGAAATCCAGCCTGCGGGTCAGGGGCTATACGCTCGACGTGGCCTCAGCCGAAGCCGTGTTTGCTCACGCCGACGAGGTCAGGCGGGATTTCGGGACGGCCCATTTCGTCTTCAACAACGCCGGCGCAACAATCGTCGGCACGGTCGCGCATACTTCCATCGAGGAGTACGAATGGCAACTCGGCATCAACATGTGGGGCGTGCTCTACGGCACCAAGGCCTTCCTGCCGCTGATGCTCGAGCAGCGCGAAGGCTGTATCGTCAATATTTCCAGCGTCTTCGGAATGATCGGATATCCGGCGCAAAGCGCCTACAACATGTCGAAGTTCGCCGTGCGCGGCCTGACTGAATGCCTGTGGTCCGAACTTGAAGGAACTGGGGTGCGCGCGGTCTGCGTCCATCCTGGCGGCATAAGGACGAATATCGACAAAACGGCGCGCCGTTGCAAGGCCGCCAATAGCGAAGAGGCGTCCTTCGACGGCCTGGCCAAAAAGATGCTGGTGACGCCGCCTGAAGACTGCGCCGCCGACATTCTGGAGGGCCTGCGCCGGGGCGACCAGCGCATCATCACCGGCAGCAAGTCATCAACGATTTTCTGGATGTCGCGCCTCATCCCAGATGCCTATCCAAAGCTGCTCAAACTGCTCGGCTGACATTGGCCGCTGTTTCAATGCCGAGGTCAAGTCCTGGCCGTCAATTGCGGTCAACCCGAAAAATCCCCTCTTTTCACAACCCGGAACGATTGCCCGTGTAGTCAGTCGCTGCCACTCCCAGGCAAGGCCTTCGTAGCGCCGCCGGCCGTGGTCTGCCAATCCGTTGTCGTCAGTTCACGATCATCACCCTGGAGCCCGTCTTGACTGAATCCATCCTTGCCGGACTTGCGCTGGCCACTGCCATCTGGTTTGTCGGTGCCCTCTACTTGCGCGGCGCCGACCTGCGGGCCTTCGACCGGCCACGAAGCAGTGTGTCGGGGGAACTCTGGCAAAGCTTTTCGACCGGCAACATCCCCAATGACGAACACCGTGCGGTCATCGCGTCGTTCAGCGGGGCCACCGCGATCCTGGAGAACACCCCGCGCTCCCGGCATATCACCTTGCTGCGCAACTACATGGACAGGATGTTCGTCGACCGGCAGCTCGACGCCCGGTTCATCCCGACCGCTGCCGGCGGTGTCCGTGCCGAATGGGTCCTGGCCCCCGGGGCCGACCCCGACAGGAGGACGCTCTACATTCATGGCGGCGCCTTTACCATGGGCAGTCCGTTGAGCCACCGCAATATCACCAGCAAGTTCTCCGAAATCACCGGCGGTGCGGTATTGGCGATCGACTACCGGCTCATGCCCGAGAACCCGCGCATGGCTGGCATCGAGGATTGCCGGACGGCCTATCGCTGGATCCTCGAATCCGGCCCGGACGGTCAGTCGCCGGCAAAGGTCCTGTTCGTCGCCGGCGATTCCGCCGGCGGCAACCTGACCTTGTCGCTGATCGCCTGGGTTCGCGACCAGCGTCTGCGTGCGCCGGATGCTGCGGTCGCGCTGGCGCCCCAGACCGACGCCACTTTCGGCAGCCCGAGCCTCAAGGGCAACCTGGCGACCGATGCCATGCTCGGCCCGATGTTCAAAACGCTTTCCAGGGTTCCCCGCTCCGTATTGCTGTGGGCGACATGCCTGCAAATCCGCAAGCGACCATGCGACCCCGTCATCTCGCCGGTATTCGGCGACCTGGCGAACCTTCCGCCCTTGCTGATCCATGCCAGCGAGGTGGAGATGCTGCGCGACGACAGTATCCGCTACTTCAACAAGGCCCTGTTGGCCGGCTCGCCGGTAAAGCTCCAGACCTGGAATCATGTCGTGCATGTCTGGCACATGTTTTACCCGGAACTGACCGAGGCGCGCGACGCGTTTGAAGAAATCCGCAAATTCCTCGCTGCCCGGACGGCCTGAGTCAATAGCGTTTGCGCCCGCAGAGCGACTTCGGCACCGTGCTCTTCTGCCTAGAGTCGCGCGGGCGGCGTCAGATAGGGCAAGGTCGAGCCGAGATTCTCCTTGCCCTTCCTGATCTCCATGCGGGCAATGGCTTGCAGGTGGACTTCGTCCGGACCATCGGCATAGCGCAGAGCCCGTCCCCAGGTCCAGTGGTCGGCCAGCGGCGTGTCCGGGCTGATGCCCATCGCCCCGAATGTCTGCATGGCGCGATCGCACACCGCGGTGTGCACACCCGGAACCAGCGCCTTGATCATCGAGATCTCCTTGCGCGCCTCCTTGACCCCGACGTTGTCGATCATCCACGCGGCCTTGAGGACCAGGAGGCGCGCCTGGTCGATCTCGATCCGCGACTTCGCAATCCATTCGCCGATCGTGCCGTGCATGTACAACTGCTTGCCGAAGGTCTTGCGTTCCAGAGCACGGTCGATCATCAGTTCCAGCGCGAGTTCGGCGGCGCCGATCGAGCGCATGCAATGGTGAATCCGGCCGGGGCCGAGGCGTGCCTGAGCCAGCGCAAAGCCGCTCCCCTCTGCGCCAAGCAGATTACTGGCCGGCACCCGCACGTTGCGGAAGACAATCTCGCAATGGCCCTCCGGTGAATGGTGGTTCATGATATTCACGTTGCGCACGATTTCCAGCCCCGGCGTAGCGCGCGGCACCAGAACCATGCTCTGTTGCCGGTAGGCATCGGCAGTCAGATCGGTCTTGCCCATCACGATCAATATCCGGCAATCGGGATGCGCGGCATTGGTGATGAACCACTTGCGTCCATTGATCACGTAGTCGACACCATCCCGGGAGATCAGCGTGGTGATGTTGGTGGCGTCCGACGAGGCGACATCCGGCTCGGTCATCGCGAAGGCGGAACGGATCTCGCCACGCAGCAGCGGCTGCAGCCATGCCGCATTCTGCTCGGGGGTCGCGAACATGTGCAGGAGCTCCATGTTGCCTGTGTCCGGCGCATTGCAGTTGAAAACCTCCGACGCCCAGCTGACGCGGCCCATGATTTCCGCCAGCGGCGCATACTCGAGATTGGTCAGCCGGGTTCCCGGCTCATCGTCCTTGAGGTGGGGCAGGAACAGGTTCCACAAGCCCTCGGATCTGGCCAGCGCTTTCAAATCCTCCATGAACGACACCGGGAACTTTCCATGATGGACTTCATCGTGCCATTGACGCACGCGCGGCACGATGTACTCGTCCATGAATCCACGGACACGGCGGCGCAGGTCCTCAACTTCCGGGGAATAGGAGAAATCCATTTTGTTTCCTTTCGTTCAAGCCTGAGTCACAAGGCCGAAACGCCACCGTCGACGGCGACGGCCTGACCTGTCATGTAGGAGTTTTCCCTGGCGCACAGCATCAGCATCACCGCGACCGTTTCGCCCGGCGTGCCGAGTCGTTTCATCGGCGACGCCTGGGAGAGATATTCCACCTGCTCCGCCAGGCCTTCCGTCACCATCGGCGTGCTGCTGTAGAACGGGCAGACGGCATTGACGCGAATGTTGTTGCGCGCATATTCGGCCGCCCCGGTCTTGGTCAGTCCGATCACGGCATGCTTGGCCGCCGAATAGGCCGCCAACTTCGGCGCGCCGCCGAGGCCGGCCATCGAGGCGACGTTGAGGATGACCCCGCCCCCCTGAGTCAGCATCTGCACAATCTGGTGCTTCATGCCGAAAAAGACGCCCTTGGCATTGACGGCGAAGTTGAGGTCGAGATCGGATTCCCGGGTATCGACGAAGGACTTCATCGGCGTCGACATGCCTGCGTTGTTGACCCCGACATCGAGGCGGCCGAAGTTGGCCACCGCCGCATCTACCATCGCCTTGACCTCGGCTTCGCGGGTGACGTCGCAATGCAGGTCGACCACCTCGGCGCCGGCAGCGCGTAGTTCGGCTGCGACGCGCTGCAAGCCTTCATGATTGCGATCCCCGAGAACCAGCCGGGCGCCCATCGCCGCCAGTTCGCGCGCCAGCAACTCGCCGAAGCCGCTGGCCGCGCCGGTAATCATCACTACCTGTCCCGCATAGCTTGTCAGATTCATGGCCATCCCTAGAGAGTCAGTCCGCCGTCGACGACGATGCATTCGCCGTTGGTGTAGCTCGCCGCGTCGGAAACAAGGTAGAGCACCGTCCCCGCCATCTCGTGTGGTTCGGCATGCCGGCGCAGCGGGACCCTGGTCATCCATTCGTCGTAGAGGGGCTTGTTGGCAAAGAGGGCGCCGGCAAACCTGGTTTTCGTCAGTCCCGGCAACACGGCGTTGACCCGGATGCCCAGAGGCCCGCACTCCTTGGCGAAGGATTTGGTCATATTCACGACCGCCGCCTTGGTGATCGAGTAGATGCCCTGCATGTCGCCGGGCTGCAGCGCGTTGACCGAGGCGATGTTGACGATGGCGCCACTTCCCTGTTCGCGCATCATCTTGCCGGCCGCGATCGACATGAAGAAATAGCCCCGGACATTGACGTCGACCGTCTTGTTGTAGGCGTTCAGATCGGTATCGAGTACATGGCCGAAATACGGATTGGTCGCCGCGTTGTTGACGAGGATGTCGAGGCGTCCGTGCGCGGCGCCAATGTGTGCGAAGGCATTGGCAATGTCTTCCATGTTTCCGACATGGCAAGCCAGCGCTTCGGCGCTCAGACCTGCCGCGCGCAACCGGTCTACGACCACCTGGCAGTCATCCCGCTTGCGACTGGATACGATCACATGCGCGCCCTGCTCCGCCAGCAGGCTGGCAATCGCCTCGCCGATGCCACGGCTGGCACCGGTCACCAAGGCAATCTTTCCATTCAGGTCAAACAGTTTCGTGCTCATCGCCGACTCCTCGCTAGTTGGTTGTGTCGATCAAGGCCGCGGCGGCCTCCGCCAGATGCCGCGCCATGTCGCCCACCTGACCGGCCCTGGCGTTCGAGGCATTGCCGCCGAGGGCACGCTTCTTGACTCCCTGAGCGATTGCCGCCAGGCGGAAGAAGCTGAATGCCAGGTAGAAGTTCCAGTGCGCAATCGCCGGAATGCCGCGCAACTCGCAGTAGCGACGGACGATGGTTTCCTCGTCCGGCACGCCAAGTTCACCGCGATCCTTCCCGAGCAGACCGGGGATGTGTCCGACCGAGGGCAGGCGTAGGCACATGCAGAAGTACGCGAGATCGGCCAGCGGGTTGCCCAGTGTCGACAGCTCCCAGTCGAGAATCGCAATGATTTTCGGGTCGACCGCATCAAAGATCAGGTTGTCGATCCGGAAGTCGCCATGCACCAGCGACGGCAACCCATCATCCTGCGAACAATTGGCCGGCAGCCATTCGATCAGGGTTTCCATCGCCTCCAGGCGCTCGGTTTCCGAGGCCCGATACTGCTTGGTCCACACGCCGATCTGCCGTTCGAAATAGTTTCCGGCACGCCCGTAGTCGGCGAGCCCGACCGCATCGACGTCGACATTGTGCAGAGCCGCGAGCGTTTCCACGATCGCCGCATAGATCGGCGCCCGCGCGCCCTTGTCAAGTTCCGGCAGGGACGGGTCCCAGAAGATCCGCCCGGCCGCGAAGCTCATGACATAGAACATGCTGCCGATGACATCCCGGTCCTCGCAAAGGTGGTAGGCACGGGGCACCGGCACATCGGTATTGGCCAGCGCCACGAGGACGCGGAACTCGCGATCGACGGCATGTGCCGACTTCAGAAGTTCTCCCGGAGGCTGGCGACGCAACACGTAGCGTCCGCTTCTTGCTTCGAGCATGAAGGTCGGGTTGGACTGGCCGCCGGTAAACTTTGTCGCGACCAACGGCCCCCGGAAACCTTGAATCCTGTCCTCGAGATAGCGGGCCAGCTTGTCTGTATCGAATTGGTGAATGTCGTTAGTCATGATGGATACCTGAAAGACGATGTTTATCCGTAAGTCACGCAGTCCCGGCGCTGCGGCAGATCGAGATGCGGAATACCGTTGAAGCTTGCCAGATGGCAGGTCTCGGCGTTGAAGAAGTACTGGCAGATACCCGTATTCCTGATCTGCATGTTCAGTTCGATCGCGGTACTCGCGGGTGCCTGCATGACCTGCTGGGCAAAGGCACCCATCGGCCCGCCGGAACTGATGACCAGGACCCGCCTTCCGCCCCAGCCCTGGATTTTCTCGCGGACGGCCGCCACGCGCTGCTGGAACTGTCCCCACGATTCGGGAAGCGGACCGGCGAGCGCGTCCTCCGCCCACAGCCGCAGGACCTGTTTCAGCCCCTTGTAGAAGTCGTGCATGCTTCCCCTGGCCAGGGCCTTCAGCTCCCTCTTGTCGTCGCCGAGCGCACCGTAGAGTGCGTGGAAGTCGTATTCGTTGAGCCCGGCATCCTCATCGTAACCTGCAGCGCTTCCCAGGCCGCGAAAAATGGCGTCGGCGGTCTCCCGATGTCGCCGCAGGGAACCGGTCACCACGCGATCGAATGCGACTCCCCGTTCGGCAAAATACTCGCCCAGCCAGACCCCCTGACGCTCGCCCAGAGCCGAAAGCCGATCATAGTTTCCCGTCCCGAAGGATGCCTGCCCGTGACGGACCATAAAGAGTTCTGCCAAAGTCCACTCCTGGAGATGATGGCCCCAGAATAGCCGGCCATGCGATATTCGCCAAATTTATTATTGAAATAGATTATGATTCACGGCGATGATTGCTCCGCCGGCACAGTCGCAGAATGAATCCCCCAAAGCACCCAACCTCCAGGAACCACGGAGATGCGCCCGCCGCAGATGGACCTCAACCTGTTCCAGGTCTTCGATGCCATCTACGGCAAGCGCAACCTGACCCGTGCCGCCGAGATTCTGTGCATCACGCAGCCTGCCGTCAGCAATGCGCTGGCGCGGATGCGCAGGGCCCTCAACGATCCGCTTTTCATCAGCACGCCAAAGGGCATGGTGCCGACGCCATTGGCCGACAACATCGCCGGTCACGTGGGCGAGGCGCTGCAATTGCTGAACGCCGCCTTCAGCCAGGGCGAGACCTTCGTCCCTGCTACTTCCCGGAAGATCTTCCGGGTCAGCATGTCGGACCTGGCCGAGTCCCTGCTCCTGCCGGTCCTCGGCGAGGCGCTGCAGCACGAAGCACCCGGCATACGGATCGAGAGCTACTACACCAGTCGCAGCGACATTCCCCTGGAACTTGCCAACGGCAATGTCCATCTGGCGATCGACGCGCCGCTCATCGATGACCCGCAGGTCAGGCAGATCCCGCTGCCGAGCGATCGCCATGCCTGCATGTTGCGCCCCGATCATCCGTTTGCCGGAGACAGCCTGGCCCTCGACGACTATCTGGCGCTCGATCACATCCACATCTCGAGCAGACGCCGTGGCCTGGGCCACGTCGACACCGCCCTGAGGAAACTCGGGCGCCGGCGCTCCATCCAGATGCGCGTCCAGCATTACCTGGTGGCACCCCTGATTGCACTGCGCACCAATCTCGCGCTGACGGCGCCATTGCGCCTGCTGCAAGGCTACGACGCCCGCCGCTTCGAACTGCCGTTCGAATTGCCCCCTCTCGAATGGCACTGTTACTGGCACCGCAGCATGGATCACGACCAGGCAAATATCTGGCTGCGCAGCAAGTTCACCGTGGCGATTGCCGCGCTGCGGAGCGAATCGCCGCACCTCCGGTAGCGCATGCCTCAGGCGGAAGGTAAATTCCTGGAGCGCCACCGAAGGAGTGATTGCCTGCCAACCTGACTTGAAGAAACCCGTCCGCCACTGCGCCCGAGTATCCCCCCGTTCCAAGGGGCTCATGTCACCTGGCTTTGTATATCATGTGCGGCATGGTTTGCAGTGAGCGCAACCGGGGCGCGCGTCCTGCCTGAAAGATTCAGTTTCGCCAAGCCCCTACCAACTGGAGGATGAGACACCATGACCATGGGATTGATGCAGGACGGCCCGCTGCTGATTTCGACGCTGATCGAGCATGCGTCCAAGTTTCACAAGGATGCGGAGATCGTATCGCGCACCTGCGAGGGTCCGATTCACCGTTGCACTTACGGCGACATTTCCCGCAGGTCGAAGCAGGTCGCCAACGCCCTGGCGGAACTTGGCGTCAAGCCCGGCGACCGGGTGGCGACTCTGGCCTGGAACGGCTACCGGCACATGGAACTCTATTATGGCGTTTCCGGCTCCGGGGCGGTGCTGCATACGATCAACCCGCGCCTTTTCCCCGAGCAGATCGAATACATCGCCAATCATGCCGAGGATCGGTTCCTCTTCTTCGATCTGACCTTCGTTCCCCTGATCGAGAAGCTGGCGCCGCTGATGAAGACGGTGAAGGGCTTCGTGCTGATGACCGACCGCAGCCACATCCCCGATTGCAGCATTCCCGGACTGCTCTGCTACGAGGAACTCATCGGCCGCCAGAGCAGCGAATACGAATGGCCGGTGTTCGACGAAAACACCGCGTCTTCGCTGTGCTACACCTCGGGGACGACCGGCAATCCGAAGGGCGTTCTCTACTCGCACCGCTCATCGGTGCTGCATTCGTTCTCCGCCTGCTCGGTTGATGTAATCGGACTGGGTGCGAAGGATTCGGCGCTGCTGATCGTCCCGATGTTCCACGTCAATGCCTGGGGCATGCCCTATGCCGGCGCCATGTGCGGCGCCAAGCTGGTGATGCCCGGGCCGGCGCTCGATGGCAAGAGCGTCTATGAACTGATGCGCGACGAGAAGGTAACGCTCGCTCTCGGCGTTCCGACTGTCTGGCTGATGTTGTTTCAGCATGTCGACGCCAACCGGCTTGTACCGCGTGATGACCTCTGTGTCGAACGCGTCGTCATCGGCGGCTCGGCGGCACCGCGCGCCATGTGCGAAAAGTTCGAGACCCAGTTCGGTGCCTTTGTCCTCCATGCCTGGGGAATGACCGAGATGTCGCCCCTAGGCACGGTCTGCAACCTGCTGCCCAAGCACAAGGATTACTCGCTCGACCAGCGCCTGAACCTGCAGACCAAGCAGGGACGGGCGATCTACGGCGTCGACATGAAGATCACCGATGACGAGGGCAACCGGCTGCCGCACGACGGCAAGGCCTTCGGCCATCTGATGGTACGCGGACCATGGGTCACCCGGGGTTACCTGAAGGGCGAAGGCGGCGACATCCTCGATGCCGAAGGCTTCTTCGACACCGGCGACGTCGCCACCATCGACCCCGATGGCTACATGCAGATCACCGACCGCTCAAAGGACGTGATCAAGTCGGGCGGCGAATGGATCTCGTCAATCGACCTCGAAAATGCGGCGGTCGGGCACCCCGCCGTGGCGGAGGCCGCGGTGATCGGCGTGGCCCATGCCAAGTGGCAGGAGCGCCCGCTCCTGATCATTGTCAAGAAGCCCGGCCAGGAACTCACCCGCGAGGAAATGCTGCAGTTCCTCGATGGCAAGGTAGCCAAGTGGTGGCTGCCCGAGGATGTCGTCTTCGTCGACGATCTGCCGCACACGGCCACCGGCAAGCTGCAGAAGATGAAGTTGCGCGAACTGTTCAGGGATTACCGGTTCCCCGAAGCTTGAAATTCCGCCAGGGAAGCAGTCAGGCCTGGTCCATCCGGGCCTGACACCGCTCATCTGTCCTGCAGTCCGACCCATGCCCGGCCAGTTGCGGTCGACGTTCCATTTTGGGCGGAAATGCTCCCGAACGCCCGAATTCAATGGGGAGCGCTTGTGGAGGCTCCATTTACCCGCGCCGGTCAAGTCCATCCGGCAACCTGCCCGCGCCGGTCACACCGCCGAATTCATTCGCTACCGTACATGGGTGGCTGACGATTTTCCGACGAGTGTGAATTATCTCACGGTCGGTTCGGGTGTCATCGCGGTAACTTGATGCCGTATCAAGGGCTGCTGTTTCGGGTTCTACAATCGCTGAAGCTGGTTCGTTCGCCATTGACCGATGATGGCGGTGGTATTTGGCGGCTTTGCTGGACTCGTCGTCACGTGGCAGCGCGTGTTCCCGGTAACCAGACAGAGGCAAGAGCGAGATGCGTTGCGACTCCCGATCACTGGCGAAAGCCATCATGGCACTGTCGTCGGCCCCTGCTCACAATCGTGGGTTGGGCAAAAAGGTACGTTTCCGACGGGAGCTTTGCCTTGTTCCGACAACCGGCGCCCTTTTTGTTGCGCGGCGGCTGTTGAAATCGCCGAATGTCGCAGGTGAACGAACCACCTGCATGGGTGTCCAAAATTTTTGTTGGGCATCAATTCAGGGGGATGCCGCAAATTTTTCGAATCAAGGTGCTGCCTCTCGTCCCGGCGTCGCTCACGTTGCGGCTTCGAGCCAGTGCAGTTCTCTGCAATAGTGACAAAAGCGTATCCTCCCGTCCGGCAAAGGCTGGCTGCTCCCTTTACGACGTAAAAGGGCCCTGTTCCGGAAGCGGGCGTGCCAAGGGAAAAAGGATACTGCGTGAATCATCGGAAGCGAGAATGAAAACACGGCATGTATTGGCGCTTGATCCGCAAGATCATCTGGGCGAGCAACGGGTCCAGATCGCCGCTGACTCCCAGGTTCTGCACTGCGCGGGATCCGTTGCCGCGGCCAGTGAGATCCTCCAGAGAAATCATTGCAGTGTCGGACTGGTTGTCTTCGACTCACTGGCACCGGCGTTTCGCGAAGAGATCGAGCAATTGATTTCAGCCACCCCGACGACCGAGTGGATTGCCATCGTCACTCTCGAAGCCATCGCTTCCAAGACGTTGCAGGCATTCATCCTGAATGCCTTTCACGACTTCCATACGCTTCCGATCGATCCGCAGCGGCTGGCAATGAGCATCGGCCATGCCTGCGGCAGGGCAGGATTGCGCCTGACTCTCGCCGACCCGGAGGACACGTCCGGACGCTTTGGAATCATTGGTGCCAGCCCGGTGATGGTCAACTTTTTCCGTCAACTGGAGAAGGTGGTCGACGCCGACCTGCCGGTCCTGATCGGCGGCGAGTCGGGTACCGGCAAGGAACTGGTGGCAAAGGCCATTCACGGCCATTCGTCGCGGTCAAAAAAACCCTTCGTCGTCGTCAATTGCGCCGCCATACCGACCAATCTCATTCAGGCCGAGTTGTTCGGGTACGAGAAAGGCGCGTTCACCGGTGCGACGGAGCGCAAGATCGGCAAGATCGAGGCCGCGAACGGCGGTCTGCTGTTTTTCGATGAAATTGGCGACCTGCCGCCCGACCTCCAGGGAAATCTCTTGCGCGTCCTGCAGGAGCGCACCGTCACGCGCCTTGGGTCAACCCAGGCGATCCCCGTCGATTTCCGGCTGGTGGCGGCAACGCATGTCGATTTGCACGAAGCCATCCTCGCCAAGCGTTTTCGCGAAGACCTTTTCTACCGCCTGAACGTCATCCACCTGCAATTGCCGCCGCTGCGCGAACGTGGCGGCGACGTGGCCTTGCTTGCCGAAACGGTGCTCCGCAACTTTGCGTCGACCACCCCGAAACGCCGCGTGGTCGGTTTCACCGCCGAAGCCCTGCGGACCATCAACAGTTACCACTGGCCGGGCAATGTACGCGAACTCATCAACCGCGTTCGCCGGGGGGTGATCATGAGCGAAGGAAAGCTGGTCGGTTCCGGCGACATGGGCTTCGAGGCCGCCGAACTGGAGCCGCCCGCCGTGACCCTCGAGGCGGCGCGCGCGTCGTTCGAGCGCGATATTGTCGAAACCAGCCTGCGCGCCAACAGCAACAACGTGAGCAGGACCGCCCGTCAGCTCGGCATTTCGCGTGTCACCCTTTACCGGGTCATGAACAAGCTGCACATCGCGTTGTAGGCTTCCCCCGGTCTCCCGGCTTCCGGAGGGCGGCCGGCACGCAGGGCAAAATCATCGGTGCCATTCGTCGGGCGATACCGGAACTCCGCGCCGGGTTCGGCGCCGTCCTTGGGAAATCGCGGTCGAATGGTCTCGCCGCGAGCGGCATGCCGACTCGCGTCTACGCAGTCTCACCGCGACGTGGCTCCGCGACCGCCGCGCTTCTCCAGCATCGACCTGACCACCCGTTCCCTGCTGCCCGGAAAGGCGCAGCGTCGAGATCTTCAGGGAAGCGCACCGGCGCTTCCCGCTGCGGCGGGTGTTCCTCGTCCTGGCCGAAGAAAAGCCGACGCTCGCCGAGCCCCGCCGCAGCCGTCGGGAGGCGCCATTCCCTCTTATCCCGATGTCGTTTCATAGCGACAACAATTGCCCGGAAAACCGCGCAAATCAACGGTTTTGCCCTCCGGAGGCGCCTCGTTGGTTCCTTGTATCGCGGTCGTTACAAGCGACGCCCGCGAGCCGGAATCCTTTTGCCGTCATGACATAGGCGACGGGAAACGGTTCGTCACACAGCGGATTTCGGGGGTTTTGGCGAACAGGTGTTTCACATTCGTTACACATTTGGTCGAAGTGGACCGACGCAGTTTTCCGGCGATTTCTCGATCCCGTTTTAATCAATGACTTGCAGAGCCATTCAATACCTGGCACACGCATTGCTATGAAGATACCCGAAGGGCGTGGCATGAGGCGACGACCACTTCTAATATTTTCTTGATTGGAGGAATTACCATGAACAAGACTCTTTTGGCAGTGGCCGTTGCGTTGGCCTACAGTGTGACTCCGGCTTGGGCTGATGGACAGCAGGGTGGCCCCAGAGGCGGGCAATCTGATCCGTCGCTCGAGATAACGGTCGACCTCGAGAACGTCGCCAACGACCAAAGCCATGACAACGGCGAAAGAAACGCCAAGAATTTGGGCGGTCAGGGCAATGCTGCCGCCAATAACGGCTCGACCGCAAACGCCAACTTCAGCAATTCCTTCAACACGAACAAGGCGATCGCCAAGACCGAACTGTCCGGTACCATCTCCGGGAACCGCGTGAGCGACATCGGCAACGTCGTCAAGAATTACGGCGATGCCAACGGCGGCAAGGGCTACGGCGGCTACGGCGGCACCGGCGGCAATGGCGGCAATGGCGGCAACGGCGGCAATGGCGGCAACGCCGGCAACACTGGTAACGGTGGTAACGGCGGTGCCGGCGGCTCCGGCGGTTCTGCCACCAATGGCAGCGCCACGGCCGGAAATTCCACCAATGGCAGCGCCACTAACGGTAGCGCCGGCTCTGGCGGCGCCGCCTTGGGTGCTGCCAACGCCCAGTTCAACGCCGTCAAGGCAAAGAGCGGCGACAGCGGTCAATTGGGTGCCGGCCTCGGCGGTTCCAACCTTCTCGGCAGTGCCGGCGTTGGCGGCTCCGCTGGCGCGATCGATGTCACCAAGGGCGGATCTGCCGGTTCGCTTGGCGCGGGCCTCGGCGGTCCGGCCGGGTCGATCCAGGATGCCGGCGCCGGCTCCGGCCAGCCCCCGATGGCTGCCGAATCGCGGTTCGGTGGCGGCCGCGGCTCCTCCGGATCGGGCACCTCTCAGAAGGCAACCAACACCGGTGGTGACGGTACCGGCACTTCAAGCGCTGGCGGCGGTGCAGCCACTGGTGCTGCCGCAACCGCTACGGCTGGCGCTGGCACCGGCGGTGCCGTGACTGGCACCGGCGGCTCCGGCAGCGGTTCGGGTACCTCTTACTCCGGCACCGCTTCGGCGTCCGGTGCCAATACTGGCACGGCGACAAACACTGCCGGCAACGGTGGAAACAATGGGTCGGCGACCAATGGCGGCGCTTCCACACAAGCGACCAACGGTAGCGCGACAGCCGGGAACGGTGCGGGTGGCGCAGCCGGTGCGGCCAGTGGTGCCAGTAATGGCGGCGCCGGCGCAACCGCCGCGGTCGGTGCTGCCGGTGGAACTGGCAACGGTGGTGCCGGCGGGGTCGGTGGTGCGGGCGGCTCCATCGCTCTCGATGCGGGCACCTTCAACATGTCCAACAGCATGAGCAGCGTCGGCCAATCCGCCGCCGGCATCATGGTGGCAGGCCAGAACAGCGGCATGAACGCCATGGTTCAGCAGGCGGTCACCGTCCAGGCCAACCTGAACGTCGGTCGGCAGTAAGTTGTTGTGAGTCCCGGGGCCATCCGGCCCCGGGACTTTTCGCCTTTCAGGAAAGGGGAAGAACGTGAAAGCAATTACGCATTCCCGTTGTTTGATGTTGACGACCTTGCTGGGCGCCGCCCTGCTGCCGCTGCAGGTTACCGCCGAGCAGGCGGACCAGGCGCCGACGCTGCACGTAGGGGGCATGTTCGGCATTGCTGCGGTCGACGCGCGGGATCTTGCCGTTTCCCGCGGCGGCGCCGAACTCGACCTCACGCTCAACGAGGCCAAGACGACCGGGGTCGTCGGTGGGAACCATGCGTCCAACCTGTCAACGGGCAGCAACTACGTCAGCGACGGTTCGTTCGCCGGTGCGACGGGTTTCTCGACGGTGGTGCAGAACTCCGGCAACAACGTATTGATCCAGAACGCGACCGTCATCAACTTGAAGGTTCAGTGATGTTCTCCTCTGCGATCCGGGCTCTCTGCCTCTTTTCGGTGGCGGTCGGCGCGTCAGGCGCCTTGGCTGCCCCCAAGGGGTTTGTCGATCTTCCGGCGCAGGCGGGCGCTTCCTACTTGGCGCCTGTCGTCAGCATGAAGGAACAGCGTTTCCAGAAAACCCTGCATCAGCAATACGATTTCAGTTGCGGCTCGGCCGCGCTGGCCACCCTGCTCACCCACCACTACAACTTCCAGGTCACTGAGCAGGACGTCTTCCGCGAGATGTTTGCCCGCGGCGATCAGGCGAAGATCAAGAAGGAGGGTTTCTCCTTGCTTGACATCAAGAACTACCTCGCCAACCACGGCTTCGATGCCGACGGCTACGTCGCCGAGTTGGACAAGCTCGCCACTGCGAAGGTGCCGGCCATCGTCCTGATCAAGGAACAGGGCTATTTTCATTTCGTGGTGGTCAAGGGCTTGCGTGATGGGCGGGTTCTCATCGGCGACCCGTCTTCGGGTACCCGCGTAATTTCAAGGAACAAGTTCGCCGAGATCTGGGCCAACAACATCCTGTTCGTGATCAAGAACAAGCTGGAAGTGGCCCAGTTCAACGCCGACCGCGACTGGCAGGCCGCTCCCGCCAGCCCGATCGCCGCCGGCCACCATCGCA
>ERZ724507.489-NODE-489-length-17835-cov-5.325703_pt1 | contig 17835 bp, 17 predicted proteins | sample MGYA00376040_ERZ724507 | MGnify/ENA primary metagenome ERZ724507 (study PRJEB28724, sample SAMN07190883) | activated sludge metagenome | isolation source: activated sludge of sewage treatment plant in Hong Hong | place: Hong Kong | collected 2016-03-17 ...
CCTCTTAACGGTCGGTCTGAAGAAGGGAGTGCATGATGCGCAAACACACGTATATCGCGACATGGGTGACCCTCGGAGTCTTGAGCTTCTGTCTGAGTCAGTGGCCTGAGGGAACCGGCAAGGCTTGGGCTGCAGAGGGACATGAGAAGTCCGGGACTCCCGGAGGGTCGTATGGATTGGAGGTCACGATTCCGGACGGCGTCATCGGCGTCTCGTTGCACGTCGGAGCGGAGCGAGTCGGTGACACGGCGGTGTTGTACATCGCACAGGTGTTGCCGGATGGGCCGGCGGAAAAAGCCGGACTCAAGTCGGGGGATGAAATTACTACGGTGGATGGTGCGGTCGTCACCGGCAAGACGTACGAGCAGGTGGCCTTGATGGTGAGAGGCGAACCGGGGACGATTGTCAGGTTGGGAATCAAAGCAGAAACTGCCGTGCGCGAAGTGGCCGTGACGCGGGTGGCCGGTCAGACGCTGTACAAGGGGCAGATGGGATCACATGGCGGCTCTGCCAAATAGGTGATGTGTGAAACGTATGATCGCCCTGCTCGGATGCCTTCTCATGGTCTCGGGAGCATGCCTCACCGAGGTGCGGGCGAATCCCGCGCCGGCATCACCGCTATCGGTGGTCGAAAAAACAGGGCTGTATCTGCTGGCCGGTGACTATCGTCGCGCGCTGGAGAGTTGTGAGCAGGCGATACAGGAGCGCCCGTCGGTCGAGGCCTATGTTCGGTTGACCTATGTGTACCAGGCCATTGACGCGTATCTTGAACAGCTGTCCAAGGATGAAAGCTGGATGGCAGTGGAGCACCTCTATTTGAACCTGGCGTACCGGCATACCGAAGATCTCGTCGATCCGCCCGGTGGTCTCGCGCGCATGGCGAAGGAAATGATCCAAACCAGTGTTCGCCAACAGTCTGACGTCAGCGCCGCGATGGCGGTGCGGTTGAACAAGGCGGCCTCCGATCGCCTCTGGCAGGAGCAGACTCAGTGGCGACAGGCGCATCCCACGACCTGGTGGCAGGCGTTCCCCGATGCCTGGGTGCAGTGACGCGATGGAGCCCGACGGTATGACGTGTCCAGGGAAGGAGGTTGGAACCATGATCCAGCAGACGAGTCAACGCGGCATCGATATCAAATTATTCGGGGCGCTCTTTTTGCTGGTGGGCCTGCTGGATGTACTCATCATTGAATGGTTCCCCGCCTATGCGCTCAAACTATTCGGCGTGACGATTACCGGCCCGATGGCCTATGTTGTGAAGCTGCATTCCCCGGCCGCCCATTTTTTGATCGGCTACGGATTTATCTTTCTGCGTCCCTGGGCGTGGGGATTGGCCATGGCCTACGGGGGGTTCGGCCTCACCAGCGAACTGATGAATCAATGGCAATTCGGTTTCCATCAACTGCGCACGGGGTTCATGGCCACGACGGCCCTGTTTCTCTGCTATGTGGCCTGGCGACGAGTGCTGTTTGTTGATCCGCTGTCGCCCGACACGCGGCTTGCGTCCTCGTCTCGCGAGGTTCATTTATGAGGGGGTTAGTCTGGTTTCGTCGTGACTTGAGGCTGCACGACAACCCTGCTCTTTCGGCTGCTTGCAAGGAATGCAAAGAGATCGTGCCACTTTTTGTGTTCGACGACCCATTGCTGGCCAGCCATGTGTTCGGATCCGTCTGCGTGGGGTTCATGTTGGGCTGTCTTGAGGATTTGCGCCGCTCCTTGGCGGAACAGGGTGTGACACTTGTCTGGCGAATGGGTGAGCCGATTGACACGGTGCTACGCACGGTGCAGGAATGTGCCGTGGATGCCGTCTATTGGAATCGTGATTACGAACCGGCGGCGGTCGCGCGCGATCGTACGGTGCAACAGCGCCTGGCTCAGCAGGGGCGTCTGGTGAGGACCTTCAAAGACCATGTGGTGTTCGAAGCCGAAGAAGTGCGGGGGTTAACCGGTGACCCCTTTCAACGGTATAGCGCCTATCGTGATCGCTGGTGGACTCAGTGGCGGTCTGCTGCGCCACCGCTCCTATCCGTGCCGTCATTCCCCGCGGCGTCTACAGCGATGAAGGTGTCGGCGTGGCCCACGGTGCAGGAGTTGGGTTACGAATCGGTACCGATGTGGATCGAACCAGGCGAACAGGCGGCACGGGCCAGACTGCAATGGTTCTTGAAAAAGCCGGTCCATAGTTATGTCAGTGGACGAAATCTTCCAGCGCAAGACGGGACGTCGAAGCTTTCTCCTCATTTGCGATTCGGAACGATCTCGACGCGGACAATGGTGCATGCCGCGTTACAGACCCTCTCCAAAGGCGGTCAGGTATCCCGCCCCGACGTGTTCACCTGGATGGACGAATTGGTCTGGCGAGAATTTTTTCAGCAAGTGCTGATGGCCTTTCCCCATGTCACCGAAGGGCCGTTCAAGGTCAAGCCGGGACTTCCCGCTCCTCGTCCTGCCGGTCCTGAGCGCGACCGGCTCTTTGCGGCCTGGTGTGAAGGCCGTACCGGATATCCGATTGTGGATGCCGGCATGCGCCAATTGAATCAGACAGGCTGGATGCATAATCGTGTGCGTATGGTGGTGGCGTCGTTCCTGGTCAAGGATCTTCGGATCGATTGGCAAAGCGGCGAGCGATACTTCATGCAGCACCTGGTGGATGGAGATGTGGCGGCCAACAACGGAAACTGGCAGTGGTGTGCTTCTACCGGAACGGATGCGATGCAGGGGTATCGCATCTTTAATCCGACGCTCCAAAGTGAAAAATTCGATCCTGATGGGCATTATCTGCGAAGCTATGTGCCGGAATTGACTTCCGTGCCGACAAAATGGATTCATGAACCGCAGCTCATGCCGCAAGAAGAACAAATCCGCGTCGGATGCCGCATCGGATCGGATTATCCGGAGCCCATCGTGAATCATCGGCAGGCCCGGCAGGAATATCTGGATCTCGGCAAACAGAAGGTCTCAACGTGACGGCCGCGACGCTCCGTCTCGGCATCAGCCGGTGCTTGCTTGGTGAGGAGGTCCGCTTCGATGGCGGCCACAAGCGGGATGCCTTCTTGACTGACGTGTTAGGCCGTTATGTGGAATGGGTTCCGGTCTGTCCTGAGGTTGAGGCGGGACTGGGCACACCGAGAGAGGCTATGCGGTTGGTCGGCAATCCGCAACAGCCGCGGTTGGTCACGCTCAAGAGCGGCCAGGATCATACCCGCGCCTTGGAAGTCATGGCGGACAGGCGCCTCGATGAGTTGGCCGGCGCGGACTTATCCGGCTTTGTGTTCAAAAAAGATTCGCCCAGTTGTGGAGTGGAACGAGTTCGTACTTACAATGAGCACGGCATGCCAGGTCGCAAGGGCGTGGGGCTATTCGCGCGGGCGTTTCTCGGCCGCTTTCCGTTGATACCCGTAGAAGAAGAAGGACGCCTCTGTGATCCGTTGCTGCGTGAGAATTTTATCGAACGGGTATTCTGCTATCGGCGTTGGCGGGACCTGATGAACAGCGGTGCGACGAGGCAGGCAGTGGTGCGGTTTCACACCATCCATAAGTACCTACTGCTGGCGCATAGCGCGCCGCACTATCGCCAGCTGGGCCGGTTGGTGGCACAGGTGAGCGAGTATCGCCCTAAGGATCTGGCGCTTCAATATGGCGAACTGTTCATGCAGGCCCTGGCGGTTCGAGCGACGGTGCGCAAACATGTGAATGTGCTGCATCATATCCTCGGACATTTCAAGGAACGGCTTGATGCGCAAGAAAAGGCGGAGTTACTGGGAGTGATCGGGGATTACCATCAAGGACTCACGCCGTTGATCGTCCCCCTCACGCTGATCAAACACTATGTGCAGCTCTTCGATGTCGAGTATATTCGCGAGCAGGTGTATCTGAATCCGCATCCGAAGGAGTTGATGCTCAGGAATCACGTCTAGAAAGGACGTCATGCCGCATGTCGTGGTCGAGGGTGCCGGTGACCTTCAAAGTCTCTATCAGAATTTCGCCCCGATGCTCCAACGGGCTGACGAGGAAATTCTCAAGGTCCAGGAGTTCTATCTGGCGAAGAGCGGCAGGGAGGCGCTGCTCGATGCGGTGGTGATCGAACAGGGCGTGGCACGGAGCTTTTTTATTCAGTTGAAACAACATGACACCACCATCACCGTTCGGCTGCTGCCTGCCACGGACCCCGAAAAAACTGCCGCTGTGAAAAGGGTGATGGCGCTCGTGGCGAAATTTATTCGCACGGTGTGTCCGGCGAGCCGGTACGGCAAGACCAATTTGCAGGAATTCTTAGAGGCCAGTGTTGCGAAGTAAGTATCGGTGGATGTGACATTGAATGGAGGACTGACGAAATGGCAACAGTGCGGAAAGGTGTGATTCTGGTGGGACATGGCGGGATTCCCAGAGGGTGTCCTCAAGACATGGTGACGAAACTGAAACGACTGGAGGCGCAGCGGCGTGCCGCGAAGCAACCGGCTTCGGCTGAAGAAATGGAGTTGGACGCCAAGATCCGCCAATGGCCGAGGAACGCGGAGACCGATCCCTACCAGGCAGGACTCGAGGCCGTGGCCGCGCAATTACGCGCGAAGCTGGGGGATGTATTGTTTGCAGTGGCCTATAACGAATTTTGTGCGCCGACGTTAGAAGAATCGGTGGATCAGCTTGCGAAGCAGGGTGCGACTCACATTACCGTGGCCACCACGATGTTTACGCCCGGCGGGTCTCACTCGGAAGTGGAGATCCCGGAAATTCTCGAACATCTCCGGCCTCAGTACCCTGGCGTCGAGCTCCGGTATGCCTGGCCGTTTGACCTTGGCATGATCGCCGGGACGCTGGCTGAACAGGTCCGTCGATTCTCTTGAGGAGAATCGCAATCGGTTGAGGGGTCTTGTGAACGCAGCTGATGGACAGGACTGCGGCTGTCAGGTCGGTGAATCATTTGATGCCATCTGAGTGGAGACCGGTGTACAATCAGCCGCCGTTGGGAGGCGCCGGTACTGCTACGGTGGCTTGATGAATCGGCCTTCAAGGGAGCGCAGGACCTATCATGCTGCAAGACGAACTTATCGCTGCGTTTCACAAGACGCAGTCGTTCAAGTGGGATCCGAAAGGCGGCTTTAAGCTCGCCTCGGGATTGCTCAGTCCGTTTTATGTCGATTGCCGGACGTTAATGGCGTTCCCCCACGCCCGCCACTTAGTCGCCAAGAAAGCCTGGGAGGTCATCAAGGACCTGCAGATCGATTGCCTTGGCGGACTGGAAATCGGCGCGATCTCGATCGCCACGTCCATCTCGGATTATGCCTACTCGGCTGCTCCTCGACGCGAGTGGCGCACCTTTTTTGTGCGGAAGCAGGCGAAGGACCATGGGCTTGGTCGATTAGTCGAAGGTGTCGTGCGTACGGGGGACCGCGCCTTGATCGTGGATGACGTGTTGACGTCCGGCGGATCTGTGGTGAAAGCGATTGTCGCGGCTCGTGAGGCTGGATTGGAAATCACAGACGCGCTGGTGATCGTCGATCGAAAAGAGCAGGAGGGCCGCGCCCGGGTCGAGCAGACCGGGGTGCGAGTCATGAGTCTCTTGACGATTGACGATCTGATGAAGGGTGGCCCGATTCCTCTCTGACTATTTGCACTGGAACTGAATGCCCCACCGCCGTTCCTCGACCACGTCGCTTGATCCCGCAACAGGACTGGCCTGACGTAGGCGACCCTTCGTTTCCCCTTCTCGAACGATCGCATAGCCGCCCGGGCATTTCTGCTCCATCAGATGCACGGCCTCTTTTCGGAATGACGACAGGAGGGTCCCCTGTTCTGCTCTGTAGGGGTACACGACCACGCCTCCGTCGGCACTGTCCTTCACCAGCAGGGCACCCTCGCCGCAGCTTGATAGAAAGAGCGAGACAGCAAGGACTGTGCAGCTTGACCACCTTTTCATAGGGCTTTTATCATACAGCATATGTCGCACACTTATTCCGGCTCGCCAAAAGGAGAGAGATAACCATGCGATACCTGACGTCTATCATGTGTGGGCTCTGTCTGTGTGGGCTTCTTTTTCTGCTCGATGTACCCCAGCCGGCCGTCGCCTATCACTCTTATGTGTTGAGCGTGCAGCAATTGCGGGCCGGTCTCATGAAAGCCTCGTCTACGAATGCCAAGGGGTTTGTTCTGGTCGATGTGCGTTCCCCTGAAGAGCATGCGTCCGGCATGATTCCCGGCACCGATCTGAACATTGATTTTCGCGAGATGAAAGCGCGACATCGTGAGCTCGGGGCGAAGTTGGAAGACCATATCGTCGTCTACTGTCAATCTGGTCATCGCAGCAATATTGCCGCGGAGACTCTGGCCGATCTGGGCTATACGCATGTGTACAATGTGGTCGGAAGCATGAATGCCTGGACCGAGGCAGGATTTCCAGTCTCCCCTGGCCGATAGATCAGTGTGCGCGAGTGGACTGTGACGGCCCGTGAGCCGGTGTGCTGCGCGAAGGGGTGCGTGGTGTGATGCCGATCACCGTGGGCAGCGGAATGTGTACGCCTGTCGTCCCAGCAAGAAGCGATCGCCATCCGGCCTGCGAGGAGGTTTCCTGGGCCGCGTGCAACAGGTCGGGGCTGGCAATGACATCGGACGATGCGCCGCCATCCATGGCCATGGCCTGCTGAAGAGCCGGCAGTTGGCGATGTAAACAGTCGGCCAGGTGGTGGAGCGAGACGATGTCCACTGTCTTGATCACAAGAATGGCTCCCTGCCCGTCTTCCGCCACCACGGTCTGAAACGCCCGTTTTCCGCTATCCTTGACCCGAAGCTTGCCAGTTCGGTCGAATAGCATCAGCGACTGTGCGGCCTCTCGATACAGTGGTGGATCTTCGGTGAATCCCTCATAGGCGAGATCCAGCACGCGTGCTTTTTTCAGCGTTCCGTCGGTGGGTTCGGCGGCGAACAGGCCTTGCCAGGAATGGTGTTTCTTGGTGCCGAGCGAACGCCCCTCCTTCAACAGCACGCCAAGGTACGAATAATCCTCACGAAACAGTCCCGCATTGAACAGGACATACGCATCGGTCCGTTGCTGCCAGTCGTGAATCGAGATTGGCGACCGCAACCCTTCATCGCGAAATTGATGGATGGAAAAACGGTACCGCTCCGGATCGATCTGCAGCATGAGCAGCGAGGGAACCTGAGGGCAGGCCTCCATGGGGTTCCACAACGCCACGTGCATGCCTGCGGTTAATCGCTCCCAGGGGACTGGTTCTGCCGAAGCGGCTGCCGTCTGAACCCATCCATGACACAGAGACAGAAGGCAGACGCAGAGGGGAATCATCCTGCGAAGGGATCCTGGTAAGTATCGGTGCGGATTGATCATCGGAGCAGGTGGTCTTTCATGGTAATCAGCCAACCATGGCAGCGTGAAACGTCTCGCGCGGGCTCAGTATAAAAAGGATGGGGGCAGGGGTCAATTCCGTCGGGAATATCGGTCAGATGAGCACGTTTCTTTAGGAGGCGCGAGCGGTGCGCGGCGCTTGGTCCGGTGGAGAGAACGGGTGTTGAGTCTGGCCCGTTGCGGGAGAGGACGAGTCGAGTAAGGCACGCACCGTGCGTAACAGAATATCCGGGGTGAACGGTTTTTGTAAAAACGTGGTTCGATGGGGATCCATACCGCTGTTGACGCAGATATCGTCGAGATACCCGGACATGAACAGCACTCGCAGGTTCGGCTTGATGACGGAGAGGTGCTGCGCGAGCTCGCGGCCGTTCATGCCCGGCATGACCACATCGGTTAGCAAGAGATCGACATGATAGCTTTGCTGCGTGGCGGTCAGGCAGGCTTCGACGCCATTCTTCGCTTCAATCACTTGATACCCGGTTTTGACCAATTCATGACGAATCAAGTCGCGCACGCCGCCGTCATCTTCGACTAGCAGGATCGTCTCCGATCCTTCGCGTGGCCGGCTTTGGGGTTTCTCCGCACGAGCGGCAGAGGTCTGCGGATTTGCGCGCGGGAAATACAAGTCGAAGGTGGTGCCGTGTCCGACCTGACTCCAGACATCGATGCCGCCCCCGCAGGTGGTGACGATCCCGAAGACGGTGGACAGCCCGAGGCCCGTGCCCTTGTGTTCTTCTTTCGTCGTAAAAAACGGTTCGAATAAGTGGGCGAGGACCTCGGCATCCATGCCGCAGCCGGTGTCGGTGACCGTGAGTTTGACGTAGTGTCCCAACGGCAAGGGATGGAGATGATGCATGGGCGTGCGCGCCAGTTCCGTTTGCGATGTTTCAATCGCCAGCAGGCCCCCGTTGGGCATTGCATCCCGGGCATTCACGACCAAATTCATGAGCACTTGTTCCAGTTGCCCCGGATCGGCCTTGACATGGCCGTGATGCGGGTCGGGACGGATGACCAATTGAATATCTTCGCCAATGAGACGACGGAGCATGCCCTCCACATTGGCCAGGATGGCATTCAATGGGAGGACCTGCGGTTCTACCGGCTGCTTGCGGCTGAAGGCCATGAGTTGGCGAATTAAACTCGCGGCTCGCTCTCCGGCTTTCTGCATCTCTTCGATCTTTACGCGAATTGGGTTACCGGCGGGCAGTTCTCCGAGGAGCACTTGGCTGTGCCCCATGATGACCGTCAGGAGGTTATTGAAGTCGTGAGCCAGTCCTCCTGCAAGGCGGCCGACGGCCTCCATTTTCTGCGCCTGCCGAAACTGTTTTTCACTCATGCGCAACGCGTCTTCGGCCCGTCTCCGTTCAAGACGCTCGTCAAGTTCACGCAGGGTCCGTTTGATGGATGGGACAAGTCTGCCCAGGCGTTGTTTAAAGATATAGTCCGTCGCCCCGCGCTGCATCATATCGATGGCGAATTCTTCACCCTGCGTTGCGGAGACGAAGAGGAACGGCACATCCGGATGCAGGGTTCGCGCGAGACCGAGCGCGGCGGCGCCGTCGAAACCGGGAACGGTGGTGTCGGCGAGAATGAGGCTGAAGCTTTCCTGGCGGAGGGCTGCGAGAAAGTCTTCACGCGTGTGAACGCGCTTCGGTTGGCACAGAATACCCGCCTCCCGGAGCGTGGAGTCGATCAGATCCGCGTCCGCCGGGTTGCTCTCAAGATGGATGAATCGCAGGGGCTGAGTCATCATCTGCATCGAGATCGGAATTAGCTGGACCGGCCGGCGGCCCGGCTGGCTCCTTCGGGCGGTGGTTCGTTGATCATGCCCCAGAACACGCCCAGTTCTTTGACGGCTTTCAGAAACTGATGAAACTCAACCGGCTTGACGACATAGGCGTTGGCTCCGAGTGCATAACTCTCAGCCAAATCGCGTTCTTCGCGTGAGGAGGTGAGCATCACGACGGGGATCGGCCTGAGGGCCGCATCGTTCTTGATCGTGCGCAGGACCTCAAGGCCATCGACCTTGGGCATTTTCAAATCGAGAAGCACGACGGCCGGATTGCCTTGGAGACGCGTTTTGAAATGGCCGCGGCAATAGAGGTAGTCCAGCACTTCGGCGCCATCATGGCACAGGATGACCTTATCGGCCAAATGATGCTCTTCCATCGCAGCCAGCGCCAGTTCGGCATCGCGCGGATTGTCTTCAGCGAGCAAAATGGGTTTAGAAGCGATCATGCCAAGGGCCTCACTCTCGGGAGGCTGACGTAAAAGGTGGCACCTTCGCCGAGCGCACCTTCCGCCCAGGTTTTCCCCCCATGTCGATGAATAATTCGCCTGACATTGGCCAATCCAATGCCTGTCCCTTCGAACTCATCCGCTCGATGGAGCCGTTGAAACACCCCAAAGAGCTTGTTGGCGTAACGCATATCGAATCCTACCCCATTATCACGTACGAATAACACCGCTTCATCCGGGCCGTTGTCCAGACTGCCGATTTCGATCGTGGCCTGTGGCCTGGTCCCGGTAAATTTAATCGCGTTCGTAATCAGATTCATGAAAACCTGCCGCAACATGGCGGCATCTCCCGTGACCTCAGGGAGTTGAGCGATTGTCCATGAGATGGCGCGATCTTGCAAGTCATGTCGAAGATCGTGCCGCAATGCGGCGATTAATTGGTTCAAATTGACTGTCCCCCGCAACATTTCCTGCCGCCCCATGCGCGAAAACACCAGGAGATCGTCAATGAGTTGTCCCATTCGGGTGGCGGATTCCGAAATCGTCTGTAAGTAGCGTTTCGCCTTATCGTCGAGTGAGATAGACGCGGCTTTCGCGAGCAGCGAGGCATAGCCGTCAATGTGCCGGAGTGGCGCGCGCAAGTCGTGCGACACCGAATAGCTGAACGCCTCCAGTTCCTTATTGGCGGCTTCAAGAAGTTCTCCCCGGCGGTGGAGTTCGTCGGCAATCCGGCGCCGTTCGGTAATATCGTGCCGGATCAGGTAATACACGGCCGCGAGGAGCACGAACAGCAAGAGCGCCCCAATGGTCAACAGAATGATGCTGGAGCGAGTCGTGGTTGTTGATTCAACGACCCGTTGGGTCAAGGCTTTCGTCTCCTCCTGATCCATCTGCGCTTGCAGTCGTCTCGCTGAATCGAGTGCGGTCTTGGCGACCCCCGTGAGCGCCATTCCCCGCACCGAGTCAAACCCTGTCTTGGCGCGGAGTTCGATGGCGGCACGTTCTTCTTGGAGCTGTTGATTGATCAAATGTTCGAGATCACTGACATGCCCACGCTGTGTGCTGCCTGGATCGGTGAGCTCCCGCAAATAGCGAATATATTCGGGCGCGCGGTCCCGCAAGGTGTTGTAGGCGGCCAGATAACTCTCGTCTCCCGTGACGAGAAATCGACGGTGCCCGTTCTCAGCGTCGTCAATCGCTTCTCCGGTTGCTCCGAGAAACTGGATGAACTCGTGGCTTCGCTTGTCTAAATCGCCATTCCGAATGAGGACCGTCATGTTGCGATAGGAAATGGCGGAAATGACCAGGATGCCGGCAAAAACCAACCCGAATCCAGCCAGGACGCGCTGTTCGATAGATCGCTTCTGAAACGTGTGAAGCAGTGGCGAGAGGAACGATACTCGGCCGGAACTCTTTTCTTCCGCCGGCGAGGCAGGAGGAAATGCGGAGTCGAGCCCGACGTCAACGGGTTGATGGCGGTTTGGTTCGTTCATGCCTGCAGTGAAAGCTCCGAGATCTGGGGACTGGAGCCTGGGAATTATGCGTCAAGGATGTTGACGCAATCGGAAGACTGCACAGCACATTGTACCAGAAGGTACTGATATGCGAAGAGAATTGATGGAAGCCGAGAAAAGCGAAGCCGGACGAATCCTCAGCCCCCGAACGGGGTGACCGGCGGAGTCAGGGAAGCAGCGGGTCCAATGAGATTGGAAAACATCAGCGTAGCTGCTACAGCCCAATCGAGGAACGGTTGGGGGTAGATGCCGATTACGAGCGTCCCGGCCAGGCCGACATAGATCACTGCTCGCAGCGGACCCGTGGTCTTGATGGGAGAGGAGTCGAGCGGTTCGTTGATGTACATCTTCTTGACGACGATCAGATAGTAGTACATCGAGACAACGATGTTGACGAGGCCGACGGTAATGAGAATGTAGAGGCCTTCTTTGATGGCGGCGACAAAGATATAGAGTTTCCCGATAAAGCCGGCGAGTGGCGGAACCCCTGCGAGTGAGAGCAGGAAAATTAACATGGCAAACGCCAGAAAGGGCGAGCGACGGTTGAGTCCGCGATAATCGTCGATCTCATCACTGCCCACGGAGTTGCTGATCGCCATGATGACCGCAAAGGCGCCGAGGTTTGCGAAGAGATAGGTCAACAGGTAGAACAAGATTGAGTCAGTGCCCATCTTGGTTCCTGCGGCCAGACCGATCAGGACATTTCCGACCTGCGCGATACCGGAATAGGCCAGCAGGCGCTTAATGTTTCGTTGGGCGATTGCCACGATATTGCCGTACGTCATCGATAGAATAGATGCGGCGACGATGAGCAAGGCCCACGCGGGCTTAAACGTGGCCAGCGCGACAAGGAACAACCGAAGCAGGATGGCGAAGGCCGCGACTTTCGGGGCGATGGACAGGAACGCCGTCACGGGGGTCGGTGCGCCGTGATACGTATCGGGGATCCAGGAATGGAAGGGAACGGCGCCGATTTTGAATCCTAATGCCGCAAAGATCAGCAGGAAGCCGATGACTAATCCCGTCGTCGGGTTCGCGCCACTCATGTCGGAGAAGACGAGCTTGCCGGTTTCGCCGTAGACGAGGCTGATCCCGTACGCCAGCAATCCTGCCGCAAAGACTCCGAGGATAAAGAATTTGAGGCCGGCCTCGTTCGACGCCATGTCGTCTCGCAGATAGGAGACCAGCACGTAAAAGCCGAAGGTCGCAAACTCGAGGGTGACGAAGAGCGATAAGAGGTCATTGGCCGAGGCCATGAACATCATGCCTAACGCCGACATCGCGACGAGGAAATAATATTCGCCTCGAAAGAGCGAGAAGCGATGCACATAGTCGATCGAAAGCAGAATGACCAGGATCGTGGCCAGGAGGATCATGACTTTGAAGAAGATCGCCATGCGATCGACGACGAACATCTTCCCGAACAGGGTGCCGGTGATGCCGGTCATGTCGAACCATGCGAGGCAGGCCAGGGTGATAATCACTCCCAAGATGGTCAGGTAGGCCAATTGTTCCTGGACGATGCGTTTGAACGAAAAATCCACGGCCAGGACGACGCACAGCCAGAGCGTGAGAAACAGTTCGGGAAGCAGGAGGAGAAGATCGCTGGCTGAAAGCGTCAGGGAGAAAGTCATCGCGAGGTTACCTTCGCAATCGCCTCACCGGGAACAGGCACGGGCATGGTGTGCGAGCTGGCTTGTGGAATGTTCATCGGAAGCTCTGCGACCGGGACCACTTTGGTAATACGCGCGATCAGCGGGTCGACCCCTGATCGGACCACGGAGTAGAGATGTCCCGGGAAAATGCCGAAGCTGATGCTCACCGTAATCATAATGAGCAGGGGCATGCGATCGACCACTGCCACGGCGTCGTGCGAGTGGCTATACTTTTCGGCCATCGAACCGTAGAAGAGGCCGCGCATCATCTTGAAGAGGTAGGCCATGGTCAACACGATGCCGAGCACTGCCACGACGACTTGGAAAGGGTATTTATTCCAGCTGCCGACGATGATCATCACTTCAGCGATAAAGTTGACGGTCCCGGGCATTCCGATCGAGGCCATGCAACCGATGACGAAGGCCGCAGAGATAAACGGCATCCGGTTGGAGAGCCCTCCCAGGGACGGGATGTCTCGAGTGTGTGTTTGATCGTAGACCCAGCCGGCCATGGCGAACAGCATGCCGGTGGCCATGGCATGCGCGAACATGTAGATGACGGCTCCGCTGAGGCTGATGTAGTCCAAGGCCGCCATGCCCAAGAAGACATAGCCCATATGACTTGAGCTTGAATAACCGATGACGTATTTCGTGTCCTTCGCATAGTACGCCACCAGCCCGCCATAAATAATGCTGAAGATACAGAGCACCGCGGCGATGGGCATCAGTTCTCGGGTGGTCTCTGGAAGAATTTCGAACGCCACGCGAATGATCGAAAAGTGGCCGAGTTTCATCAGCACGCCGGCATGCAACATGCTGGTAGCGGCCGGGGCGGCGGCGTGACCTACCGGAGACCAGGAATGCAATGGCCAGATCGGCGCGATGGACGCAAAGCCGAAGAAAATCAGGAGCCAGATGAGCGTGGCCAACGGCCCTGAGAAATGGGCTTTCTCGCGCAAGATCAGGATATCGAACGTGTTCAGTCCGGAAAATTTGTAGATGAGCAGAATCCCCATCAAGGCGGCCACGGCAAAGGCGGAAAGAAACAGGACCAGCTTCATCGCCGCATATTCTTTGCTGTTTGCGCCGAAGTTGAAGATAAAGCCGACGGAGTCACGTTGTTTCAGGCCTTCGGGGTCCGTCATTTCAAGGTATTTCTTGGTATGACTGCCCCACATGCCCAAAAGTAGGTACATGGGGATGACGGACATTTCATAGAAGAAGTACAGGAAGAATAAGTCGAGCGACATGAAGACGCCGATGGTCGCGGCAGCGAGAATCAGGATCCAGATGTAGAACTCTTTCATCCGGTCTTTGATATGCCAGGAGACGAAGATGCCGGCGAACAACAAAATGCCTGAGGCAAGCACCAGCGGAGTGCCAATGCCATCGACGCCGAGATGCAGGGAAATGCCGAGCTGTCGGGACCACTCAATCCGCTGGATGAACTGATAGCCGCCCTTCACTGAATCATAGGCATAAAAGAGATAGACGGAGGCGGCCAACGAGACAAACGCCGAACCGGCGGCAATGCCTCGTACCAGCGAAACTTGACGGTTGGAGACGAAAATTAATCCCAGGGCTCCCAGAAAGGGCGCGAACAAAATGATGAGCAGCGTGTATTCAGCCATATCTTACTTCGCTGGCACGTGGATAACAGTGTCTACTGAGGCCACTTTCGCACGATCAAGCCGGTCGACGAGTGCTTGAATGGATCCATTCATCATTCTGAGGAAGGGTGAGGGATAGAGGCCGATCCACAAAATCATAATGGAGAGCGAGAGGGCAATGGTGATCTCACGCATGTGGAGATCCTTGACGGCCGCCGACACGTGTTTGCTGAGCGGGCCGAGCATGGCTCGCTCGTAATACCACAGAAAATACGCAGCTCCAAAGATCACGCCGAGTACGGCCACGGCCCCGAACCACCATTTCGCTTTGAAGGCACCCAAAAGAATCAAGAATTCCCCGACGAATCCGTTGGTGCCAGGCAGTCCGATCGACGCCATGCCGATCAAAAGAAGGAAGGTCGCCAGGAGCGGAGCCTGCTTGGCAAAACCTCCGAAGGACGATAAGTGCGAGCTCTGTTGGCGGGTTGACAGGAACCCGGCCATGAAAAAGAGGCCGGCCGTGCTGAACCCCAAATTGATCATGGTTAACAGGCTGCCCTGGAGTCCCTGGAAATTCAACGCAAAGAGGCCCACCACCACAAATCCGAGGTGACTGATACTGCTAAATGCGAGTAATCGTTTGAAATCTGATTGCACCAGCGCCACGACCGCCCCATAGAGAATGGCAGACAGGGCTAATACCATGACGATGCCAACCACTCCTTCGCTTTTTGATGCATCGGGCACTAATGGGAAGGTGAAGCGGAGGAATCCATAGGTGCCCAATTTCATGCCGGCCAACATGACGGCCATGCCGATCGGACCTTCGACGAGGGCATCAGGAAGCCAGGTGTGAAATGGGAACACCGGCGCTTTGAACGCAAACCCCATAAACATGAGCCAGAAGATCAAAATCTGCTGCGAGAGTGGAATGGGAACGGAGAGCAGCTCAAGCAGGTCGAATGAATACACGTGATCCATGTGATGGCTCACGGCCCACTGGTGATAGTTAATGTCCAGCAAGGCAATGCCGACCAACATAAAGACGCTGCCCAGAAGTGTATAGAGAACGTATTTCAAAGCTGCGTAATGGCGGTCGGCTCCTCCCCCCCACAGCTTGATCAGGAAGTAGCTGGGAATGAGCATGAGTTCCCAGAACACGAAGAAGAGGATTAGATCGATAGAGACAAAAATGCCGATCGTGGTGGTCTCAAGGGCCAGGAGGGCCATGAAATAGAGGCGCACCTGATTACGGATCGTGTCCCAGGAATAGATCACTACCAAGACCGTCAGAAAGGCCGTCAACCCCACGAAGAGCACGCTGATGCCGTCGACGGCGAGGTGATATCCGATTCCCAGCGCCGGCATCCACCGGGCGTGTTCGGCGAACTGCATGGCTGCCGAATCAGGGACAAAGCGCACGAGGACGAGGCAGGCGAGCGCCAGTTCGACGAGGGTAATACCCAATGTCGTCGATTTGAGAAGATCCTCATCGTCAATCAGCCAGAGAACCGCCGCCCCGACCAGGGGGAGGAAGATCAGGTACGAGAGGATGGGGAACCCGAAACTGAACTCTTCAAGCATCGTAAATCCAAAAATCTGCCGCGTCAGCGTGCTGAATAACCGGTCGAACCGCCTCCGGTCCAGATCAACAAGATGAGGTGGACGAGAATGAACAGTCCCGCCACGATGATAGCTGCATACTGATGTACCATGCCGGTTTGCAGGCGGCGCCAGGAGCGTGCCAAGAGGTGATTCGCATAGCCGATAATATTGAGGCCGGCATAGACCACGTGTTTTTCCGTCCAGGTAATCGCCGCAGAGCTGAGGTCGGTGCCTCGGTCAATGCCGCGGACAAGTCCGTCAATAATGGTGCGGTCGAACCAATCGCAGAGGCGGCCCAATTGTTTGGTGGGTTCCACGAACAGGGTGTCGTAGAGCTCATCGACATAGTACTTGTTGAGCAAGGTGGTATATGCGCCGGGCATGCGGTCGGCAAGGGCTGCGGCGGCGGTTGATGGGCCGCTATAGAAGTAGTGTGCGAGGCCCCATCCGAGCAGCGCGATGACGGTCGCCGTCCCCATGAGCCCAAACATCAATGCTGGCGGCGTCGCATGCTCCTCACCCGCGACTCCTGCCACGGAATGGAGGAAATGGTGAAACCAGCCGTTTTCCGGTGGAACGCCAGGAAACCCGCCGATGACGGACAACGTGGCCAGCACGACGAGAGGGCCGATCATGACCATGGGCGATTCGTGCACGTGTTCGGCCGTATGATGATCGAGTCGCGACGTTCCATAAAATGTCAGATACGTCAGGCGGAACATGTAAAACGACGTGAGGAAGGCGCCGACTGCTGCCATGCCGTACAGGAGATAGTGATGATGGACGAAGGCATGGCCCATGATTTCGTCTTTGCTCCAGAACCCCGCCAAAGGCGGAATTCCCGCGATCGCGATCGTGCCGATCAGGAACAATGTATGGGTCCATGGAATTTTCGACTTCAAGGCGCCCATCTTGCGGATATCCTGCTCGCCTGAAAGAGCATGGATGACCGAACCGGCTGACAAAAAGAGGAGGGCTTTAAAGAAGGCGTGGGTCATAAGATGGAATACGGCGGCTGTGTAGGCGCCGAGACCGCAACCAAGGAACATGTAACCGAGTTGGCTCACAGTGGAATAGGCCAGGACACGCTTGATGTCGGTCTGCACTAGGCCGATGGTGGCGGCGAAAAGAGCCGTCAATCCGCCGATCCAGGCGACGGTCGTCATCGCCATCGGCGCCAGGTCGAAAATGGCGTGATTCCGAACGATCATGTACACGCCGGCCGTCACCATCGTGGCGGCATGGATGAGCGCGCTGACAGGGGTGGGACCTTCCATTGCATCGGGCAGCCAGGTGTAGAGTGGCAATTGGGCTGATTTGCCGACGGCTCCCACGAGGAGGCAGAGCGCGATCGCCGTGGCCATTTCAGGCGACAGCTGCGCCGCATTCTGCATCACCTGGGTGTAGTCGAGTGTCCGGAAATTGACGAAGACGAGGAAAATGGCCAGCAAAAAGCCTGCATCGCCGATGCGATTGACCACAAACGCCTTGGTCGCCGCTTTGGCCGCCGATACCTTGTCGTAGTAGTAGCCGATCAACAGATACGAACAGAGGCCGACGCCTTCCCAGCCGATGAACAGCACAACATAGTTGTTGCCCATGACCAGGAGGAGCATCGACACCATGAAGAGATTCATGTACACGAAAAACCGCGTGAAGCCGGCTTCACCATGCATGTATCCCACGGAGTACACATGGATGAGGAATCCGACGCCGGTGATGACGAGCAACATGATGCAGGTCAGAGGGTCGATGAGATAGGCGAGATTAATCGTGAGATCGCCGCCGAAGATCCATTTATAGGCAATGACTTCGCGAGCCGCTCCGGTACGTAAGGTTTCCGTGAAGACTGC
>ERZ724507.490-NODE-490-length-17829-cov-5.383088_pt1 | contig 17829 bp, 19 predicted proteins | sample MGYA00376040_ERZ724507 | MGnify/ENA primary metagenome ERZ724507 (study PRJEB28724, sample SAMN07190883) | activated sludge metagenome | isolation source: activated sludge of sewage treatment plant in Hong Hong | place: Hong Kong | collected 2016-03-17 ...
CAGCCGCACCAGGTCCACCGGGAAGGTGAAGTAGGCGCGCCACAGCAGGATGCCGGAGACGAACAGCAGCAGCACGCACAGCGACATGGCCCAGAACATCATCTTCTGGCCGCCGTTGTACTTGCCCTGCTCCGGCATGTTGTGGTCGTTGCCATCGACCATCTCGCGAGCCCGCGAGAGCCATTCCCGGTCGGCCGGCGTCATGCGATTCAGGTTCCGGAAGCGCAGGAAGGCCGCGAGGAAGGACACGGCCATGATGACGCCGATGAACGGGTGCAGGATGCGCGCCCAGACGCCGCCGCCGAAGAGCTGCGCGAGCGGGAAGAAGGCCGGATGGAAAAAGGCCAGTCCCGACAGCGCGAGCAGGATGAAGCAGATGCCGACGACCCAGTGGTTCGAGCGTTCCTGGGCCGTGTAGCGCTGCAGGTCTTTCGGGTTGCGGATCATGACTCCTCCTTCTCGAGCGCGTCCTCGAGTTCCTTGCTGACCTCGTTCGGCCCCTTGGTGACGTAGTGGAACAGGCTGCCAAGCGCGACGGCAGCCATGGCGACCGTCGCCAGCGGTTTGGCGAAGCCCTTCCACAGCGAGACCAGCGGGCTGATGCCGGGATCGTTGGGCAGGCCGCTGTACAACTCGGGACGGTCGGCGTGGTGCAGCACGTACATCACGTGCGTGCCGCCCACGCCCGGCGGGTCGTAGAGGCCGGCCTTCTCGTAGCCGCGCGACTTGAGGTCGGCGAGGCGCTTGTCGGCATAGTCCTTCATCTGCTCCTTGGAGCCGAACTGGATCGCGCCGGTCGGACAGGCCTTGGCGCAGGCCGGGGCCTGGCCGACGGACACGCGGTCCGAGCACAGCGAGCACTTGTAGGCCTTGCTGTCCTCCTTGGAGATGCGCGGGACGTTGAAGGGGCAGCCGGTGACGCAGTAGCCGCAGCCGATGCAGTTCTCCTGGTGGAAATCCACGATGCCGTTGGCGTACTGGATGATGGCGCCGGGTGCCGGGCAGGCCTTGAGGCAGCCCGGGTCGGCACAGTGCATGCAGCCGTCCTTGCGGATCAGCCACTGCAGGCGGCCACCTTCCTCGACCTCGGCGAAGCGCATCACGGTCCATGACTTGGCGGTCAGGTCCACCGGGTTGTCATACACCCCGGAGCACGTGCCGACCTCGTCGCGAATGTCGTTCCATTCCATGCAGGCGGCCTGGCAGGCCTTGCACCCGATGCAGGCGGAGACGTCGATGAGCTTGGCCACTTCCGTGGTCTGGCGCACGCCGGGAGCGGGCGTCGTGGTCGCCGAGCGGCGGGCGATATCTAGCGATTGCAGTGCCATGATCTCTCCTTATGCCTTCTCGATGTTGACCAGGAACGCCTTGAACTCCGGCGTTTGCGAATTGGCGTCACCCACGAACGGCGTCAACGTGTTGGTGATGAAGCCCGGCTTGGCGACCCCCTTGAAGCCCCAGTGGATCGGGATGCCGACGGTATGGACCTTCTTGCCGTCGATGGTCAGCGTGGCGATGCGCTTGGTTACCACCGCCACGGCCTTGATGAAGCCGCGGTTGCTCTTCACCCTGACCTTGTCGCCGGTGGCAATGCCCTTCTCCTTCGCCAATTCCTCGCCGAGTTCGACGAACTGCTCCGGCTGCAGCACGGCGTTGATCCTGGCGTGCTTGGTCCAGAAGTGGAAGTGCTCGACCAGGCGGTAGGTGGTGGCCACGTAGGGGAAGTCCTTGGCCTTGCCGAACACCTCCATGTCGCCCTTGTACACGCGGGCGGCCGGGTTGTTGAGCGCCTTCGGGTTGTTGGGGCTGAACGGGTTCTTCTCCAGCGGCGTCTCGAAGGGCTCGTAGTGCTCGGAGAAGGGGCCTTCGGCCAGCAGCGGGGCGAACAGCCGCGCCACGCCTTCCGGCGTCATGATGAAGGGCATGACGTTTTCCTCGGGCGCCGCGTCGGGCCGCATGTCGGGGATGTCGTTGCCACCCCAGGCCGTGCCGGTCCAGCGGATCACTGCGCGCTTCGGATCCCAGGGCTTGCCCGCCATGTCGGTCGAGGCGCGGTTGTAGAGGATGCGCCGGTTGGCCGGCCAGGCGAAGCCCCACAGCAGCGTCTGGCCGAGGCCGGACGGATCGCTGTTGTCGCGGCGGGCGGTCAGGTTGCCCGCCTGCGACCAGCAGCCGCCGTAGATCCAGTTGCCGCACGCGGTGCTGCCATCGTCGCGCAACTGGGCGAAGGCGGCCAGCTGCTCGCCGGCCTTGGCGATCACCTTGGTCTTGTCCTTGGGATCGAAGACATCACCCAGTGCCTTGCCGGAGATTTCCATCAGCAACTCGGCCGACGATGGCTTGTGCGGGATGCGGTGAGGCCACGCCAGGTTGAGTATGGGCTCGGGCAGCTTGCCGCCGTCCTTGGCGTACATCGCCTTGAGCTTCTGGTACAGCGTGCCGACGATCTCGAGGTCGCCCTTGGATTCGCCGGGACCGTCGGCCGCCTTCCAGTGCCACTGGATCACGCGGCCCGAGTTGGTGAACGAGCCGGTATCCTCGGCGAAGCATTCGGCCGGCAGGCGGAACACCTCGGTCTGGATCTTCGAGGAATCGACCTCGTTGAACTCGCCGTGGTTTTTCCAGAACTCCGAAGTATCGGTCGCGAGCGGATCGACGACGACGAGGAACTTGAGCTTGGCCAGCGCATCGCCGACCTTCTTCTTGTTCGACACCGAGGCCAGCGGATTGAAGCCCTGGCAGAAGAAGCCGTTCAGCTTGCCCTGGTGCATGCGCTCGAAGATCGCCAGCACGTCGTAGGCGGCATCCTTCTTCGGGAGCCAGTCATACGCGTAGTCGTTCTTGTCGGTCGCCGCGTTGCCGTACCAGGCCTTCTGCAGGCTGGTGAACCACTTCGGGAAGTTCTGCGGGAAGTTCATCTGGTTCGGCCGCAGGGCCTTCGGCGTGCGCTTCTCGAGGTAGGTCTTGCGATCCACGTCGGCATCCGTCGGCGCGCTCAGGTAGCCGGGCAGCACCTCCGAATACAGGCACATGTCGGTGATGCCCTGCACGTTGGCGTGGCCGCGCAGCGCGTTGATGCCGCCGCCGGCCATGCCCATGTTGCCGAGCAGGAGCTGGATGATGGCCATGCTGCGGATGTTCTGCGAACCCACCGAGTGCTGCGTCCAGCCCAGGGCGTAGCAGATGGTCATGGTCTTGTCCGGGGCTGCCGTCTCCGCGATCAATTCGCAGATTTTGAGGAAGGCATCCTTGGGCGTACCGCTGACCTTGCTAACCATGTCCGGCGTGTAGCGGCTGTAGTGCTTCTTCATCAGCTGGAACACGCAGTTCGGGTCCTGCAGGGTCGGATCGACCTTGGCAAAGGAATCGCCGCCCTTGACCGTCTCCATCTGGTAACCCCAGGTGGCCTTGTCGTAGCTGCGCTTTTCGGCGTTGTAGCCGGAGAACAGGCCATCCTCGAACTTGAAGTCCGGGTTGATGAGGAAGGCGGCGTTGGTGTAGTTCTTGACGTAGTCGTGGTGGATCTTGTCCTTCTCGAGCAGGTAGTTGATCACCCCGCCGAGGAAAGCGATGTCGCTGCCGGCACGCACCGGCGCATAGAAGTCGGACACGGCAGCCGAGCGCGTGTAGCGCGGGTCGACAACGACCAGCTTGGCCTTCCTGTCCTTCTTCGCTTCGATCACCCACTTGAAGCCGCAGGGATGCGCTTCGGCGGCATTGCCGCCCATGACCAGGATCAGGTCGGCATTCTTGATGTCGACCCAATGGTTGGTCATCGCGCCACGCCCAAATGTCGGACCCAGACTGGATACCGTGGGGGCGTGTCAGATGCGGGCTTGCGTATCGAGTGCGACGACTCCGAGGCTGCGCAGGACCTTGTGGCTGAGGTAGCCGGTTTCGTTGTTGGCGGCGGATGACGCGAGGAAGCCGAAGGTGTTCCAGCGGTTCACCGTCACGCCATCCTTGTTCTTCTCGATGAAATTGGCGTCGCGGTCGGCCTTCATGTGCTTGGCGATGCGCGTCAGGGCGTCATCCCAGCTGATGCGCTTCCACTCGTTGCTGCCGGCTTCGCGTACCTCGGGAAACTTGAGCCGGTTGGGGCTCTTCACCATGTCGAGCAGACCGGCGCCCTTCGGGCACAGCGTGCCGCGATTGACGGGATTGTCCGGATCGCCCTCGATGTGGATGATGTCCGCTTTCGCGTTCTTGGACTTGTCGCCCGTGCTGTAGATCAATACGCCGCAACTGACCGAGCAGTAGGGGCACATGTTGCGGGTTTCCGTGGCGTGGGCCAGCTTGTAGCTGCGCACCTCGGCCAGGGCCGATGTTGGCGAGAACCCCATCAGGGCGATGGAAGAACCGCTCAGACCGGCGCCGCAGATCTTGAAGAACTGCCGCCGTGAGACTTGCATCGTCTGTCTCCTCCTCAAAACGTTTTTTTGGATCCAACAGTGAAACTGATGAACCCTTGAAGTATGGAGTACTCCAGCGCGCGAAGCAACGTTGCAGTGCACAGGGTTTTATGGCGGCGCAACAATGCCGCGCCAGGCCGGCGTGGCATTGTTGTTGGTCGGGAATTCGATCGCCGCCGGCGCGGCGGCGCCGTCGTGACGCGGAGGTCAGCCGCCGGCGGGAGCCGCGAAGCGCTTCTCGATCTCCGCTGCCGGCACATAGCCGGGAACGCGTTCGCCGCTGGCGAAGAAGATGGCCGGCGTGCCGTTGATGCGCAGCTTGATACCCAGCTGACGCGACTTGTCGAGTCCGGCCATGTCGCACTTGGCCGGCGTCGGGGGCAGTGCCTTGCCGGCCGTCATCCAGTCGACCCATGCCTTGGACTTGTCCGGCGCGCACCAGATCGCCTCCGACTTCTTGACGGAGTCCTCGCCGAGCACCGGCAGCAGGAAGGTATATACGGTGACGTCCTTCATGGACTGGATTTCCTTCGCCAGCTTCTTGCAGTAGCCGCAGTTCGGGTCCTCGAAGGTCATGATCACGTTCTTGCCGTTGCCCCGCACCTGCTTGATGGCTGCGTCGAGCGAGCCGGCGATCAGCGCCTTCTCGATGTCGCGCATGCGTTCGGCAGTGAGGTTGCGCAGCGTTTTCACCTCGACCAGGCTGCCATGCAGGAGGTAGGTGCCCTTGTCGTCGACGTAAAGCACCTGTCCTTCAGTGACGATCTCCCATAGGCCGGGGATCGGCGACTTGGCGATCTTCTCGATCTTGCCCAGCTTGGATTCGAAGGCTTTCCTGATCTCGGCCTCGTCGGCATTCGCGGTGAGGGAGAAGCAGGCAAGGATGGCGGGAAGCAGGGGCAATTTCATGAGGACTCCATCAGGGGGATCAGGTGGCAAGGGCGTAGCGTACCAGCAGGCTCTTTAGGACCGGAAGGGAATTCGTCAGGTTCAATCCAAAATTGCGCAGCCCGACGAACGGCTCGCCGGCGGCGGCGAACAGTCCATGCAGTCCGTCGGTCACCGCCTGCAGGGCGACGACCTCTTCCTTGCGGGCGCGCTCGTAGCTGCGCAGGAGGGCGCTGTCGCCGCAGTCGATGTACCCTGGCTTTGCACACAGCACTTCGGCCAGCACGCACGCGTCCTGGAAGCCGAGGTTGATGCCGTGACCCGACAGGGGGTGGATCGTGTGGGCCGCATCGCCGATCAGAGCGAGCCGCGGTCCGACCGCGCGCGGCGCGCGCATCAGGCGTAGCGGAAAACCGGCCGCCGGCGTTAGTGCCTCGAAGCGGCCGAGCCGCCCGCCGCCCGCGTCGGCAACGCGTGCGCAAAGTTCGTCACCGGCGAGTTCAAGCAACTCGCGGCCGTGTGCGGTCGGCGTGGACCAGACCATTGAGATCCGCTCGCCGGGCAGCGGCAACCAGGCCAGGATGCCGTCGCGGCGAAACCATTGGAAGGCTACGCCGTAGTGTGGTCGCTCCACGGTGAAGTTGGCCACCACGCCGAGTTGGTCGTAAGGATTGAAGTGCACGTCGATGCCGGCTGCAGCACGCGTCCACGAATCGGCCCCGTCGGCAGCGACCACGAGGCGCGCCGAGAGTTCGCGCCCGTCTTCGAGGGTGAGGTGGGCAGCCGCGGCATCGAATTCGAGGCGAATCGGCCTGGCCGGGCAATGCAGGTGCAGGTTGCCCTGGCGCTTGGCCGTCTCCCACAGTTCGAGCTGCATGAGGGACGACTCGAGAATCCAGGCCAGCTCACCCGCGCCGCAATCGTAGGCGTTGAAGTCCAGGCGGCCGCCGGCGTCGCCATGCACCTCCATCGCGCTCACGGCCTGCATTCGCGCCGGGTCGAGATGCCGCCATGCGCCGATCGATTCCAGGAAGCGCGCGTTCGCCGGACTGATTGCGTAGATGCGGGAATCCCATCCCGCTACGGATGCCGGAGCCCGGCCTTCCACCAGGGCCACGGACAGTGACGAACGGCGCAAGCCCGCGGCCAGTGCAAGACCGGCCAGGCCACCGCCCACGATGACGATATCGAATTGCATGGCTGAATTGTCGCCCACCGCCGCCCGCCTTGACAAGGCGCCTTCCCGGCGGGGATAATCCCGCCCCTTTTGGTGATGTAGCTCAGCTGGTTAGAGCGACGGATTCATAATCCGTAGGTCGAGGGTTCAAGTCCCCCCATCACCACCAATCGCTTCGACATCGAGTCGAGGACCTCTCGGGGGCGGCCTCCGGGGTCTTCTTCCGGTGCCGGGGCGATTGTGAGGTAAGATGGAAATTCGGGTTGTTAGCTCAGTTGGTAGAGCAGCGGACTCTTAATCCGTAGGTCCACAGTTCGAATCTGTGACAACCCACCATATTCCTGCCACGGCCCCCCAAGCAGCAGTCGAAGGGGCGCTGCGGATTCCGTAGCACGCGTGCCTTCCCGACTTCGAAGCGGGGGATTGGCGAGATGGGCAATTCGTCTCTACTGGCTTCATCGGCGCTCGTGAAATCGCTAAGGCGGGGATTCGCGATCGCAGCCGCCACTTTTCTGGCGGGATGCGCCGGGTTCAGCGGCTCGGGACTTCAGCCTGGTGTTGCAACCCTAGATGACGTAATCGCCACCATGGGCACGCCGGCGATGCGCTGGACGCGTGAAGACCGCGGCACACAGCTCTCCTATCCTCGTGGGCCCGGCGCGTTGTATTCCTTCATGGTCAATGTGGCACCTGACGGTCGCCTTGAGCGCATCGAGAATGTGATGGACCCCAAGGTGCTGGCGAGAATCCAGCAGGGTTTCACGAAGGATCAGGTGTTGCGCACCGCGGGCCCGCCGGTGCCAGCATGGGAAGTGTACTTTCCTGCAAGGCGGGAGCTGACGTGGGAATGGCGGTATTGCACCGGAGAAGCGGTCTCGGCCCGCTTCCATGTCTTGCTCGATGCGGATAGCGGTCTCGTGCGATCGACCTTCAGCACCATCGAGCAATGCCACGAGGGCGCCTGTCTTTGCCGGTAGCCCGGCCATAGCGGGACAAGGGCCGAACGGTTTTTTGCGCGGGCAACGCGTTAGTTCGCTAGCGTGAGCCCAATCCCCAAGAGCACAAGCGTCCAGCCGCGAGCCCCGGCCCAGCGCCCAAGCCGCGCACGAAGCCGGTGATGCCAATCCCCCTGTACGCCGGGCCGTAGCCAAACAGGCAGCAGTTGGGCGACGGCACCGGATACCAGCGGCAGGAGGAAGGCGATGACGAAGCCGGCGATGGCGGCCCTGGCACTGCCCGCGCCCGCCGCATGCGCGATGCCCGCCGCCAGTAGCAGGGCGAAGCCGCAGGCTGCGGCGACCAGGGACGCGCCAGCGCCATGCACTCCCGCAAGCGTTGGACCGAAGGTGCACCACCAGTCGAGCAGCATGCTACCGAGCACGCGCAGATAGATCAGGGCGCCGACGATCGCCATGATGGCGCCGGCCGGTCCCCTGCTCGCCCAGGCCGAGCCCGCCGCCACGAGCACCGTGCCGGTCGTCGCCCATGCGACATCGCGCCGCAACCGGAGGGCCGCACCGGGGTCGGCGCGGCCCATGCTGGTCGGCAATAGCACTTGCAGCGTGCCTACGGCGGTAAGCCCGACGAAGCCGAGCAGATTCGCATGGAGGTGGAACCGCCGCAGTTCGTTCCGCCACTCCGGAATGGCCGGCATCAGCACCACGGCCAGCAGTGCGAGCAGCAGGACGCCGAGGGCCGCCGCGTACCAGTCGAGGCCCCGGTGGCGCGGTCCGAGCATGCGACGCGTCCGCAACAGCAGCCACGACAGCGATATGAGGCAGGCCATCCCGGCGACGCCGGCGGCGGAAGCGAGGTGCGCCGGATTGCCTCCGCCGGCGAATGCGAACACGGCAAGGGCACCGGCGACTGCGGCCAGCTGGGCCGCGATCGATGCCGGACCCTCCTGCGGCGAACCACGGGTCAACACCGGCACGAAGTAGCCGATGGCGGACAGTATCAGGGGCATCACCCCGAGCGCGAACGCGATATGGGCGGCCAGTTGCGGCGGACCGAAGCGGGCGACGAGGAGGACGCCGGCACTGGCCAGCGATACCAGAGCGAGCAGGGCAAGCGCGGGCAGGAAGGCAATTCTGGGCATTCCCGAATTGTAATGACGGGGAACCCGTGCCACACTCGCGCGCCATGTCATCGCTTGCCATTCCGCGCGCAGGCCTCGTCCTGCTCGGCCTGCTCTCCATCGGATGGGGGTTCAACTGGCCGATCATGAAGGTCGTCGTCGCCGAGATTCCCCACTGGACGTTCCGCGGCGATTGCATCGTGCTCGCTTCGCTTGGCTTGTTCGCGATCGCCAGGATGTCGGGGCAGTCGCTGCGCGTCCCGCCCGGACGGTGGCCCCAGCTGATCGCCATGGCCGCGTGCAACATCACCGGCTGGAACGTACTGGCGATCCACGGCGTGAGTCTGCTGCCCTCGGGGCGTGCCGCGATCCTCGGCTACACCATGCCGGTCTGGAGCGCGCTGCTCGGCGCGTGGTTTCTCGGCGAGGCGCTCGACCGCCGCCGCCTGGCCGGTCTGGCCCTCGGCATGGGCGGCATGGTCCTGCTGGCCGGCGCGGAACTTGTCACGCTCGGCAGCAATCCGGCCGGCGTCGGCTTCATGATCGCTGCCGCGATCTGCTGGGCCGCCGGCCTGACGATCTACAAACGCGACCCCTTGCCCATGCCGATCACCACGCAAACTGCCTGGCAGGCGCTGATCGGCGGCGTGCCGGTGGCGCTGGCGGGGCATGGCCTGGAGACCGTGGATTGGGGCCATGTCAGCTTCTGGGCGATGTTCGGCTTCTGGTACAACGTGTTCATAGCGCTGCTGTTCTGCTACTGGGCGTGGAACAAGCTGGTGCAGATGGTTCCGGCCTCGGTGTCGTCGCTCGGTTCGCTGATCATTCCCGTGGTAGGGGTATTCAGCGGCATGGTGTTTCTCGGCGAGGTACCCCGCTGGCAGGACTTCGCCGCCCTGGTCCTCGTGCTTGCCGCGATCGCGACCGTACTGCTGCCCAGACGCCCGGCCTGAAACGCGACGCAGGGCGCTTTCAGGCAAAATCCCGGCATGTTGAACGTTTCCGGGCTCGCCTGTTCGCGCGGCGACCGCCGCCTTTTTTCCGATGTGGGATTCGACCTCGCCGCCGGCGAGTGGCTGCACGTGCAGGGTGAGAACGGCTCGGGCAAGACCAGCCTGATGCGCCTGCTCGTCGGCCTTTCGCCGGCCGACGCGGGAACCGTACTTTGGCGCGGCGAAGTCGCGCCGTCACCGGACTTCCGTCGCGAACTCATTTACATCGGGCACCATGCCGCGGTGAAGGAAGACCTGACCCCGCTCGAGAACCTGCGACTGTCGGCCGCGCTCGACGGCGCGGCGCTCGACGAACGCGATGCGCTGGCTGCCCTGGTGCGCATGGGCCTGCGCGGGCGTGAGGAACTGCCCGTACGCGTGCTTTCGGCCGGACAGAAGCGGCGCGTGCTGCTGGCGCGGCTGCTGACCCGTCCCGCCGCGCTGTGGGTGCTCGACGAGGCCTTCAATGCCCTTGATGTCGCCGCGGTCAAGCTGCTCGGCGATCTCATCTCGGCGCACCTGGGCAGCGGCGGCATCGCGGTATTGACCAGCCATCAGCCGCTGCCGGTACCCGGCGGCAAGGCGCTGGTGCTATGAACGCCCTGCTGGCCACGGTTCGGCGCGACCTTATCCTCGCCCTGCGGCGCAAGAGCGAGGTGCTGACTGCGGTGTTCTTCTTCGTTATCGTGACGAGCCTGTTCCCGCTGGGAATCGGTCCGGAACCCGTCCTGCTGAAGAAGATTGCGCCGGGCATCCTCTGGGTGGCGGCCCTGCTGGCGACCCTGCTGGGCCTGCCGCGGATGTTCGCCGGCGATCTTGCGGATGGCACCCTGGAGCAGATGGCCTTGTCGCCATCGCCCTTGGGGCTTCTGGTTACCGGTAAAATACTCGCCCATTGGCTATTGTGCGGGCTGCCGCTGGTGTTGCTGGCGCCGGTGCTCGGACTGCAGTTCGATCTTGATGCGTCGGCCCTGGGCGTGCTGACGCTGGCATTGCTGCTGGGAACGCCGCTGCTTTCACTGATCGGAGCGATCGGCGCCGCCTTGACGCTGGGCGTGCGCGGCGGCGGCGTGTTGCTGGCGCTCCTGGTGCTGCCGCTCTACATCCCGGCGCTGATATTCGGCGCCGGCGCGGTGGAAGCCCATGTCGCCGGACTGGCGGCCGGCGGACATCTGTCGCTGCTGGCGGCGATGCTGGCGCTGGCCGTGTTTTTCGCGCCGTGGGCAACCACGGCGGCATTGAGGGTTGCTTTGGAGTGAGTCAGTCGCTGATCCAGTGGTTCCGCTTTGCGAGTCCGCAAAGCTTCTATCCGCTCGCCGGAAGGCTGATCCCGTGGTTCTGGGCGGCAGCCGTGGTGTTCGGCGTGGCCGGCCTTTGGGTCTCGTTCTTCGTCGCGCCGACGGATGCCCAGCAGGGCGAGGGCTACCGGATCATCTTCGTGCATGTTCCGGCGTCCTGGATGTCGATGTTCATCTATATCGTAATGGCCTTCTGGGCGGCGCTCGGGCTGGCGCTGAACACCCGGGTTTCCGGGATGATGGCGCAGGCGCTGGCGCCGACCGGGGCCCTCATGGCCGCCCTGTCGCTGTGGACCGGGGCCTTCTGGGGCAAGCCGATGTGGGGCGCCTGGTGGGTGTGGGATGCGCGCCTGACCTCCGAACTCATCCTCTTCTTCCTCTACCTCGGCTTCATGGCGCTGCAGGCCGCGATCGACGACCCGCGTCGGGCCGACAAGGCGGGCGCGATCCTGGCGCTGGTCGGCGTGGTGAACATCCCGATCATCTACTTCTCGGTGAAGTGGTGGAATACCCTGCACCAGGGTTCGACGATCAACCTGACGAAGGCGCCGACGATGGCGCAGACCATGCTCTGGGGCATGCTTCTGATGGCCCTGTGTTTCTGGATGTATTCGATCGCCGTCGCGCTGGTGCGCGTCCGCGCCATCATCCTCGAGCGCGAGCGGCACACCGAATGGGTGAAGCATGCAGTGGCATAGCGTCGGCGAGTTTCTTGCCATGGGCGGCTATGCCCTTTACGTCTGGGGCAGCTTCGGCGCCTGCGCCCTGCTCATGTTGGTGGAACCTTTGCTGGCGGCGCGGCGTCTGAGCGAGATTCGGCACAGCCTTGCCCGCGAGCGGCTCGCCGACGAACTCGACCAGCAACAGGGCACTGCATGAAACCCAGACACAAACGCATCGCACTGATCGGAGGCGGTCTCGTATCGCTGGCCGTCGCCGCGGTGCTGGTGCTCAATGCACTAGACAGCAACATCGCCCTCTACGTCACGCCCTCCGAGGTCGCGGCTGGCAAGGCCCCGCAGGGCAAGGCGTTTCGGATCGGCGGCCTGGTCAAGGATGGGTCCGTGAAGCGAAATGACCTCACGGTACGTTTCGTCATCACCGATACCGCCAAGGAAATCCCGGTCGCGTACACGGGCATCCTTCCCGACCTCTTCCGCGAAGGCAAGGGCGCCGTGGTGCAGGGCCGGCTGGGCGGCGACGGGGTTTTCGCCGCCACCGAAGTCCTCGCCAAGCATGATGAGAACTACATGCCGCCGGAAGCCAAGCACGCGATAGAACAGGCACAGAAGAAACCATGACTCCCGAACTCGGCCACTTTGCCCTCATCCTTGCGCTGATCGTCGCGGGCCTGCAGGGTGTGCTGCCCCTGCTCGGCACGCGCGGCGGTCAGGCGCAATGGGTGGCGCTGGCGCGGCCCGCGGCGCAGACGCAGTTCCTGCTGATTGCCTTCGCCTTCGGCTGCCTGGCGCAGGCCTTTCTGGCCAACGATTTCTCGGTTGCCTACGTCGCGCAGCACTCGAATACGCAACTGCCGACCATCTACCGGTTTGCTGCGGTCTGGGGCGGCCACGAAGGTTCGCTTCTGCTCTGGGTACTGATGCTGGGCGGCTGGAGCGCGGCGGTTTCGCTGGCGTCGCGGCAGTTGCCCGAAGTGATGGTGGCGCGGGTGCTGGCGGTGCTTGGCCTGGTCGCCGTCGGGCTCCTCGCCTTCATCCTGCTGACTTCGAATCCGTTCGAGCGGCTGCTGCCGGCGGCTGCCGAGGGCCGCGACCTGAATCCGCTGCTGCAGGATCCGGGCCTCGTCTTCCACCCGCCCATGCTCTACATGGGCTACGTCGGCTTCTCGGTGGCCTTCGCCTTCGCCATTGCCGCGCTGATCTCGGGCCGGCTTGACGCCGCCTGGGCGCGCTGGTCGCGGCCATGGACTACCGCCGCCTGGATCTTCCTGACGCTCGGCATCGCGCTGGGCAGCTGGTGGGCCTATTACGAACTGGGCTGGGGCGGCTGGTGGTTCTGGGATCCGGTCGAGAACGCCTCGTTCATGCCCTGGCTGGTCGGTACGGCGCTGATCCATTCGCTTGCCGTGACCGAGAAGCGCGGGGCATTCAAGAACTGGACCGTGCTGCTGGCGATCGCGACGTTTTCGCTCTCGCTGCTGGGCACCTTCCTGGTCCGCTCCGGCGTGCTGACCTCGGTGCACGCCTTTGCGTCCGATCCGCGTCGCGGCGTCTTCATCCTCGTCCTGCTCGCGGTCGTCGTCGGCAGTTCGCTGGCGCTGTTCGCGGCGCGCGCGCCGAAAGTCGATGCCGGCGGCAGCTTCGCTTTGATCTCCCGCGAAACCCTGCTGCTGATGAACAACGTGCTATTAGTGGTGGCCACCGGCAGTGTGCTGCTCGGTACGCTCTATCCGCTGATCATCGATGCGCTCAACCTGGGCAAGCTCTCCGTCGGGCCACCCTATTTCAATGCCGTGTTCGTGCCCGTGATGGTGCCCATGCTGGTGCTTATCGCGGCTGGCCCGCTGGCGCGCTGGAAGCACGCCGACTTGAAGGCGATAGCCCGTCGCCTGAGTGGCAGTCTGGTACTCGGACTGCTCGCCGGAGTCGCGCTGCCGCTGGCCATGGGTCGGTGGACCCCCCTGACCGCGATGAGCGCCCTCCTGGCGGTCTGGATTGCCGCCAGCAGCGTTTTCCAGGTGGTCGACCGGCTGAAATCGGGTGCGCCGCCCGCATCGTTCTGGGGCATGCACGTCGCCCACGTCGGCATCGCGGTGTTCGTCATCGGTGTCGCCATGGTCGGCGGCTACCAGGAAGAGAAGGACGTGCGCATGGAGCCGGGCGACACGGTCCAGGTCGGCGGGTACACCTTCCGGCTGCTCGGCGTGAAGGATGCCCCGGGACCGAATTATCGCGCCGCAGTCGGTGATGTCGAACTCTCGCGGGACGGCCGCGTGCTGCGCCACCTTTACCCGGAAAAGCGGCAGTACTTTTCTTCGCAGATGCCGATGACCGAAGCGGCAATCGACGCCGGCTTTACGCGCGACGTCTATGTGTCACTCGGTGAGCCGCTGGGCGAAGGCGGCGCCTGGAGCGTGCGGGTCTATTTCAAGCCCTTCGTCGACTGGATCTGGGGCGGCTGCCTGCTGATGGCCATTGGCGGCGTGTTCGCCATGCTCGACCGGCGCTACCGGTTGCGGGTTCCGTCGCTTGGCGCGCTTGTGCAAGGAGCCCGCGCATGAGGCGCTTCATCCTTCCACTGGCCGGATTCGCGATCCTCGTCGTGTTCCTCGCCATCGGACTCACGCGCGATCCGCGCGACCTGCCTTCGCCCCTGAAGGACAAGCCGGCGCCGACCTTCGTGCTGCCGCAACTGGCCGCGGCAGAGAAGAATTTTTCGCCGGCCGAGATGAAGGGAAAGGTCTGGCTGCTCAATGTCTGGGCCTCGTGGTGCGTTTCCTGCCGCCAGGAACACCCGCTGCTCGTTGCCTTTTCCAAGGAAGGGCAGGTACCCATCGTCGGGCTGAACTACAAGGATCAGGTTCCCGATGCCAAGGCCTGGCTGGCGCGCTTCGGCGATCCTTATGTGCTTTCGGCGGTCGATGCCGACGGACGGGTGGGGATCGACTACGGCGTGTATGGCGTTCCGGAAACCTACGTGATCGACAAGGCCGGCACCATTCGCCTCAAGCACACCGGGCCGGTCACGCCGGAGTCGCTGAAGTCGCAGATCCTGCCCCTCGTCGCGGAGTTGAACAAATGAAGCGGCTGCTCCTGCTTGCGCTGCTGCTGTTTGCCTGGGCCGTGCAGGCGCGCGAGGCGGCACCGATGGCGGCGGACGTGGCAATCGAACAGCGCATGGTTGCGATTACCGAGGAATTGCGCTGCCTCGTCTGCCAGAACGAATCGCTCGCCGGGTCCCACGCCGACCTTGCCCAGGATTTGCGCCGCGAGATCCGCAAGATGATCGCGGAGGGCAAGAGCGACAAGGAAATCCTGGACTTCATGGTGGCGCGCTACGGTGATTTCGTGCGTTACCGGCCGCCGGTAAAGCCCACGACATGGCTGCTGTGGGGCGGTCCCTTCGTACTGCTCGCGGGCGGCCTCATCGCGCTCATCGCATTCCTTAGGCGACGGGCGCGCTCCGCGCCGGTGCCCGAACTCACCGAGGAGGAGCGCCGCCGCGCCGCGGCCTTGCTCGACCAGCCCAAGCCATGACCAGTTTCGTCCTTGCTGCCGCGGCCCTGGCGGCCGTTGCCCTGCTGCTGCTGCTGCGTCCGTGGTGGCGTCGCGATTCCAACTCCGTTGCAGCCGATGCGTTGGGTGCGATGAATGCAGCCATTCACCGCGACCGGCTGGCGGAACTCGAGCGTGATCGCCTGGCGGGTATCGTTTCCGAGCAGGACCTGGCCGAAGCACGTGACGAGCTTACGCGGCAGTTGCTCGACGATGCTGCGAATGCGGCGCCGCCTGCGGCACCCGTCGCCAGCCGCCGCAGCGGACTCGCCATCGCCATCCTGGTGCCGCTCCTGGCGGTCGTCCTCTATGCAGTACTGGGCAATCCGGCAGCGCTGCTTTCGGAGACCGCACGCGAGCAGCGTGCGGCTGGCGAGATGGAAGACCTCGTGGCCAAGCTGGCCGCCAAGCTCGAGCGCAATCCGGCCAATCCGGAAGGCTGGGCGATGCTCGCCCGTTCGTACAAGTCTCTGCAGCGATGGGACGATGCCCTGCGCGCATTCGATCGGGTCGGTCCCGAACTGGACAAGAACGCAGAGCTCCTGGCCGAAGTCGCCGAAACGCTTGTACAGAAGAACCAGGGATTCGACGACCGCTCGCGTGACCTGATACGGCGCTCCCTGAAGCTCGAGCCGGATAACATGCTGGCGCTGTTCCTCGGTGGCGGCGCAGCCCTGGCCGATGGACGAGCGGCGGAAGCGGCTTCGCTATGGGAGCGCTTGCTGCCCAAGCTCGAGCCGGGCGGCGAGGATGCCCGCATGGTCGAGGCCAATATCGCCATGGCGCGGCAACGCGCCGGCGGCAAAGCGGGCGCCGGTGCCGGTGTCAGCACCAAGAAGGCCGCACCTGACGCCAGCGCGAAGACGGCGGCAGCGGGCAAGTCGGTTACCGGACGCGTGGAACTGGCGCCGGCTTTGCGCGGGAAGGTTGCAGCGGACGATGTCGTATTCGTGTTCGCCCGCGCTGTCGATGGACCGCGCATGCCCCTCGCCGCGAAGAAGCTGCGTATCGCCGATCTACCGGCCGAATTCGTCCTCGATGACCGGAATTCGCTTGGGGCCGGGGCGCCGACCATTTCGTCGGCGAAGAACGTCCGCATCGAGGCGCGCGTTTCCAAGTCCGGAACGGCCACGCCGGGACCCGGCGACCTCACGGGGCAAAGTGCACCGGTCGCGCCAGGTGCCAAGGGCGTACGGGTCGTCATCGATACGGCGACCCCCTGATCGACCCATTGCTGGATTCCATAAATATTCTTGTAATTCAGCATTGAATTGATCTATTTTGGTGGCAGGGGCGCCACCAATCCGGTTGATGCGAATCAAGGCGAGCGCCATGGACTAGCCTACGATGCTGCATGTGCACATCGCCGCCTTCCGCTTTTTGCCCGTGCCACGGCTTGCCTTGCGCGCTGTAAGCTGCCGCAAGAACGAGACCGCTTATCCTAAGGATGGGGCAGGGCGGCTGATCGGGGTCACGCAATGAACATATCGAGCGCCATCGTTCATGCCCTTCCTGGCGACATCGCCGTCGTCCAGGCTGCTATCGCCGCGCTGTCCGGCGTCGAAGTCCATGCGGTGTCCCCGGAAGGAAAGATGATTGTCACCATCGAAACCGAGGACGACGCGAGCAATGTCGCCAGGTTCGAGGAAATCGGCCGTCTGCAGGGCGTACTGTCGACGGCCATGGTGTTTCACCAGACCGAATCCGAACCCGAAGTGGAACTATCTGTCGAGCCGGTGACCCGGCCCGTGTCTCAATTCAAAGGAGATCCGAAATGAAATTGACGCGACGTGAGTTCATCAAGAGCAACGCCGTTGCGGCGGCCGCCGCCAGCGCCGGCATGTCCATCCCCGGGGTTGCCATGGCCGCGGTGCCGCAGAGCGAGGAAGGCGTGCGCTGGGACAAGGGCGTCTGCCGCTACTGCGGAACCGGTTGTGGCGTTCTCGTGGGCGTCAAGGATGGCCGCGTCGTTGCCACCCAAGGCGATCCGGATGCGCCGGTCAATAAGGGCCTCAACTGCGTCAAGGGCTACTTCCTCTCCAAGATCATGTACGGCAAGGATCGCCTGACGCGGCCGTTGCTGCGCATGAAGGATGGCAAGTTCGACAAGAACGGCGAGTTTGCGCCGATCTCCTGGGACCAGGCCTTTGACATCATGGCCGAAAAGGTCAAGGCGACGATGAAAGACCCGAACCAGGGGCCGTTCGGTGTTGCCATGTTCGGTTCGGGCCAGTGGACGGTGTTCGAAGGGTACGCTGCAGTCAAGCTTATGAAAGCCGGCTTCCGCTCCAACAGCATCGATCCCAACGCACGCCACTGCATGGCGTCCGCGGTGGCCGGCTTCATGCGCACCTTCGGCATCGATGAGCCGATGGGCTGCTACGACGATGCCGAACACGCCGATGCGTTCGCGCTGTGGGGCTCGAACATGGCCGAGATGCACCCCATCCTCTGGTCGCGCATCACCAACCGGCGCCTGACTGCGCCGCACGTCAAGATCCACGTGCTGTCGACCTTCAGCCATCGCTCCTGCGAACTCGCTGACAACGAGCTGATCTTCAAGCCGCAGTCCGACTTGGCGATCATGAATTACATCTGCAACCACATCATCCAGTCGGGTGCAGTCAACAAGGAGTTCATTGCCAAGAACGTCGGCTTCTTCAAGGGCGTCACTGACATCGGCTACGGCCTGCGGCCCAATCATCCGCTGGAAGTGAACGAGAAGAACAACGGCTACCCCGGCCCGGACG
>ERZ724507.493-NODE-493-length-17750-cov-5.047471_pt1 | contig 17750 bp, 11 predicted proteins | sample MGYA00376040_ERZ724507 | MGnify/ENA primary metagenome ERZ724507 (study PRJEB28724, sample SAMN07190883) | activated sludge metagenome | isolation source: activated sludge of sewage treatment plant in Hong Hong | place: Hong Kong | collected 2016-03-17 ...
CAGCCTCGCTACCGGCAAGGGCGGCAGCCCCCTGGATCTGACCACCAAAACAGAGCCCGATACCAACAAGTTTGACTACTCGCTCGATTTCGACCACCGGTATAAAGTGGTAGTATCCAAACCGGGATTCACGATTGACTCCACTGAAGTCATTACAACGGAGGGGTTGACGGATGCCACAACCATCGAGAAAAAAGTTTACCTGACCCGTGGCATTTCCTTTAATGCCCATACGATCAACTCCGCGACGTACGATACCCTGTACGGCGTCACCTATAAACTCGTGGAACTGGAGGGTGGCAACCGGGAAGAGGAGTACGTCAACCCGCTGGGAACCAAGTCGTATCAAACTACCGTGAATTACGAGCGCCGTTACATGCTCGTCGCGTCCAAAGACGGCTTCTCCCGGGATACCGTGGTCTTTACGACGAAAGACCTTCCGCGTGTCGATTTTCAGGAAATCACCCGCGAATTGCGCCTGCGGCCACTCACACTTGAAGCATATCTGCCCATCAAACTATTCTTCGATAACGACGAGCCGGACAAGCGCACCATGAAACGCACCACGGCCCGCGATTACCGTCCAACCTACGTCGACTACTATCGCCGCAAACCGGAGTTTCTGGAAAAATGGAGCGAAGGCCTGACCGGCGAACCGCTTCAGGCCGCCAACGACTCGATGGATGTATTCTTTGAACGCGACGTACGCGGAGGCTGGGAACGGCTGTTCGCATTCTCCGAGGTTTTGTATGAAATGATGACACGCGGCGACTATATCGTCCTGACCCTCAAAGGTTTTGCTTCTCCGCGTGCCGCAACACAATACAACCTCAATCTGACATCACGCCGTGTATCCAGCGTATACAACCACTTCCTGATCTTTGACGGTGGTATTTACAAAAAGTTTGTAGACAATGGCCAGATCGTGATCAAACTGGAGCCGAACGGGGAATCAAAAGCGCCAAAAGACATCAGCGACAACATCAAGGAAGAGCGTAAATCAATATACGACCCGCGTGCAAGCCGCGAACGCCGGCTGGAGATCATCGGCGTAGAAGTGAGCCGCGGAAAACAATAGTAGCGTTTAGTCCCTTTAGTCCCCCGCCCGATCAAACCTTAGTTTAATCCCCCATAATCTCCCGCCCGGGAAAACCGTACATAACCATGAACAAGTTTGTAAGGGCCACAATCAGCGTGTGCTCTATTGTGTTTGCAGTAAATGCAAGCGCACAGACACCACGAGCCTACGAAAACGCCGCTAACAACGCCCTGGAGGCACATGACTATTACGCCGCCATGCAATATTTTGGAAAAGTCCTCGAAATGGAGCCAACCCGACTCGATGTTTCATACCGCTATGCGGATGCTGCCCGCCAGTTCGGCGCTTACGGGCAGGCAGAGGCCTATTACCAAAAAACGCTTGAAAACGATCAAAAAGGAATCTTCCCGGATGCCGTCTTCCTCCTGGCTTCCGTAAAAAAATACCTGGGCAAATACGATGAAGCGATCCGCCTGTACCGGCGCTACACTGCAAAGACCGCCGCAGGCACGTCGTTTCGCAAAGAGGCGGAACAGGATATTGAACAATGCCTCTGGGCCCTGGAGCAGTTAACGACTCCCGACAACAGCATTACCATCGAACGCCTGCCATACGGCACCCCCAATACCGATCAGTCGGACTTTGGCGCGATGATGTATGGCGACACCTTGTTCTACTCCTCCTTCCGCGACATACAGTGGGGCGACAAAAACTACCCGCCCCGCCCCATAGTCAGGATCATGGAGGCACATGGAACGGATGAGGCATTCCCGGCAGTATGGAACGACCCCAAGCGGCATACCGCCAACATGGCGATTAGTCCGGACGGGCGCGTGCTTGTCTTCAACATGTGCGACTATGTAGACGTTGTGGATATTTCCTGCGAACTGTATTTCAGCCAGAAAACGGCTGCCGGGTGGTCAAAGCCCGCCAAATTGCCCGCAGCAGTAAATATTGAGGGTTTCTCGGCAACCCAACCGAATATCCGGTCCACCGGAAACGGGTACTACGACCTGTATTACTCCAGCAATTGCCCCGGCGGCAAAGGCGGGTTCGATTTGTGGCGCGTCCGCTTTTCCGAAACAGGCAGTTTTGCCAAACCGGAGAACCTTACTGTGCTGAATACCAAAAGCGACGACATTACGCCTTTTTATTATGAAAATGACAACGCCCTGTTCTTCAGCACCAAAGGGCGCCCTTCCATAGGCGGTTTCGATATATACAAGTCGGTCCTGAGCAACAACACCTGGCAGGAACCCGAACACCTCAATGTGCCCCTGAACAGCAGTTACGACGATCTGTATTTTGCACTGCAAAACGACAATACCTTTTGGCTGACCTCCAATCGGGAGGAGTCGGCCACCGTCGCAGGCGACGCGTGCTGCTACGATATTTATCGGGGCAACTACCTGCCGGTCGACCTCAAAACCCTTTCTTTTTCGCTGCCTTTTCAGGACTCTTTAACGGAGGTCTTGTTCACACTAACGGAGGTTGCTGCCGACAAACAAGGCCTGAATCGCTTTTCCGGCGACAAAAACGAGGCTGATTTCAGTGTACGCCGGCAGAAACAATACATGGTTATCGGGCAAAAAGAGTTCTACACACCTGATACCGTTTATTTTTCTACCAATACATTACCCAAAGACCGCAGGTTTGTTGAGAAACTGTACCTCACCCCCGAGATTGCCCTTGCGGTCAAAACCTTCCACGAATGGACCCGGGAGCCGCTCAATGGCGTGCAGATACGGCTTTACGAGATACCCGGCATAGCAGCCGATGAAAAATTTACAGGTGCAGAAAGCAACGAATCGAAAATGAACGTGGGCGGAAGGCGCATGTTTACCATTACCGCCGAAAAAGAAGGCTTTTTGCCCGATACGGTAGTAGTTACGGCAGAAGAACTCCGGGCGGCTATTGCCGGAAGTACGATTACCAAAAACCTGTTCCTGACGCCGGCGTCCATGAGCGCTTACCTGCCTATTACCCTGTATTTTGACAATGACCAGCCCGATCCGCGCACCTGGGCTACCAGTACCCGTCAGGCTTACGACCAGACCATCGATCGGTATGAAGCGCGGAAAGAGGCCTTTATCCAGCGATATACAACAGGCTTGTCGGGTGTGGAAAAAGAAGAAGCTGCCGCACAACTGAGTCGCTTCTTCGATGAGGAAATACACGGCGGGTTTGTAAAACTGGAACTATTCACGAGCAACCTCGATCTGTTTCTGAAAGGCGGTTCCAGTATCGAGATCATGGTAAAGGCCTTTGCCAGCCCGCTGGCTACGTCTGAATACAACCTGGCGCTGACCCAACGGCGCATCGCCAGTGTGCGCAATTATTTCAGAAAATACGAGAACGGCATCTTCGAGTCGTATATCCGGAACGGGCAATTGAAAGTATCCACGCTGCCACTTGGGGAAAGCGAGGCGACGCCCGGCGTGAGCGACGATGCGCGCGACAAACGCCGTTCGGTATTCAGCCCCGAAGCATCCCGCGAGCGCCGCGCCGAGATTCTCGAAGTGCGTTTATTCAAAAACTAAGCAACCGAAAACCATGGATAATATCTTTTGTAAAATTCCTTACTGCATGAAATACGGCCTTTTTTCGGCGTTTTGGCTACTGATACTCGTTGCAAATGTGGCGAACGGACAAGCTATCCAACTTTCCTTCACCATCGATGAGCCCAGCTGCAATGGCTTTACCAACGGCTCCGCTACCGTGACACCCACGGGTGGCAACCAGCCATATACCTATCTGTGGGATAATGGTCAGGCCGGCCAGACCAACTTCGGTCTTGGCGCAGGCACCTACTTTGTCACCGTAACGGATCAGGACGGCCTGACAGCTACCGGTAATGTGACGGTTACCCAGCCCGATCCCCTGGAGGCGACGATTACCGCCTCCGGACTGAGCTGCAACAGCGTAACGGGTACACTCACCGCCAACCCGAGCGGCGGCACCCAGCCCTACACATATGAGTGGAATACCAACGATCTTACACAGGAAATCCAGGTCAATACCCAGGGCACTTATTTCGTCACCGTAACCGATGCCAATAGTTGTTCGACGGTCAAGGCCTATAATGTTGCCCCGATTGCAGCATTTCTGCCGAGCTATGTCTTTACCAAGCCCAAGTGCAACGGCGAAGCGAGCGGCGCCATCGGAATCACGGTTTTTGGAACCAATCCGCCGTTTACCTGGACCTGGAGCAACGGCGTTTCCAATCAGAACCTTGTCAATGTCGCCGCCGGCGAATACAGTCTTACCATCACCGATTCCAAGGGTTGTACCTATGCCGACACGGTTGTCCTAACGGATCACCCGCCCTTGCTCGTTGATGTGATGGTTACGAATATTCCGTGTGCCAACCTGCCGAACGGAGGCGCGGTATTTGCCGCCGTAGCAGGCGGTGTAATGCCATATACGTTTTCCTGGAACAACGACAGCATCACTCAAGGGCAACAAGGTATTCCGGCAGGCGCCTATTCGGTGACTGTAACCGACAAGAACGGCTGCATGGCATTTGATACGGATACGGTACATATACCCACCCCGCTCGACGCTGAAGTGGTATCCAATTCGCCCGCCTGCGGCGCCAACAACGGCTGTGTTACGGTGCAGGGTGTCGGTGGCACCCCACCCTACACATACAACTGGCCGGTGATCGGTGTAACAGGCCCAACTGCCTGCGACCTGGGTCCCGGCGACTACTACGTGTGCGTATTCGACGCCAATGGCTGTCAGCATGATTTCACCGTGACTGTCGACTCCATTTCCGGCCTGGATATAACCCTGATCATCTCCAAAGCAGAATGCCCGGGCGTCGACAATGGCATGGCGACTGCCCTCGTGAACCCGCCTACCGGCGTCTATAATTACCAGTGGCTGCCCCAGCCCAATCCCAATGTACCGCAGATCAACAGTATCCCGGCCGGCACCGTGGTGTCTGTCACCGTAACCGATCCCAACAACGGCTGCATGGGTACGGCAACAGCGGTAGTCGGCGCCCACAACCAGGTCGAAGTCGATGTAACGGATACAGACGTCAATTGCATGGGCGACAGCACCGGAACCGCCATGGCCATTGCCTCCCACGGCACTTCGCCGTATAACTACGTCTGGACATACCCGGACAGTTCAACCGTAAACGGCCAGAATCTTACAGACCTGGCGCCCGGGGCCTATCCCGTTGTCGTGACCGACTCCAAAGGCTGTACTGCCATCGGCGTGGCAGATATCGGGGTGCTCTCCAACCCCATGGCCAACTGGAACCTGGATGTACTGGAATGCCTCGGCGATTCGATTACCGTTCAGTTTCAGGACGCCTCGACCGATCAGTACGGCACTATTACGGGATGGGAGTGGAATATCTTGTGGAGCGGCGGGCCCACGCAGTCCAGCCAGCAAACACCACCGATCATCACATTCTTTGCCAATGAAACCGGCACCGTGGAATTGACCGTCACCACCAACGCAGGCTGTTCCAGTACGTTTACGGCGCCTTTCGAGATCAAATCCATACCTGAAGTGACGGTAAGTGTATCCACACCCGTGTTCGATTGCGACAATGCACCCATACCCATCTCCGTTACCGGCGCAGCAGGCAATACCTACACCTGGTCGCCGATGACCGGGCTTACGTTTAACCCCGATTCGCTCAATGTAATAGCCAATCCGGCGGCAACCACCGACTATCAATTGGTTGCCAACAACGGCCAGTGCTCCGATACGGTAGATATCAAAGTCATTCGCGTGGTCCCGATCCAGTTGAGCGTTCCGAACGACTCTATCGTCACCTGCGATACCGTCGCAACGCTGACCGCTATAGTCAATGCAAACGTGACGTCCACCTTTGTCTGGACCAACAGCAATGGCGACACCGTGGGTATGGCCTCGATGGTGGATGTAATGGCCATGGGCCAGACAACATTCAACGTCGTCGCCACGGATATTTACGGTTGCACCGAAACGGAGGACGTACAACTGACGGGGAACAGCGTTGATGTTGACGTTTCATTCGATGCCACTGTGTCGGGTTGCGAAAACATCGCATTACCCCTCAGCGTAACCAACCTCGATCCGGTCGACAACCTGAATTATTCCTGGACTTCCAGCAGCCCGAGCCTGGTAATTTCGCCGCAAGGCGCAGCTGATGTGACGGCAATCGGCCCTGCCGGCAACTACACTGTGACCGTAACGGTCTCCAATCAGTTCGACTGTGTGCGGGAGTTTGTCACCCAGATTACCCTGCAGCCCAGTATCTCGCTTGACGGTGATATTTCCGCCGATCTGTGCAACGGTCTCCTCGTCGATTTCCAGAACACCAGCGGCATCAGCGGTACCTGGAATTTTGGCGACGACAGCACGAGCGTAGCTACCAACCCCACGCATGCCTATGCCACCAACGGGGTCTATACGGTTACCTTCGCTTCCACAGAGAACTGCGTTATTCCCTTCGACACGACAATTACCGTTCTGCCGGGCGCTGCCGTTCTCGCAGCCATAACCAACAATTACGAGGCTTGCACAGAACAGGCTGTGGTTCAGTTTACCGACCAAACCACGCACAGCAACCCGCTGGCTTCCTGGAACTGGTCGTTCTCTACAGGCCAGACTTCAAACGAGCAAAACCCGCTGCTTACCTTTACCGATGAGATGTCGGTGACCGTAACCCTTACCGTGACCGATGTAACAGGTTGCACCGACACAGTTACGGCCCAGATCGATATCAACGTCGTGAATGACTCGATCAGCAGCGAAAAACCGATCTGCCCCGACAACAGCGTAGCACTGAATCCCGATTTCAATGCGGGATACGATTACACCTGGGTTTCCGAACCAAACGACCCCAATTTCGATCCGACCAACCCCAACCCGGAGGTGTCGCCAACCGACACAACGCTTTATATCGTTATGATCACCAATGGCGGATGTACCGTTACAGACTCCATAACCGTAATCCCCCAGGAAGCGCCCACTGTCGATTTGCCTGAAGATCAGATTCTGTGTTCCGACGGTCAGTTTACCATAAAAGTATTGAACAGCAACGCTGATGTGTTCACCTGGGCTGACAACCCCGGTTTCAACCCTACCCTCCCGGAGACCAGCGACTCACTTGTCGTGACACCGGTTCCAAACGGCATGTACTACGTCATGGCGCAAAATGCTGCCGGTTGTATGGCCGTCGATTCTATTGGCGTCAACAACGCCCAGGTGGACATCGACGCCGAGCCGGAAAACCGGAAGATCTGTCTCGGTGAAAGCACCGAGTTGAATATCACCAACCTCGACCAGGGCGATGTACTTTCCTATACATGGACGCCTGCGTTGGACCCGATATCCAACCCTGTTGTCACCCCGACGACCTCAACAACCTACACCGTCGAGGCCTCGAACCAGTTTGGTTGCAAAGACACCATGCAGTTTGTGGTGGATGTAATCAGCATCAGTGTATCGGCAGAAGTACTTGGAAAGGACACCATTTGTCCCGGACAATCTACCGAATTGATGGCAACCGTAACGAGCAACAGCACCAACATCACATACGAATGGACGCCCTCTTCGTCGCTGACGGGCGCCGAAACGGCCAATCCCAATGCCTCTCCCGACGAGGATACGGAATATATCGTGACGGCAACTGCCGATGGACTCTGCCCGGATACCGCATCGGTGCGGGTATTCTTCATGACCGGCGAATGTATCGAACCGTATATTTTCGTGCCCAAGGCGTTTACCCCCAACAACGATTCGAACAACGATTTCTTTATCGTCAGGGGTGTGAATATCAAGGAGTTGTATTTTGTGGTGTGGGACCGCTGGGGCGAAAAAGTCTATGAAACGGAAGACCCGCAAGCCCAGGGCTGGGACGGGACGTTCAAAGGCAAAGAGCTTACACCCGACTCGTACGCCTGGTATCTGCGCGTGACCTGCGGCAACGGGGAAACATATACGAACAAAGGAGATGTGACGCTGTTGAAATAAGCGCCTCCCGGCAGCCAATAAAAAACCCGAATGGCAATGACACCATTCGGGTTTTTTAATGTTTTATAGCGGCTGTTTTACTCGATCAGGCCCCGGCCTTCCTTCACGATCTTCTCTTCTTTCAGCAATTTTTTCATCAGGCGGTCAAGGATACCGTTGATGAAGTCCTTGCTTTTGTCGGTGGAATACACTTTTGAAATTTCCACAAATTCGTTGAGCGTCACCTTGGTAGGTATGGTCGGGAAATGCAGCAGTTCGCACAGCGCCATCTTCAGCATGATCATATCGAGTACGGCTACCCGTTCTGCGTCCCAGTTCTTGAGCGTGGGTTCGATATGTTCGAACAAAGCCTGGTCTTCCTGGCAGGTTTTGCGCAGCAACTGTTCTCCGAATTCGCGCACCGTTTCATCGGAGGGTTCAAACTCCTGATAAAACGGCCCTTCCAGCGGCATTACCTTGATGGTTTTCTTGATTGCGCCCACGACGAGCGACTCGTCGTCCTGCCAGTTGTTGTACCGGTCTTCCGACATCTCGATGAAAATGTCGTGGTTGACCAGAAAACGGTACAGTTCAAGCAGAATTTTTGTGTGGTCTTCGTTGGCCGGTTCCGGCAATGCCAGATACGCCTTGTATTCGGGCGTATCGTCGAAAGATTGATAGAGGGTGCGGATGTGGTCCTCGTCTATACCCTCGTTCGATTTGTACTTCGCTGCAATTTTCAGGAATTCGACGTGGTTGGCAAGGCTTTGCATGCAGGGATTGGTGTACAATCTGGGCACAAAGACCTTATCCTCATCTGTCGGCAAATGCTTAGCCGCGCGGGTCACAGCATCTTTTTCTGCATATTGGGCTACTTTAAGCAGCACATACAGGTGGAAAATATAGAGTTCGTAGGTTTTCCAGATGCCGTCATTGTACTCTTTCACCAGATCGGGGAAAGCAAGTTGCTCGTCGCGATTGAGCATGTACAATAATTGCATCACTTTAATTCGAACGCTGCGACGACTAAGCATAAGATTTCAAAGGACTGATGTATCAATAAAAGGACGGCGCAAAGAAAAGAAAAACTTTACAGTTTTATCATTTTCGTTGTCGCTTTCCCTGAAACTGTTTCAAGGGTGCAGTAATAAACGCCCGCGTCCAGTTGTTGCGCTTCCAGGTAATACAAGCCCCCGGTACGACTGTTGAAGAACCGCTGGAAAACCACCTTGCCCGAGTTGTCCATGACCGTCAGCATGCTTTCCTGGGCTGTTTTTAGCGACCAGGAAAAATAAGCCCCGTCACGCACTGGGTTCGGCATCACCTGGAAAGCCTGTATCTGATCCGGTGTTCGGGTGGAGGTGGTTGGCGTATTGGAAATGACAATATCGTCTATCTGTAGCAGGAAATCGTTCTGCGAGTCGTGCAGGAAGGCGATATAGATGGTCTTTCCGGCAAAAGCATTGAGTTGGACCGAATGCGGCTCCAGCCGGCCATGGTAAAATGGAGGTCCTTCTGAATAGTCGAGGAAGAAATATGTGGTATCGGTGTAGCCGTTGGCATGCAGGTACCCATCCGAATAAACGTAATCAGCCGGATTGAGGGAACCGACGGGAGCGGAATTGGCGGTCATTTCGGCTGCAGCGAACAAGGTTACCTTGAACGAATCGGGGTCGTTGGACGATTCCGAGGCCAACACATGATAACCGTCGACATAGCCCGGGCCATAATATGACAGCGAGCGCCAGAAGAGCCGGAAGGAACTATCCGGAATAGTTATCGGGCTGGTAATAAGCCAGTTGGCATTGCGCACGTTTTCATCGGCCAGGTAGGAACAACTGGTGAAGGCGCTGTTGGTTGTCTGGTTGGAATTAGGTACGCTGAAGTCTCCCTCCTGCCACCATCCGTAAGGCGTCGCTCCTCCCGTCACGCACAGTCCCAGTTCGTGATCCTGATCGTAATTAACCCACTGCAGATCGTCGCCGCTTGGCACCGAGAGCATATTGGAGGTGGGGTCGTTCTCAAAGTTTTCAATAATGAGGGTATCGGGAACGGTAAACGCCTGTGCACTGATTGAAGCGGTAAGCAGCAAGGCAAACCAAAGCGTAAATAATGTTTTCATAGCAAAGCATTTTGTGACAACCATTGATTGAGCTCGGCAGCCAGAATATCGCGCCGGACAGGAACAACCCCCGGAAATTCACAAACCTGTCCGCCTGCAAGGTTGGATAATGCCGCGATTACGGCGGTATCCAGGCCTGCTGCCAAACCCAGAGCAGCCACGCTGACGACTGTATCGCCCGCACCACTTACATCCGAAATATTGCGCGGAACCGTCGGGAATATCCGGCCCTCACCGGCTGGCTCGTCCAAAAATAATCCTTTTTCGGAAAGCGTGATCATCGTAAAGCGATTTTCGAGCGTTTCGCGCAAAAAATGACTGGCCCGTTGCAATGAATCCAGAGTGGGTTCTACCGGAAACGGCGCGCTGTCGCGGATTTCCTTCAGGTTGGGTTTGAACAGATCCGCACCTTTATAGGCAAAAAAGTTGTCCTTTTTGGGGTCAACGGCGGTCAGGATATTGCGTTTTTGAAATGTATTGATCAGCGTTCGGATCAAGGCCGGCGTCAGCACACCTTTGTTGTAATCCTGAAGGATCGCAACACGGATGTTCCGCTCATCCAGCAGCCGCATCACATTTTTCAGAAAATCTGCCGTTTCTTCCGCGCTCAGGTCGTGGGTATGCTCTCTGTCGATCCGCAGCATTTGCTGGCTGTTGCCTACCACGCGCGTTTTTACCGTCGTTACCCGTTCCCCGGAGTAAATGATCCCTTCGGCGCTGATGCCGTTTTCCGGAAGGAGACGCCCGAATGTTTCCCCGTCGGCATCGCGCCCCACGACGCTGCACAGTACGGCAGTGCTTCCCAGGGCGCGAATGTTGAGCGCCACGTTGGCCGCCCCTCCGAGTCTGTCTTCCACCGCATGCTGCAACACTACCGGTACCGGCGCCTCCGGGGAGATACGGCTGACAGCGCCGGTCAGGTATCGGTCGAGCATGACATCGCCGATGACCAGTACTTCCTGATTTTCAAGTTGTCGTAAAATTTCCATGAATACTGTAGCCGGTAGAATTTCAGTGGGTGATTTTCTTGTTCCAGTAGCGGAGCAGTCCGGCAACCGACATGAAGGCCGGGTTGGCGGTTTCGTATTTTAGGCGGCCGGCTTCATCGACGGCGGTTTCAGCAAGTTCAGCCGCGACAAACGACTCAAAGAGCGGGACAACAGCATCCGGCGGGGTTTGTTGTTCGGCATGCGGTTTCATCCAGGCTGCCCAGGCGAGCAGGCGTTGCTCCAGTTCGTCGAGGTGCTTCTGTTTTTGGTCAATTCGCCCGAAGTGGGTCAGGTAAAGCGTATTGGACGGCAGTTTACGCATCAGGCGTATCGACTCCTGCCAGTCCTCGATATTGATATCCGGTGGCGGGCAGGGCGGCGCCACGGGTCCGTCGCCAATCTTTACCCCGGCCACATCGCCGGTAAAAAGGACCGGCGCTTCGGCGCCTTTACCGTGCATAGGGGAAAGTTCCCATGCCACATGATGCACTGCGTGACCGGGTGTATACCAGGCGGTTAGCCGCAGCCCGCATGCTTCGATCACTTCGCCGTGTGAAGGCGCGTATAACCGGGATACCGGGATCGGATGCATGGGGCCCCACAGGCTGTCCATCCGATCCTTGTAGATCATACGTGCCGACTGGTACAGTTTTTCCGGACTGGCAAGGTGGGGCAGGCCTTTGGGATGTACGTAGATGTTTGCGCCGGTTTCCGCAAAGGCCCATGCGGCGCCCGCATGGTCAAAATGGATGTGTGAAAGAAATACATGCCTGAAATCGGCAAGATTCCAGCCCTTGTCCCGGAGCGCTGACTTGAGGTGATCCAGCGCAGAGGCCGGCCCTGTTTCTATCAATACAAGCCCGTCGGGCCCCTCCACCACAAAAACAGCAATAGCGCACCCGATTTGCTGAAAACCGAGATCAACAACGTGAATTTTCATGCGGCAAAAGTAGGCAAATGTATCGGCGGGAGGGTTGTCGGGTACACACGTGACAAAAAAAACCCCTGTAGCATGCTACAGAGGCTCAAAAATTACAAAACAAAACAAACTATGGGAAAATTCTTGATTCGCCATTCAGGCTGCTAATGTACAAACATCAAATACTTTGCCATACTGAAAATATATTTTTCTGAAAGGCCGGTCTACCGTCATTCTTTAATGACTTCTCTCGAAATAACCAGCTTTTGTATTTCTGAAGTGCCCTCGCCAATCGTGCAGAGTTTGGAGTCGCGATAAAATTTCTCCACGGGAAAATCCTTGGTATAACCGTACCCCCCATGCACCTGAACGGCGTCTGAGCTGACCTCGACCGCAACTTCGGAGGCATAGTATTTGGCCATTGCAGATTGTTTGGTGCATTTTTTTCCGGCATCTTTCAGGTAACCCGCTTGCCGGGTTAGCAATTCGGCAGCTTCGATTTTGGTGGCCATATCGGCAAGTTTAAAACTGATGCCCTGGAAATGGGCGATCGGCTGGCCAAACTGCTGGCGTTCCTTGGCGTATTTAACCGAGGCCTCGTACGCGCCCATGGCGATACCGACCGAGAGCGCGGCGATCGAGATGCGTCCGCCGTCCAGGATTTTCATGGACTGGATGAACCCCTCCCCTTCTTCCCCGAGTATCTGGCTTTTGTGCAGCCGGCAGTTGTCAAAGATCATTTCAGCGGTTTCGCTGGCACGCATGCCGAGTTTGTTCTCTTTTTTACCTGCAAGAAATCCGGGCGTTCCGCGTTCCACGACAAAAGCCGTCATCCCGCGGCTATCGAGCAGTTCGCCGGTGCGGGCGATCACTACCGCCACGTGGCCGCTGATCCCGTGGGTGATCCAGAGTTTATTGCCGTTCAATACCCAGTAATCGCTGTCGCGTGTGGCAACACATTGCATGCGCATGGCATCCGAACCAGTATTGGGTTCAGTAAGCCCCCAGGCGCCGATCCACTCGCCGGTAGCCAGTTTCGGCAGGTATTTTTGTTTTTGCTCCTCCGTTCCAAACGACAATATATGATTGGTGCACAAGGAGTTGTGTGCAGCAACACTCAGTCCGATAGAACCGCATACCTTGGCGATCTCTTCAATGATGGTAATATACTCCTGATATCCAAGACCGGCGCCGTGGTATGCCTCCGGCACGAGCACTCCCAGAAAGCCATGCTCGCCCATCTGGCGAAACAGGTCGATCGGAAAGTGTTGGCTTTCATCCCATTCCATCATGTACGGACGGATGTGGGTTTCAGCAAAATCACGTGCGCTTTGGCGAATAAGTTGCAGATTTTCGGCGAGTTCTACAGATTGTCCCATGTAAAGATTTTATTTGAAGTGAGGGCATAGTCAGCCTGTGTGGTGCAGGCATTTACCAGGCGGCATTAAGAACTCAAAGGTACGCCGAAAGTTTAAAAAGGGGTTGCATTTCTGAAAAGGCACGGCAATGATGGCTATTCCAGGACGAAACGGTGGAATTGCTCGATCTGCAAACCATAATTATCGATGGCCCAAAAGCGAAACTCCACGACGTCGCCGGGTTTGAATTGCCCGGGACCGGGATAAAACAGGTTGCCGATGCCGACTTCAGCATCAAGGGTAACCGTGTTGCTGCGTATGCCTTCAGCGCCCTGCAGAATGCCGCCAAATAATCCGTTCACCTCATAAGTGAACTCCCATTCGGTTACAAACTGGTCTTCGGCATCCGGATCGGTGGTGCTGACGCTCACCAGAAACTGGAGCGCGTCGCCGGGCGTTTGAGTGCCGCTGTTGTCGTCGTCAAACCAGCGCACGTCGAAACGGTCGAGACTGAGGGGGTAAGGATCGCGGTCACAGGCGCCCAGGAATAGGCTGATACCCAGTAAAAGGGATAAGATGGTCTTGTTCATATGCTTGAATTTTGAACAAACCTATAGGTATCATTACCGTCAGGGCAAGAGGTTGCAGGAAGTTTAGGACGGGTTTAACCATTGAGGAGGCCTTAACAATACTTTATATTATATTTTTAACACAACTAATATAAATGGCAGCCACTTTCTGCCCGGAATATTGGTCAATACTTATACTTCCCTTTCCAGTCTTGATGCAATTTTGCCCTGATCTTTTCTTCTGCGGGATTCGCCCCCGGTTCGTATAATACCTTTCCATCTACCCCTTCGGGGAGATTATCCTGTTGCACGAAATTACCTTCAAAATCATGCGCATACCGGTAACCGGAGCCGTAGTTCAACTCCTTCATCAGTTTGGTCGGCGCATTCCGCAGGTGCAGGGGCACAGGCAGGCTGCCGGTCTGCTTCACCAGACTCATGGCGTTCTCAATAGCCATGTATGCTGAATTGCTCTTGGCCGAGGTGGCGAGGTACACGGCGCACTGCGACAGGATGATCCGCGCCTCCGGCATCCCGATCATCCGGATGGCATCCATTGTTGTGGTAGCCAGCAGCAGGGCATTGGGGTTGGCGAGTCCTATATCTTCAGCGGCAAGAATGACCATACGCCGGGCAATAAATTCAATATCCTCACCGCCATCGAGCATACGGGCCAGCCAATATACGGCCGCGTTGGGGTCGCTGCCGCGCATACTTTTGATGAACGCCGATATGACGTCGTAATGTTGCTCACCGGTCTTGTCGTACAGGGCCGCGTTTTGCTGGATGAGTTCGCGAACCAGGTCGTTGGTAACGCGGAAAGGTTTTCCGGGTTCGCGGTAATTGGCGATGAGTTCGACGGCATTGAGCAGCCTGCGGGCATCGCCTCCCGAGTACAACAAAAGTGCATCGTATTCCTCGATCTGAAGGTCGAGTTCTTTCAGCAGGGCATCTTCTTTCAAGGCCCGGTCGACCAGCCCGATCAGTTCATCCTTGGTCAGGTGCTGGAGCACATATACCTGACAACGCGAGAGCAGTGCGGGGATAACCTCGAAAGAAGGGTTTTCCGTAGTAGCGCCTATGAGCGTGACGATACCCTTTTCGACTGCGCCGAGCAGGGCATCCTGCTGGCTTTTGGAAAACCGGTGTATTTCGTCGATAAAGAGGATCGCTCCTTTTTGCTGGAACAGGTTCTGTTTATCAGCGCTTTCAATGGCCTCCCTGATGTCTTTTACACCCGAATTAATGGCAGAAAGTTGAAAAAATGGTTTGTCCAGCAACTTGGCAATCAGTTGCGCCAGGGTGGTTTTGCCCACTCCCGGCGGTCCCCAAAGGATAAAGGAAGGGATTTTACCGCGTTCGATGGCCTGTCGCAGCACGGCGCCTTCACCCACAAGGTGCTGTTGACCGACATATTCGGCGAGACTTCGGGGGCGCATGCGTTCGGCGAGTGGCGTCATTTTGCTGAACCGGTTGATAATGTTGAAGGGTAGTTCGGTACTTTTGTGGCAAATGTAACCCGAAACCCCGTTTTAGGGAAAGCAAGCTCCCGCATATTAAGTGTCACACCGTTCAATGCCATATCCATGAATTTAACCGTAAAAATAGCCCTGTTTTCAGGTTTTGCCATTTGTTGCCTGTCTGCCTGTTCTCCAAAAATCGGCAACCCGCCGGCTGCCGGTTTCAACGCTACCGCTTCAGATACCAGAGCCCTCGCTGTCGCCGACGCGGTCATGAAAGCCATGGGTGGCCGGAAGGCGTGGGATGAAACCCGGTGTATCTACTGGAATTTCTTTGGCAGCCGAACGCTGATGTGGGATAAAAAAGCCGGAATGTGCCGCATCGAATGGCTGAAACGCCCCCTGAAGGTGATCGTTAACCTCAACGACGGCAGCGGCAAGGTCATGCTCGACGGCATGGAACAAACACATCCCGACAGTCTGGCAAAATACCTGGACCTGGGGAAAAAAGTATGGATCAACGACGCCTACTGGCTGTTTATGCCTTTCAAGTTGAAGGACTCAGGCGTTACGCTTAAATACCTGGGCGAAAGCACAACGGAACAGGGCGCGAGCGCCGATCTGCTGCAACTCACCTTTGCCGGTGTAGGCGTTACGCCCGACAACAAGTACCACGTCTGGGTCGATAAAAAAAGCCATCTGGTGACCCAGTGGGCATATTTTGAAAAATTCAGCGACGAAAAACCCAGGATCGTCACACCCTGGGCCGATTATCAGCGCCATGGAAAAATCCTGCTTTCCGGCGACCGGGGCAAGGAGCGCGCGCCGATCAGCCAGATCAGGGTAATGGAGATGCCGCCGGAAGGGGTGTTTGAACGGTTTTAGTCCCCGTTCATTACAGGCTCCCGCATAACAAGATTACTCACCACCAACACTACCGCTATATGAAGGCGAATATTGCCCTCTTCACCTTTGCCGTTATGTTCCTTTTCCCCTTTTGCAAAACCGCAAAATTTACCGACGCGCCCAAACCGCCGGAAAACTACAACCCTTCCCAGGAGCCGCCGCTGGTGTCTACGATCACCATTCCGGTCAATATCAGCGTAACCGACCTGGTAAACAGCCTCAATGCGCGGCTTTCTGGTCAGGCATTGTACGAGGATAAGTCTTACAACGACAACGGCAACGACGGGCTTATGCTTACCATCTGGAAAAGCCAGGACATCACGATGTTCCTCAGCGGAAATACCATCAAATACCGGCTCCCGCTCAAGCTCTGGATGAAGAAAAACCTGCTTGTCGCCGATGCCGAGGCGGAAGCGGAACTTGCGCTGAACATGAAAACCACATTCAGCATCAATGAAGACTGGTCGATCAGCACCCAGACCGACGTGGAATACCACGAATGGCTGTCAAAACCCAAACTCAAAACGGGCATCGGCAACATCAGTATTGAAACCCTGGCCAATATCGTCCTGAACCGCAGCAAAAAAGACCTCAGCCAGACCCTGGACCGGTTTGTAAGCCAGCAACTTACCCTGCGCCCGTTCGTGCAGGAGGCCTGGACCGCCATTCAGGAACCTATCCTGCTCGACTCTGCCTACCGCATGTGGGTAAAAACCACCCCTGTCAGTATCGGCATGACGCCGGTCAATGCCATTTGGAATACCATCACGGCCAAGATTGCCGTCGAGTGCCTAAACGATGTCACCTTTGGCGAAAAACCCTGGTTTCGCGAAAACTCCAGCCTGCCCAACCTGCAGCACATCAGCGATGCTCCCGACGAGTTCCAGGTGCGGGTAGCGACCGATGTGCCGTTTCCCGAAGCCGAACGCTTCGCCAAAAACACCATGATCGGCCAGGTATTCGAATCAGGAAAAAACAAGGTAAAAGTGGAAGACATCCAACTGTGGGGCAACAACGACAAACTGGTGGTTAACGCCAAACTTGCCGGGACCTTCAACGGCAATATCTATTTCATCGGCAGACCGGAATTCAATCCGGAGAAAAACCAGATCGAAGTCCGCGACCTCGATTTCCACATCGACACCCGCAATTTTTTGATGCGCTCCGCCACCTGGCTTTTTCAGGGCGCCATCAAGAATCAGATGAAAAAAGCGATGGTGTTCCCCATGCAAAGCAATATTGCCGGGATCAAATCATCGGTACAGGAATCACTCGCCCACTATGAATTGCAGCCCGGCATATTGCTCACCGGGACGGTGGACAGTGTAACTGTGGAAAATACCAAGATCACGCCCACAAGCATTCGGGTCAACCTTTTCTCCAAAGGAAAACTGAATGTGGATGTGAGAGGGTTGTGAGAGGAGTTTT
>ERZ724507.499-NODE-499-length-17630-cov-4.893371_pt1 | contig 17630 bp, 15 predicted proteins | sample MGYA00376040_ERZ724507 | MGnify/ENA primary metagenome ERZ724507 (study PRJEB28724, sample SAMN07190883) | activated sludge metagenome | isolation source: activated sludge of sewage treatment plant in Hong Hong | place: Hong Kong | collected 2016-03-17 ...
GTGAACAGGTTCAGGGGCTCAAGGTTTAAGGGTTTCGGGGTTGATATAGTGCGAACTTGGAAGCCTGATTTTTAATGCCGAACGGTGCATATCAGATACGCGCCATCCATCATTGTATTACTGACGCTCTTCCAGCGTTTTGACGATACCGGCAATTTTGGTTCCGGTAGCCGTGATCTGGCTGGCGATACGCTTCGCAGGCGACTGGAGCAGGCCAATGATCTCGCCGATCATTTCTTCCTTGCTCTTCAGTTTGGTCAGCGCGGCGAGTTGCTCGTCGCCGATGAACACCGACGAATCGATGTAGGCGGCTTTGAGCAGCGGGCGCGCTTCCGTTTTGCGAAACTCTTCCAGCAATTTGGCCGGCGCCTTGGGGTTCGACGAGATCAGGATCGTGGTCGGGCCCTTCAGGGTTTCATAAAGGGCTGCATATCCTTTCGACTCGGGTGCATCTTCGAGGGCTTTTTGAATCAAGGTGTTTTTAGCCACTTTGACCGAAATGCCCTTTTCGTAACACATCCGGCGGAACTTGTTGATCTTGGCAACCGGGAGCGTCGAAGAGTCGGCGAAGTAGAAAAACGGGCTACTGCCCAGGTCTTCCTTCAATTCTGCTATCGCCACTTTTTTATCTTCTCTGGTCATTTCTTGTATATTGAAATGGTGAGTGTTGATTGTTAAGGTCTTGATAAGGGTTTATACCTTGATCGATTTCGGATCGACGGCAATGCCGGGGCTCATCGTGCTGGCTACCGATACCGTTTTCATGTAGACACCCTTGGCGCTCGACGGTTTCATTCTGACCAGTGTGGATACGAGTTCGTGGGCATTGTCGGCCAACTGTTCGGGGGAGAAAGACACGCGACCGATGGAAGCGTGAACGATCCCGAACTTGTCTACGCGAAAGGCAATTTTACCCTTCTTTACCTCCGATACCGCCGAAGCAATATCGGCCGTGACCGTTCCGGTTTTCGGGTTGGGCATCAGGCCGCGCGGACCCAGAACCCGGGCGACTTTGCCGAGTTGAGCCATAACGTTTGGCATGGCGATGATCACATCCACGTCCAGCCAACCTTCCGAAATCTTTTGAATGTATTCGTCGAGACCAACGAAGTCGGCGCCTGCCTCTTTGGCGGCTTCTTCCTTGTCGGGTGTACAGAATACGAGTACACGTTTTGTTTTGCCGGTGCCGTGCGGGAGCGAAACCGTACCGCGCAGCGCCTGGTCGGCTTTGCGGGGATCCAGTCCGAGGCGCACGTGTACATCGACCGATGCGTTGAATTTGGTGGTATTGACCTCTTTTACAAGTGCCATGGCCTCATTGAGGGCATACAGCTTGTCCGGATCAACTTTACCTTCAACGGCTTTGCGTTTTTTCGTCAATTTTGCCATTGATCGTGTGTTTAAAGGTGAAAACGTTCCGTTGGGCGGAACTCCCTTTTTTAGGTTTTAGCGGTTAAAAGTTTCAGGGCCGGTTGAAACCCTTGCAATCTTTTTAGTTATCCCAGGGGGCAGTGCCGGTAACCGTAATGCCCATGCTGCGCGCCGTGCCTGCGATCATTTTCATGGCCGATTCGACGGTGAAGCAGTTCAGGTCGGGCATTTTGCTTTCGGCGATCGCGCGAACCTGTTCCCAGGTAACGGAGCCGACTTTCTTGCGGTTGGGTTCTGCCGAACCTTGTCCGACCTGCAATTTTGCAGCTTCAAAGAGTTGAATCGCTGCCGGCGGCGTTTTGATGATAAAGTCAAACGTTTTGTCTTTATACACCGAAATAATTACCGGAAGGATTTTACCCTGTTGTTCCTGCGTCTGCGCGTTGAAGCGCTTACAGAACTCCATGATATTTACGCCCTTGGAGCCGAGTGCCGGACCAATAGGCGGCGCCGGGTTGGCCTGGCCACCCTTTACCTGGAGTTTAATATAGACATCTACTTCTTTTGCCATTGGATCTGAATTTCCAGTATTTGAAAATCGTCAGAGATTTGATTCTGAATGATATATAAAACCGTTGAACTGTCTTTTTGGAAGCAAACTCCGGGAGAAGCGAAGTTTAAAACGACTGATTCAACTGATTTTTTCCACTTGCATAAAATTGAGCTCCACTTCGGTTCCACGTCCAAAAATCTTGACGATAACCTTTATCTTCTTCTTCTCTTCATTGACTTCCTGGATATCGCCGACAAATTCGGCAAACGGCCCGTCGATGATCTTCACTGTTTCGCCGATCAGGAAGGGCTCGCTCAGGGTTTCACCTGCCTCACTGCTTTCATCCACTTTACCCAGCAAACGATTGGCCTCCACCTGTGTCATCGGGATCGGGGTTTCCTTTCCGAGAAAATGGATAACGTTCGGAATATCGGCAATGTGTTTTGCGACGTCGCCGTTCAGTTTGAAACCCAGTGCCTCGATGAGGATGTAACCCGGCAGGAGATTGCGTTCCTGCATTACTTTTTTACCATTCCGTATTTTGTACACCTTTTCAGTGGGTACAATTACAGAGAAGACAAAATCCTTCCACCCGGAGCGCTCGATTTCGAGCAATATCCGCTCCTGTATCTTCTTCTCCTTGCCACTTATGACGCGGAGAGAGTACCATTTTCTTTCATCGGCAGGTAGTTGTGTGACTGCCGTTTCTTTTTCTTGGCTCATAGTGTTCCGGAAGGACGGTTAAAGGGGGGGTGAATTTTTGCTTACGACCCCCAAACGCCGTATAAATTTTTGAAGAAAACGCTGCACAGAACGTCCATCAAAAAAATGATCAATGCCAGAATACCGGAAGTGACCAATACTACCATCGTACTTTCCTGCAGTTGCGCTGCGGTAGGCCACGACACATTCTTCACGAGTTCATGGTAGCTTTCTTTCAGATAAAGCGTCAACCTTTCCATTTCGTCAAAGTCGTTGTTTGTTGATCGTTGCGACCCGCAGTAAAGCAGGCAGTTGTCATTTTTTGATAAAAAGGTTCGTTGCCCTATCGGGGACAACGAACCTGCCGCTCGAAAGCCGGCAAACGAGCAATGTTTTGTTGTTGGCAGGGGCAGCAGGGCTCGAACCCGCAGCCTGCGGTTTTGGAGACCGCCACTCTACCAATTGAGCTATGCCCCTGTAAAACGGTTTACGGTGGACGGTCGACGGTCGACGGCCTGAATGCCGTCAATCGTCTACCGTCTACCGTTTACCGGAAATATATTAGTCGATGATCTCGGTAACCTGACCGGCACCCACCGTACGACCACCTTCGCGGATAGCGAAGCGGAGGCCTTTTTCCATAGCGATGGTGTTGAGCAGTTTTACCTCAAGTTCAATGTTATCGCCCGGCATTACCATTTCAACATTGGCCGGAAGCGTTACGTCGCCGGTTACGTCGGTGGTACGGAAGTAGAACTGCGGACGATAGCCGTTGAAGAACGGCGTGTGACGGCCACCTTCATCTTTCGACAGAACGTAAACCGAACACTTGAAGTTCTTGTGCGGTTTAACGCTGCCCGGCTTGCAGATTACCATACCGCGCTTGATTTGCTCTTTATCGATACCGCGCAGGAGAAGGCCGGCGTTGTCGCCTGCTTCGCCGCGGTCGAGCAGTTTGCGGAACATTTCCACACCCGTTACGGTAGACGTCAGCGGCTTTTCGCCGTCTTTCATCATACCGATGATTTCAACCGGGTCGTTCACGTTGATCACACCACGCTCGATACGACCGGTAGCAACCGTGCCGCGACCCGTGATGGTGAAAACGTCTTCCACCGGCATCAGGAAAGGCTTGTCAACTTCACGTACCGGATCCGGAATGTCTGCGTCGCAGGCATCCATCAGTTCCATGATCTTTTCAGCCCAGGTGCCGGTTTTGCCGTCGCCTTCGAGGGCTTTCAGGGCAGAACCCTGGACGATGGAAGCGTTGTCGCCGTCAAAGTTGTAAGAGCTGAGCAGTTCGCGCAGTTCCATGTCTACGAGTTCGAGCATCTCGGCGTCGTCGACGAGGTCAACTTTATTCATGAAAACAACAACCTTCGGAACACCTACCTGGCGAGCCAGCAGGATGTGCTCACGCGTCTGGGGCATCGGGCCGTCAGTAGCAGCACATACGAGGATGGCACCGTCCATTTGAGCGGCACCCGTAATCATGTTTTTAACGTAGTCGGCGTGACCAGGGCAGTCAACGTGCGCATAGTGACGCTTTTCCGTTTCGTATTCTACGTGCGCAGTGTTGATGGTAATACCACGCTCTTTTTCTTCCGGAGCAGCATCAATGGCATCGTAGTCCGTTTTCTTTGCCAGACCTTTTTGAGAAAGAACGTAAGTAATGGCAGCCGTCAGCGTCGTCTTGCCGTGGTCAACGTGACCAATCGTGCCAATATTTACGTGCGGCTTGGTGCGAACAAATGTCTCTTTTGCCATTGGTTTAGACTGTTTGTATCAAACTTTAAGTGAAAAAATGTTAATTAATGCGATAATTCGATAATGTGAAGATGTGATAATATTGTAAACCTATCTTTATCACATTGAGAAATATCACCTTATCACACTTTTATTCGAGCTGTTGATGAGATTTGAACTCACGACCTCTTCCTTACCAAGGAAGTGCTCTACCCCTGAGCTACAACAGCGCGATTGTTGATTGACAATTGTCGGTTGTTGAAGTTCGTTCAGGTTTGAAATGCACGCGGGTATCAGCAACTAACAATAGGGAATCAGCAATCTAAAATGGAGCGGCGGACGAGATTCGAACTCGCGACATTCAGCTTGGAAGGCTGACACTCTACCAACTGAGTTACCACCGCAAGTTGAATGATAAATGTTGAAAACATAAGAGCAATGCTATTCATCATTCATCATCCAGCATTCATCATTCGATAGTGGGGGTGGTGGGATTCGAACCTACTCAGCGGTAAAGCACCAGATTTACAGTCTGGCCCGGCTCTCCAACTCCGGGGCACCCCCTTGGTGCGTGTGAAAGGCGACGAGCGTGCGCACAGCAAAAAGAACTTGCCCGCACCCTGTTTACTTCTTTCACGTATTATGAGCCACTGGAGGGACTCGAACCCCCGACCAGCTGATTACAAATCAGCTGCTCTACCAACTGAGCTACAGTGGCATAATTCGTTGCCTCCAAGGCTTTGATTACGATTTCAAACAACGTCTTTTCCAGGAAGATTTACCCCCCTCTCGAAAAGCGTGTGCAAAGGTAAGGCGCTGCACCGAAACGAAAAAACAATTTTTGAAAAAAACCGGAAAATTTAGCGAGAACTTTGTCCCACGCCTCAAAACGTCTCTGAAAGCCCCGCAAACCGTTGTAACGCAACGCATTTTACCCGACATCATGAGCATATCCGACACCACCTTCGATTATTGTTTGGCGCATACGACTGTCGACGACCCGCTGCTGGCGGAGTTGGAACGCGAAACGCACCTGCGTACCCTCAACCCGCAGATGCTGTCCGGACCATACCAGGGCGCCCTGCTCCGGTTTATCAGCCTGATGATCCGTCCGGAAAAAATACTGGAGGTAGGCACGTTTACCGGCTATGCTTCCATTTGCCTGGCTTCGGGCCTGGGCGACGGCGGACTGCTGCACACCATCGAGATCAACGACGAACTCGGCTGGATCATCCGGGCATACATCGGCAAGGCAGGCCTGGATAAAAAAATTTGCCTTCACCTGGGCGACGCTACAACCATTATACCGGCGCTCGAAGAGGTATTCGACCTCGTTTTTCTCGACGCCGGCAAACTCGACTATCCCCTCCATTACGAAATGGCGCTGGCCAAAACCCGAACAGGCGGTTTTCTCATGGTCGATAATGTGCTCTGGGACGGCAAAGTGGCCGGCGCCCACCAAAAGGATGAAACGGCACTGGCGCTTCGGGCGTTTAACGACTTCGTCCACGGCGACCCGCGCGTGGAAAATATCCTCCTGCCACTTCGCGACGGACTGATGCTGATCCGAAAGTTGTAATTCCGGCCGTTCAGGCCATTTTCTCCACACCCGTCCAGTCATTCGGTATGCCGTTCCTGATAAAGCCGTCGATCTTGCCCAGGAAGAGCAATGCCGTAAAGTCGTCGGGATTCTGTTGCACGACTTTTCGCAATGCCCTCGACGCCGCATCGAATTCGCCGGCGAGGTAGTGCCGTATGCCTTCGGAAAACAAATCCAGTGTCGCGCGTTTTTTTGCCAGCAGCGGCTCCGGATCGGCATCGAAGCATTCATAAATGCCGACGGCGCGTTGCTTGCCTTTCACCTGTACTTCTCCCAGGTAACGCAGGCTGAAGGGTGAGATATCGTGTATCTGGTGAACGGTGTTTTCACTCAATAGAATTTTGACACTATAATACTTGGTAAGGTTCTCAATACGCGATGCCGTATTTACAGCGTCGGAGATCGTCGCCGCATCAAGCCGCTTTTCGTCGCCGGTGATGCCAAGGATCAGCGGACCGGTGTGCAGCCCCATACCCACCTTGATTGGTTTCCAGTGTTTCAGCGTCCGTTCGGTGTTGTAGTTGCTGATCACTTGTTGCATCAAAATGGCGGCATGCAGTGCATCTTCGGGTTTTTGGGGAAATATGGCCATGATGCCGTCGCCAAGATACTGGTTGATAAAACCTTCATGCTGTCGGATGGCAGGCCCCATGCGACTGTTGAAAGCGTTGACGAACCGGAAGTTGTCTTCCGGCGTCATTTGTTCGGAAAGTGCGGTGTAATCGCGTATGTCGGTAAAAAAGACCGTCACATCGCGTTGCGTCTGGTCGCCGAGCGCCACTTCCGTGATGCGTTCGTGGCCGAGTGCCCGGATAAACTCGCCCGGAACGAACCGTTCGGCCACCGAATAGATGCGCAACAGATCGATCTGGGTTTTGACCCGCGCCAGCAGTTCTTCCTTGCTGAAAGGCTTGGCGATATAGTCGTTGGCGCCCAGGCTGAGCCCCTGTACGAGGTCGGCAACCTGGTTTTTGGCGGTGACCATGATCACGGGCAACTCTGAAGGCAGGTATTTTTCCCGGATTCGCCTGCACACTTCATACCCATTCATCCGGGGCATCATGACATCCAGCAGCACCAGGTTGATATCGCTCCGCGAAGCAAGAATAGCCAGGGCTTCCTCGCCGTTCCAGGCCACGACAATCCTGAAATTGCCCGCTTCCAGATGGTTGCTCAGGACGTGGTGGTTGATCGGCTCATCGTCCACGATCAGCACCGTTACCGGATTTGCGCCCAGGTCGGGCAGATCGGCATGGGTCGCACGGGGCATCAGACTTTGACTTTGCTCCGGAAAAGCAAGCGCGCGGGCAAGGTCGGTACGTACCACAACGGGGGCGTCTTCTCCTGCACGCGGCAGGGTAAAGAAAAACGACGCTCCCGCTCCCGGCTCTGATTTGACCCAAATGCTACCTCCATGCAGATCAATCAGGCTTTTGCTGATCGCAAGGCCGAGGCCTGTTCCGCCAAACTCCCGCTCGATAGAACCATCGGCCTGTTCAAACGCTTCGAAGATGTGCTGCTGCTTGTCGCGGGCTATTCCGATGCCCGTATCTTCCACAAACACTTCGATCATCTCCACCGTTTCCCCTCCCGATACAGGCTCGGCTTTGCTTGCGCGCGCGCCCACACGCACGTGCCCGTGTGCCGTAAACTTTATGGCATTGCCCACCAGGTTGAGCAATACCTGTTGAAGCCGGTCTTCGTCGGCAAATACCGGCGGCAGTGTGTCGGGCACCATGTTTTCCAGACTGACATCCTTGTCTTGCACAAGCGGGCGGCATATTTGCAGCACGACGTCGGTCAGGGCGCGAAAATCGAGCGAGGTGGTGCGCAATTGCAGGTCCTTTTCCCGAAGTTTGGCAAAATCGAGCAGGTCGTTGACCAGTCCGGAGAGGCGCTTGCCCGATGTGATGACAAGAGACAGTTCTTCGCGTTGTTTTTCTTCTGAAAATTTACCCACGCCGTCGAGCAGGCTCTCGGACAGGCCGATGATGCCGTTGAGCGGGGTGCGCAGTTCGTGGGAGGTATTGGCGAGAAACTGGTCTTTCAGTTTGTCGGCCAGCCGGAGACGCTCGTTGAGCAGTTGCTCGTTTTGGAGCCGCCGCGCCTGCTGTCGCGTCAAAAGTCGGGCGATGGTATAGATCAGCAATCCGGTCATCAGGAGGTACAACAGGTATGCCCACCAGGTCTGGTACCAGGGCCGGAGAATCGTAAAGGTGAAGCCGGCCCCCGTCTTGTCGCCGGCAAATGGATTTTTTGCCCGCACCACAAACCGGTATGTGCCGGGCGGCAGATTGGTGTATTCTTTCTCCGATCTTTCGGTCCAGGCCGACCATTTCTGATCGTAGCCTTCCAGGCAGTAACTGTAACGTGTGTTTTCCGGTTTTTCAAAATCGGGGGCGGCAAACTGGAACTGCATGGAATTATCCCGGAACGGCAGCTCCGGCGGAGGCAGCAGGCCCGGGTGCCAGTCATACGCATAAACCGAGTCGGCGCCTGCCCTGACGTATCGCAGCAAGACAGGAAAACCGCCGCTATACAAGGTTGAATCGGGGGTTGCGCCGGCGTCGAAACGATACAGCCGGGTTGCGCCGCCCATCCAGGCGAGGTTTTCATTTTCCTGGTATATGCCGCCCTGGAAAAGGTCGCGCGTGTCGGGCAGCATTTCAAAAGGGTGCGATACGATATCCCATTTGCCCTCCCGGGTTTCCCGTCGCCATTCCAGATGGAGACCGGCGGGAGAAGGCGCCCAAAGCCACACATGCCGCCCGGGGCCGGTCGCGGCAAACCAAACCGGAGGATCGGGCGTACTGGCCGTCTCGTCGAATCCGAATCGCACAAACCTGCTCTTTGTCGCATCGAAGCGATAGGAACCGTACAGTGAAGATCGAAAGATCAGTTCGTCGCCCCACCGAAATATCTTCTGGTCGCCAACCAGGGGCTTTCCCGGCAGGCTGTCGAAATGGGTGATCCGGTAACCGCCTCCCGGGTCGGGCTCTATCTTGCCAAAGCCGCGGTTCCGAAAACCCGCCCAGATCCGCCCTTTATTGTCCTCCCGCACGGCGCGCACCAGCAGGTTCTTGTCGGTGATCAGTTCCGGGCGCGTCCAACCACCCGCAGCATTTCGAAACCGGTATAACCCTTTGTCGCCGCCGGCAAACAAAACGGAGGGGTCGCTCCCGGATACTTCCAGCGCATAGACGGGTCCCAGGTTGTCGGCATGAATCTTTCTCAATTGGCCGCCGCTTTCCAGGGCATACACCCCTGAACCGGTTGCCAGGAGCAGTATGGAACGGGAGATGCCGGGCGGGCTGATTGTTTCGAGGGTAAAAACCTGATCGCGTAAGGCGCCTATCCTGACGAAGCGCGCCGGCGACCAGCCGTCTTCTGCCGGCACCATTTTGTAAAGTCCCAGGTTAGTACCCGCATACAAAACGCCTTCATGCCTTTTAATACACAGCACGGCGGCGTCGAGGCCAAGGGCCGCATCCCAGTATTCAAACGGAGCGTACAGCGAAATGCGATTGAGGCCCTGGTTCAGGGCCGTCCACAAGCCTTGCTGCTTATCCAGAAAAAGGTAATGAACGGTATTGTCGCTCAATCCCAGCGAGCGGTCGATATGACGCAGCAGACTGCCGTCCTTCCCCATCACGTACACGCCGCCACTGAGGGTCGCAAAGGCAAAATCACCTTCGGGAAGGCTGATGCCGTGGTAGAGTTCTTCACTGCGCCATCGATCCATCAAATATTGAAATTCCGGTGGCCTGGTTCGATTGCCGGAAACGGTATCGTAGAGCCAGATTCCGTTCTTTTGGGTCCCGATCATCAATCTCCCGGAATAGTGCGGAAGGATAAAAGATATGGTTTCGCTATCGAATTGCCTGCTGCCGGGCAATTCCCGGAAGGCATTGTCGCGCCATACGCACAGGCCTTTCCCGGCAAGTTTGAGCAAATACTGGCCGTCGATTGAATAGGCCCTCAGATAGGCATCCGGGATGCGCAGCACCTGTACCTGTCCTTGATGCAGCATCAGCAGGGTTTGCCGGCTTTGGAAAAAGACGGTATCGCCGAGGATATGAACAGATCGGATCACGCCGAAATCGCGATCTGTGGGCGACAATTTTCCAAGCAGGGAGACAAACCGGCGCCTGCCCCTGGCATTGCTCTGAAGGAAACCGAACTCACCCGCACCGCCCACATACACCACACCGGCGGCATCTATCGCCAGCGAAAAAGCACCGCCTGTGGCGCCTTCCACCCGCTGCCATTCGTGGCCGTCGAATTCCAGCAGGCACTCATTGTTTCCAACGTAAATAATGCCGCGTGTATCCTGCAGCACTGTCCAGTTTTGCGTACCGGCGCCATAATCCCGGCTGCCGTAGCTGCGAATCAGCGACTGTCCGAGCTCGCCGTTGCGGCGCTCCTGTTGCCCATTAAGGGACTGCATTGCCGGGAGCACGGCGCCCAGGACAAATAAAACGCGAAAAAGAGAACAGGCTTTCAGATTGATCAATAGACAGGGGCGACGCAAAAGCGCGTCGCGTGGAAGCAAATTTTGGCATTTTTTCCATGCCGGCAAACTTTTATTTACTGCGGCATTATTTCATGCCACCCAGCATTTCTTTTGCCTGCCTGGCAAAAGTGTGGGTTTTCTGCGCAGCAATAGCCTGAAATGCTTGCCTGGCATCTTCTGTCCTGTCGAGTTTTAGCAGCGCAAGTGCGGTGTACCAGTCGGCAGATTCACGGTCGTAGCTATCGGCACTAACCTGATCCAGCGCCTTAATAGCCGCTTCAGGGTCGCCGGAGGCGAGCAGGGATATGCCGAGAAAATGATACGCTTCGGATTTTTGCAAAAACGAGGGATCCGACAAAAGGATATTCAACTCGTCGATCGTGGCTTTGTAATTGCCTTTGGCATAGGCATTCCGCCAGGCCTCGGCTTTTGCATCGCGCGCCTCCGGGGCGGGCGGAATGGAGAAGTTGGCGGCATAGAGATCTTCAGACGATGTTGCGATCGGGGCATCCGGCCGGTTCATGAGCCACAGGGGCAAAACCACCACCAGCAAGGCGACGACTGCTGCCGCTGCATATATGATGCGGGAATACATGCTGATGCTGCGTACTTTGGTTTCCCGGGCCGGGAAAGAGAGGGTTTGAGCGTCCATATTCATCATCAGTTTTTTGCCGTAAACAGTCAGGTCTGCTTCGAGTCGCCGGTCGCCTTCTTCCCGGATTGCTGCGTTCATGGCTGCATATTCCGCGATCTCGGTCGCAAAAGCAGGGTCGTCGGCCAGCCGCTGCTCGAAGGTGTTTTTTTCCGCTTCCGACATTTTGCCGGACTCGTATTGCCGAAGGAGGTCATATAGGATTTCGTTCATGTCGTTTTTAATTGATCGTCCATAATCGTTAGACGGATACAGTGGCAAAAATATCAATGCCGGCCTCAAGTTGTTAATAAGTTTGTTACCTTTGACAATACATAACTGATTTCAGACACGCGCTGTATAAAATTCCGGAAATGCGTTTTTCGGTTTTTTTAATCCATCCTACTATGAAGCGTCCTCAAAATGCGTGAATCTGTTATTTGATGAAGACATTTTTTTTCTGGCCTGCACTGCTCGTCTTGTGTATTGTCTTTTCCTGTCAACCTCCCACAACTTCCCCCGCTACACAAACCGGCAGCCCAAAATCCGAGGCTAACCCTTTCCGCCAAAAAGCGGAAGCTTTGAACGAGGCCGGTGAGGCGGATAGTGCCCTTGTGTATGCCCTGCAGGGCGCCGCTGTTGCAGAAAAAGCAAACAACTGGCCCGAATGGGGAAAATCAAAGGTACAGGAGGGGCTTGCACTGTATTACCTGAGCAGGCTCCAGGAAGCCGCTGCGCTGATGCCTGGCCTTGAGGAAAAAGGCACTGCCAATATTCCCGCCGACGACGATTTCTGGGGCGCTTATTACAATTTTGCCGCGATCATTTATTTTGAACAGGGTGATTTTGAAAAAGCGCTGCAGTACGGCCTTCAGGAAATCGCCTTTTATAAAGCCAACGGCAACCGCAAGTTGCTGGCCGATGCTTACCACAATATTTCCTTTTCCTATCGCAGTAAAGGCGATTTCGATCGATCTGCAGAGTATGCGCAATCGGAGTTGCAGATATTTCTGTCCGATTCAACCACTTCCGAGGCGGCGGTGATCTCATCCTACAACAACCTGAGCCAGGTTTATTACCGCAAAAAGGACTACAACCAGGCCATATTAAGTGCGCAACATGCACTCGCCATGCTGGATAAGGATTTCCCGGGAAAGGACCCGTTCGACCTTATCATTGCCTACAACAACCTGGCCAGCGCATATACGGAGCAAGGTGAATTCGGGCCGGCATCCGATGCCTTGCAGCAAGCCCTGAAGGTGCATGAACAGTACAGTCTGAACACCAATATAGAGTCTACCTGGCAAAACCTGGGATTCGTTTACCGCCGCATGGGGAAATATCCGGAAGCCCGAGTCTATTTGTTACAGGCCCTGGAGTTGCAAAAAAGCCAGTACGGCGACAACCACCCCAGTGTTGGAAAGACCTACCGCCACCTTGGTTACGTCGCCAACAGGCTGGGTGATTTAAGGGGTGCTCTGTTGTATTATCAACTTGCCCTGAAAACGCTGACCGACTCCTTCCCCCATGAAAATATCCTGGCCAATCCGGCGGTACAGCGGGTAAATGCTTACCTGGATTTCCTGCTCACCCTTCGGGACAAGGGAGAAACCCTGCGGCAACTGGCCCAGCAGGAACACAACCAGCAGTTCCTGGAAGCCTCTCTGGCCACTTTCGATGTGGCGATGAGTCTGCTCGACACCATGCGCACCGAATACCAGGAAGGCTCCCGGCAATTCTGGAACCGGGAAGCACGCCCCATCGTGGAAGGCGCCATCGGCACGGCACTGGAAATCCACCGTCTTACCAAAGACGCCGGTTACCTGGAGCAGGCATTTCGGTATACCGAAAAAAGCAAGGCCCTTTTACTTGCCGACGCCCTGCGTGAATCTGCCGCCAAACAAAAAGCGGGGATACCTGAAAATCTGTTGCAGGAGGAGAAAGACCTGAAAATAGACATTGCCTTTTATAAAAAACAGATTTTCAGGGAGCAGCAGAAATCCGAACCGGACGCGGCTAAAATTCTGCGCTGGCAGAAAGAGATATTTGAACGTCGCCGCGACAATGAGTTGCTGTTAAAAAAACTGGAAGCCTCCTATCCCGAGTATTACCGGATCAAGTACAGCCATGAGCCGTTGTCTGTCGCAGACGTACAGCAAAAACTGCCGCAAGGCAGCGGCATACTGGAATATTTCAGCGGCGACAGCGCTGTATTCGCTTTTTATCTCGACAAAACGGGCCTCAAAGGCCTGCAACTCGAAACCGGCGCCACCTTCTCCGACAAATTGAATACGTTTATCGGAAGTCTGCGCGACCGCGCATGGGTACTCGAACACGGGCGCGGCAAGGAGGCTACGGCACAATTTGCCGCCGATGCCCGGGCTTTCTGGAAAACGCTGGCGGCTCCCGTCGTCGATACGGCGCCGGATAACCTGATTGTCATTCCGGACGGGAACCTTTCGTACCTGCCATTCGAGCTATTGCTTGTTCGGGACAACAATCCGAATGACACCTATGCCGATCTGCATTACCTGCTTCGTCAATCTTCCGTGCGGTACGAATACTCCGTGGCCATGACGCTTCAGCCGGCACTCGTTCAGAAACCCCGTCGACTGTTTGCAGGCTATGCCCCAGAGTACGATAACGAGGGCCTGACAACTGCACGCGGTGAAGACCTCGGCTGCCGCGAATCGAACCCTTCCGACTTTGCCGCGCTCGGCAACAACCAGGAGGAGGTATCACAGATTGCCCGGCAACTTGGCGGTCAGGCATTGCTTGGCCCGAAAGCCACCGAAGCGCATTTCAAGCAGTATGCGCCCGAGTCCCGCATCCTCCACCTCGCGATGCATGGTTTCCTCAATGACTGCGACCCGCTGTACTCCGGTCTGGTGTTCAGCCGGGTGGTCGGCGCCACCGGAGCAGACACCCTCGAAGACGCAGACGGAATCCTTCACGCATACGAAATATACAACCTGCCCCTGAATGCCGATCTCGCCGTGTTGAGCGCCTGCAATACCGGGCGCGGTCAACTGGCCAAGGGAGAAGGTATTATGAGCCTGGCCCGTGCATTTAAATACGCGGGCTGTGCCAATATTCTGATGAGCCTGTGGCAGGCCGACGACCAGTCGACCGCCCAGATCATGCAGGGGTTCTACCAGTACTTGAAACAGGGGCTGGGCAAAGACGAAGCCATACGGCGAGCCAAGCTGGATTACCTGGCTGCCGACAGCCGCAACCACCCGTTTTTCTGGGGCGCTTTTGTGCTGATCGGCGACGATGCACCGGTACCTACTTCGACGCCGTGGAATACCTGGCTGCTGTGGGGCCTTGTTCCCCTGACCCTGTTTGCCGGCTGGTATTTTTTCAAAACACGTAAAAACAAGGCGCTGCAGCATTGAGATTCAGTCCCCAAGACCCGTCTATATGATTGTTATTTCCTATTTTTAAAATTTTTAAATCCTCCCCTTATGGCAGTTATTAAAAAAGTTCAGGTTGCCGATCCAGGTGTAAGTTTTCAACTTGATCTGAGCGGACTGATTTCGCCTACACAATCCCTGCCGAACCTTACGGTGGATGTAACCATTTTGAATCCCGACGGAAGTTCACGCAATTCCGTGTTGAACATGAATTCGCCCATATTCGACTCCAGCAACAACAGCGTGCTGGAGATACTCATGCCTTACGGCGATGTCGTCTATCCGGAAGGCCATCAGGTGAAGGTGAGTATTTCGGCATTTTATAAGCTCGGCGGCGAAACCCACATGGTTGATTCGGTGCGCGATTTATCCGTTGATGCACAAAGCGGTAAATTCAACGTCAACGTCGTCTGATATGCCCTCCGACCGATATTCACCGGACGGCATTGAGCGCCCTGATGAATATTTGAGGAGAATAGTTGAAAACACGATCCGACTCCTGCTTTCAACCACTTTGCTTTTAATGACACCTAATTTCATGCTAAGTGCCTGAACAAGGCACTTGAAACTTTCTATATTATGGCACGAATAAACAAAGTCCAGGTTGCCGACCCGGGCGTAGCGTTTACCCTGAGTTTCGATGTCGGCGATATTCCGACGGGCTCCAGGCTTACCGATATCTCCATTACTGCAACCGTACAGGACAACAGTGTTACCGGTACGCCGTCATTCTCCGTGACGACCGCTTTTTCCAACCTGGCCAATCCTATCACCGACACGACGCTGGTTATTATCATGCCTTTTGGCGACAGCACCTGGGCTTCGGGCCACAACATGGTCGTTTCGGTGGCCCTTCATTCGGTGTCCGTTCCTAACCTGAACAGTCTGGTCATTCCCAGCGCAGGCGCTACTTCGCAGTCGGGTGAATTCGACTATACCGTTGCGGCTCTTCCCGCCGCCAGTCTCAAACAGAGCCTGAAGCGGTTTTTCGGGTTGAAATAGGCCTTTTTCGGATACGGGTGAATTTATACCCCAAAAAACCGATCTTTGTTAATCGAACTTACTGTGACTATCATGAGCAATACACTGCGACACACGGCTATTTTCTTGTTTACACTACTGGCAACGCAATTTGCCAGCGCCCAAAGCGAACCGGAGCAATATTCCACGATCTTTGAGAAACTGACCGCTACGGAAGGGAATGAACTGACTTTGGAGACAGATCTCACCTCTTTTATCGGACAAAAAAAGACCAACAATTATTTGCCGGGTGTATTGCGGACAAAAGACGGGAAGTCGTATCAGGTGGAGATCAGGCCACGCGGGCGTTATCGCAGGAAGGTATCGCAAATACCGCCCATGAAAATCCGGTTCAGTGAAGACGAATTGCGGGCGGAGGGGCTTGATACGCTCAATGAGATCAAAATTGCGCTGCCGTGTTTCGATTCGGACGAAGGCAACGAGTTGATCGTAAAGGAATACCTCGCCTACCGGCTTTTTGAAAAAGTATCGGATGCCTACTTCCGTGCGCGTCTCATCAACCTGACAATCATCGACACGTATGATACAAAGTCGAAGCCCAAAAAAATGACCGCTATATTCGTAGAAGACGAGGAAGAGGTGGCCGAGCGCTTCGAGGGCCTCACTCGCGAGGTGATCGACCAGAAGCTCGTTGGCGTGAAGACCATTTGCGAGAAGCAGGTGGTGGTGAACGCGACGGGCAACTACAAGACCTATGTGGCCATTGAACTGAGTGCACAGGATCTGTTGGCCGCGTACAACGATCGCTTGAGCAAGGACGAACGCCTGCGTATCGATTACGACTACGAGAAGTTCAAGGAGACCTTCGACAAGGAGATGGAGAAGATGGGCAAGTAAAGCCTGACCTCACTGGATATCGGACCCCGGTCAATGGCCGGGGTCCGTGCTTTTGTGGATGGACGGGGATCGATCAATACCTCATACCATTTCGACATTGAATATCAGACAATGTTGAGAAGTGTGTTGCGCCATACTTGATCTTGTGGATCAGTTGGGGGATCTTGTGCGCAAACCACGGGACACATGGCATACCCCAAGATCTTCAGGATCAAGGAAGAACTCGCAGCGCTACGGCTGGCGCTGCGACGTACGGAGAGTGAACTGGGCCGCAAGCGGCTGCGCACGTTGATCATCTTCAAGCAGCATGAGGACACGGGAATCTCGGTGCGCGAAGTGGCCCGGCTTGCACGGATCGACAGGAACAGCGCCATGGACTGGCGTAATGCCTACATCGAAGGTGGGCTATCAGGGATGTTGGCCCATGAGCGCGGTGGGAACCGAGCCAGTGTGATCACCCCTGGCCAACGGGAGGTGTTGCAAGAGAGGCTGCATGATGCGCAGAACGGCCTGCGTGGATTCAAGGAATTGGTCGCATGGTTCAATGAGCACTTCGGTACCGATGTGAAGTACCAGACGATGAACAAGTTCGTCAAGCGCAACTACGGCGCCTCGTGCAAGGGGGCCCGTAAATCGCACGTGAAGAAGGATCCCCTTGCCGTGGAAGCGCTAAAAAAAACTTCGCGGCTCTCTGCGCGCAGTTGAGCGAGGAGCCGCCCGATGGCTGCACGAGTGTTAACCTGTACTGCCAGGACGAGAGCCGGTTTGGCCTCTTCACCCGCGCTGGCAGGGGTATCGCCGCGCGTGGCGTGAAGCCCGTTTGCCCCTTCCAGCAGGTGTTCCAGTACACGTACCTCTTCGGGGCGTACTCCCCGGTGGATGGAGAGCACTTCGAACTGGAGATGCCCTGCTGCTCTGCAGCCACGTTCCAGATCTTCCTCGATGAATTCGCCGCCCATCGCCCGCAAGAACTGAAGATCATGCTATTGGACAACGGTGCCTCCCAGCAAGGCGCGCAGCGCCGTCGCCACCGCCGCCGCATCGCTCTCGGGTGTGGCTCGGACGTGCGCCCCTTCTTCCAGCGGGCCCGACGTCTCCGGAACCAGCGCAACGAAGGGAGCCCGGGACAACCACACGAGCACGGCTTTGCCCTCGCCGACGCGGCCGCGCACGGGCAAGTCCCAGTCTGCGTCGTCCGGAGGCGGCAATCCCGACTTGGA
>ERZ724507.502-NODE-502-length-17606-cov-4.950373_pt1 | contig 17606 bp, 12 predicted proteins | sample MGYA00376040_ERZ724507 | MGnify/ENA primary metagenome ERZ724507 (study PRJEB28724, sample SAMN07190883) | activated sludge metagenome | isolation source: activated sludge of sewage treatment plant in Hong Hong | place: Hong Kong | collected 2016-03-17 ...
CGAGCACGATGGCGTCGGGGTCCATGATATTGATCACAATAGCGATGGCCTTGCCGAAAAAGTGGATGAGCCGGTCCATGGTCTCTACGGCTACATCGTCGTCGCCGGCCTCTGCGCGGGCAGTTATTTCGCGCAGCGGCAAATGCTTCAGGGTGCGGCTTTGGTAATAGCGCTCCAGCGCGGGGCCTGATATCACGGTTTCCACACAGCCTGTCCGGCCGCAATAGCAGCGGCCGCCGCTTTCGTCCAGGAAATTATGCCCCCACTCACCGGCGATCCCCTGTCTGCCGCTGATAACCTTGTCGCGCACGACCCAGCCACCGCCGACACCCGTACCGAGTATCACACCGAATACGACCTCCGCATGAGGCACGGCCTTGGGCACCCCGCCCATGAGCGCTTCTGCAACGGCAAAGCAGTTGGCGTCATTGGCCAGGCGCACGGGCACGCCGATCTTTTTCTCCAGATCGGCGTTAAACGGCATGCCGTTCAGAGCCGTGGTATTGGCATTTTTGATCAGACCGGTTAGAGGGTCCAGGGTGCCGGGATGCCCGAGCCCGACGGATTCCGGCTTGAGGCCGGAGGCTTCCGAGAGCATATTGATCAACAGGCTTACCTGACCGATGATGTGGTCGTAACCCTTGTGCGCTTCGGTGGAAATACGCATTCGGTGCAGCACTTCAGGCCGGGCGTGGCTTTTCAGGATGGCGCCTTCAATTTTAGTGCCGCCAAGGTCAAGGCCCCAGAGAGGGTGGTCGTTATTCATGAATGGCTGATTTGATATGGTTGATCCATAAATTAATCAAAAACGATGGTTTTGTTGCCGGAAACGAACACCTTGTCTTCAAACACCAGTTTCAACGCCCGGGCCAGGGATATCTTTTCCACGTCTCTGCCGGATTGTATCATGTCGCTTACGGCATAGGTATGATCGACGGGGATAACATTCTGCACAATAATAGGGCCTTCATCCAAATCATTGTTTACAAAATGGGCAGTTGCCCCAATTATTTTTACGCCCCGCTCATAGGCCTGCCGGTAAGGACTGGCGCCGACGAAGGCCGGAAGAAAGGAATGGTGAATATTGATGATGCGGTTGGGGAACCGGGCCACGAACTCCGGTGAGAGGATTCGCATGTATTTGGCCAGCACGATGTATTCGGGATCGTAGCGTTGGATCACTTCCTGCATATCGGCCTCGTGGCGTTCGCGCGATTTCCCATCATGGGCTACAAGGTGAAAATTGACCCCGAACTGATGGGTAAATCTGGCCAGGGTATCGTGGTTGCCGATCACTGCCAGAATTTCGGCGTTGAGTTCGTCGAACTGGTGGCGTACCAGGAGTTCGCCCAGACAGTGTTGTTCTTTGGTAACCAGCAGGACGATCCGTTTTTTGCTTTTTCGGGCCAGCCGTATCCCGGCGCCTGCCGGAAGTACTCCGCGAAGTCCCTCCAGGATCAGCGCTTCGTCCACTGCGCCGGCAAAGGTCGTTCGCATGAGAAAGCGGTTGTGCTCGCGTTCTACAAACTCCTGATTACCAATAATATTCAGCCCGTTTTTGTAAAGGATGCCGGTAATGTCGTATACCAGGCCTTTCTGATCCGGACAGTCGATCAGGAGTGCGTAAGTTGGTTGTTCCATGGGGCAAATTTCGTCAGAAATTGAAAACCAGCTTACCTTGCCCTGCTTTTTCAACCGGGACAATATTGTCTGTACACCATCATGAAAAAAAACCGGAATAATGGCCAGTGAAAAATTCGATGCGCAAAATGCCCCCAAACCGGTGGGGCTTTACCCGCACGCCCGGCGTGCCGGCAACCTGCTGTTCCTCTCCGGAATTGGTCCGCGCGACCCCGAAACAGATGGTGTGCCCGGATTACAGCGCTCTCCCGCAGGTAATTATACGGCATTCGACTTTGAGGCCCAGGTGCATTCGGTATTCCGGAATGTGCGGACCGTGCTGGAGGCCAGTGGCGCCAAATGGGAGGATTTGGTCGACGTGACGGTCTTCCTGGTCAATATGGAACGCGATTTCCATACGTTCAACCGCATTTACGCCGAATATTTTAAAGACAACCAGCCTTGCCGCACCACCGTCGGAATAGACAGCCTGCCTACGCCGATCGCCATTGAATTGAAGTGTATAGCGGCGGTAGACAGTAGCAGTGGGCGTTAGTGGTTAGCATATGCCGTTGGGACGGCTATATCTCGCCGAAAAACACGCCGACCTCCTGAAGTGCTTTCAGGAGGTCGGTGAAGTAAAAGGAGGGCATAATCAACAATCACGGTCATATGCAGCATTAATAAACTGGCGCCGGACCTACCGCAACTACCTACGGCGTGTCAAACATATCGTAGTACATCTTCAGCGTCGCATCCGTTTCTTTTTCCTTGATCTCTCGGATCAGCGTTGCCATTTCACCGGCCCTGGCCGTGTCGCCTTTCTCCCGGTAATAATTGCGGATATCTGCGATGGCTTTGGTAGCGGCAAAGCGGCGGAATTCACTCGTTTTCAGGTTAAGCGATACCGCTTTGAATTGTTCCACGCCCTTACTGATCAGTGCGTCGTCGCCCAGACCGGTGAGCAATTTCTGGTAGTTATCGAAGAATGAAAATGCGGACATATAGTCTACTTTTCCCAGTTTCTTCTCAAAAAACGGCAAGTTGCTGCGGTCGGGACTTTCGGCGTACAGTTCGGCCAGGGTGGCCGAAAGCGCATCGCTGTCGTCGTCCTGCAAACTTTTCGAGGCTTCGATGGCGGCTGCTTTATCCAGTTTGGTCAGTGCCGTGAGGCCGGCGCCCACTACGCTGTATGCCTGATCGCCGCCCATTGCCTGCTTGATAACAGGAATGTATTGTTTGTCGCCCGTTTCGCCGAGCAGTTCAATGGCGGTGGCGCGCACGCTGGGTTCGGGGTCGTTGTCGGCCATCTTGACGATGGCGGCCAGTACGGTCGGGTCAGAGGCATCCACGCGGCCGAGCGCTTTTTGGCGGATTGCCCAGAAGGCATCCTGCAGGGCATCGATATTCACCTGTCTGGCCAGATCGCTCTTTTCTTTTTTCAACCCTTCGAGGGCTTCGTAGCGGTCGCGGAAGCGCGGGGCGTTGCGGTACATAAAGGCCCATTCTTCGGGGCTGTGTTCGTCGTTTTTGACACAGAGCAGCGCCTTGTTGGCGTCTGTATTGATGAGTGCAGGTTTGCTTGGCGCATCGAATGTAAACGTCTGGCTGCGTTTGGTGACGCGGATCTGCTCGCGCCGCACCTTGCCGGAAGCGTCGTAAATGTCGACGGCCAGGGGCAGGTCGAATACATGCGCAACCTTTTCGCCTTCCTGTTTTTGGGTGATCGTTACGCTTGCCTGGTGGCTTGCCTCATCCCAGCCGTAGGAGATATCGAGATCGGGGTGGCCTGCGGCAAAAAACCACTGGTTGAAAAACCAGTTCAGGTCCTGTCCGGTCACGTCTTCAAAGGCGAGGCGCAGTTCGTGGGCTTCCACGTCGCTGTACTCGTTTTTCTTCAGGTAGCGTTGGAGGGCGGCAAAAAAGGCGTCGTCGCCGACCTGATTGCGGAGCATATTGAGGACGGCGCCGCCTTTATTGTAGGAGTGGCCGTCGAACATGCTTTCGCGGTCGTCGTAGCCAAAATGGATCAACGGGTGGCCGCCGTCGGTGGCGGAAAAAATATAGCCCTGCTGTTCCTGCATCTCGTGGAAGTCGGCTGCGTCGCGGCCGTGTTTGTGCTCGAGCCAGAGGTATTCCGAGTAGTTGGCGAAACCCTCGTTGAGGGTCAGGTTGGCCCAGCTTTCGGTGGTCACGAGGTCGCCGAACCAGTGGTGGAACATCTCGTGCGCCACTACTTTTTCATTCGTCATATGGTCGTCGAGCAGTTCGCGTTTGGTCTTCTGCATAAACTCGCCGAAAATGACAGCCGTGGTATTCTCCATGGCGCCGCTCACGTAGTCGCGCACCACGACCTGCGAAAACTTGGACCAGGGGTACTGGTAGCCCAGTTTGGAGGAGAAAAACTCCAGCATCTCGATGGTGTAGGGGTAGATATCGCGGGCGTATTGCTCGAACTTCGGTTCTACGTAGTAGTCCACATCGATACCGCGCCATTTGTCGCGCACGACGGCGTATTCACCGATGGCCATCATGAACAGGTAGGGCGCATGAGGTTTGTCCATTTTCCAGTAATCGGTGCGGGTGCCGTCGGAATTCTTTTTGGAAGACACGAGTACGCCGTTCGACAGGGTTTTGAATTTGTCTTCCACGGTAATGTACATTTCCTGTGTGCAGCGCTCGTTGGGCTTGTCGACGGTCGGAAACCAGAAAGAATTGCTCTCCGTTTCGCCCTGCGTCCAGATTTGCATGGGCTTTTCCTTGTCGGCGCCGTCGGCGTTGATGAAGTAAAGGCCTTTGTCCTGGGTAATCGCCGCACTGCCGCCGAACGATTCGCGCTCGTCGGGTTTGGCGGTATAGGAAATGGCGATTTTGAACTCGTCGTTGCGGGTAAAGGTCTTACCGAGGTTAATCGTCAGTTGTTCGTTGTTGTATTCGTATTTCAGTTGCTCGCTTTTGCCGTCGAACGTCACCGATTTGATGTCAAAATTTTTGGCATCTAGGGTCACCTTGTCGGTGGCGTAAAACCAGGGGCGAAGGGTAAGTGTCGCTTTCCCGTTGGCGCGTTTGTTGGCCCAGTCGAAGGATATTTCGATTTTGGTGTGGATCAGGTCGTGCTCGAAAGTGTGTGAGGGGTTGTAGGGCGGCAGGGTATCCGACAGCATGGGATGGTCGGGCGATACATCGGCGGGGTCCATAAAGGAATATTCCGCGGGTTCTTCGCCATCCTCCTCCTCATCGTCCTGGCCCATGAGGGGTTTGCCGATAGAGTCCCAGGTAACGGGTTCATCGGGGACAGTGGGTGTAGTGGCGACGGAAGTGCCGGTTTTCGGGGTGCAGGCGGCGAAGAACGCGATCATGGCGATCAACGCCGGAGTGAGCAATTTTCTCATCGAGAAGAAATAAGTTTGTTTGTAGCGAGTAATTTAGGCGAAGGCGGGCTGATGGCTATTGAAAATAAATGGCAGCACAACCGTTTTTCGGTGCAAAAATCGCAAATCAATTTCGACCTTTTGCACAACTTTGCCGCGTTTTCGGCCAAAAGCCGCAAAAGGATTGCCATTAACCCACTACAAACGCTCATGGAGCCAAAAACGTACATCGACCACATCTACGAAATTATTATCCAGTATGGCCTTAAGGTGATCGCCGGCCTGATTATGCTGGTGGTTGGGCTGTGGATCATCCACCGCATCACCGCTGCGTTTCGCAATTTTCTGAAACGCCGCAATGTGGACGACAGCCTTCGTCCATTCCTGCTCTCCATGGCCGATGTCGCCCTGAAAGTTGCCCTGCTGCTTATGGTCGCCGGCCAGTTAGGCATCGAAACAACGTCCTTTATCGCCGTCTTTTCGGCGATGGCTTTCGCCGTCGGACTGGCTTTGCAGGGGAGCCTCGGCAACTTTGCCAGCGGTGTGTTGATCCTGCTGTTCAAGCCCTACAAAGTCGGCGATTTGCTCACGGTGGAAGATAAGGTCGGATTTGTCGCCGAAATCCAGATTTTCAACACCGTATTGACGACAGAACATGGCAAGACGATTATCTTTCCCAACAGCAAAATGACCGAAGGCGCCATTGAGAATATCGTCCGTGATGCCGAAATACAATCCGAAATCTCGCTGTTGCTCGACAGCGACAACAACCTGAGCCTGGTGCGCGAGGCCGTTGAGGCAGCCGCACAGCGCTGCCCCTGGCGGCTCCCCGAACGCGGTACGGAGGTTGTCATCACCGGCCTGAGCCGCGACGACATGAAAGCGGACGTGTCCTGGTGGAGCCTGGGCGAAAACTATATCCGCAACATGGACTTCATGCACGAGGCGTTGCGGGAAGAGTTCGCGAGCAGGGGGATTAAAATGGCCAAAGAAAGACGCAGGGAAACAATGTAGGGCCACTGCGCAGCCGATTTTCTCAAACAACTATCCTCCGAGATTAGTAGGTAAGCGTACCTTCGTCTGATGACTGATGAAACGCTACAGCAAACCGCCGCGCTCGTACTCAAACCCTTTGATCTGGAGAACGCGGCCACGCCCGGCACTGAAGAGGAACTGCTTTCCCTGATCGCCAACCGGATCGCGGAAATGCTGGAAAAGCAGCCGGAGTACCTGATGAGCCTGCTTTACCGCCTCGATGTGCTGGAGGAAAAAATACACCCGGTTATGCGCCACGATGCGCCCGAACCCGCCAACTGGGGACTCGCCCGGCTCGTGCTCGAACGCCAGAAACAACGCGCCGAAACCAAACGCACCGTAAAACCAAAGCCTCTGGAAGGCATGGACGACTGGAAATGGTAACACCAACCTCCGGTTGGCCCGTACAAGACAGTACACAGCCGTTTGCCAATTGGTCGACCTTGCACTGTTCTCTGTCAAACTCCCAAACCATATTCGCTTTTCCCGTAAAAACGCTTACGGCCGAAAAATTATATTCTGTCAAAATAAGCCCGGCGCATTTTCGGCCGCTTCCTCCAATGAAACTTTGCTTACTTTTGCGGCAAATTTTTTCCTAACCAACAACACAGAGGAAATACCATGCAATCTAACGGCGCCGCCTCCCATACCCCCCGCACTGCACGCGAAGACCGCTACCAGCACCACGATTACTACGGCGTGGACGACCTGCTCACGCCCGAACACCTGCTCGCCCGCGATGCCGTGCGCCAGTGGGTAAAATCCGAAGTCAGCCCTATCATCGAAGATTACGCCAACCGCGCGGAATGCCCCACGCAGTTATTTAAAGGGCTGGCCGAGATCGGCGCTTTCGGTCCTTCCCTCCCGGCCGAATATGGCTGCGGCGGCATGGACGAGATCGCCTACGGCATCATCATGCAGGAACTCGAGCGCGGCGACTCCGGCGTGCGCTCCATGGCTTCCGTGCAGGGTTCGCTGGTCATGTACCCCATTTACAAATTCGGCTCCGAAGAACAGCGCCGCCACTACCTGCCCAAACTCGCCTCCGGCGAACTCATCGGCTGCTTCGGCCTCACCGAACCCGACCACGGCTCCAACCCCAGCGGCATGACCACCAATATCAAGGACGACGGCGACGCCTACATCCTCAACGGCGCCAAAATGTGGATCACCAACTCCCCGGTGGCCGATATTGCCGTGGTGTGGGCTAAAAACGAGGAAGGCCGTATCATCGGCATGATCGTGGAAAAAGGCATGAAAGGCTTCTCTGCGCCCGAAATCCACGGCAAATGGTCGCTGCGTGCCAGCATCACCGGCGAACTGGTGTTTGAAGACGTGCGGGTGCCCAAGAAGAATGTTCTGCCCGGCGTTACCGGCCTCAAAGGACCGCTCTCGTGCCTGACCAAAGCCCGCTACGGCATCGCCTGGGGCGCCATCGGCGCGGCACTCGACTGCTACGACTCGGCTCTGCGCTACTCGAAAGAGCGTATCCAGTTTGGCAAACCCATCGGCGCGTTCCAGTTGACGCAGAAAAAACTCGCTGAAATGATCACCGAGATCACCAAGGCACAATTGCTTGCCTGGCGCCTCGGCACACTGGCCAATGCAGGCAAAATGACGCCCGCCCAGGTGAGTATGGCCAAGCGCAACAACGTACACATGGCCCTCGAAGTCGCCCGCGAAGCGCGGCAGATACATGGCGGTATGGGCATCACCAACGAATACCCGATCATGCGCCACATGATGAATCTGGAAACGGTGCTTACCTACGAGGGTACGCACGATATCCACCTCCTGATCACGGGCCACGATGTGACGGGACTGGAAGCGTATAAATAGATGACGGTAGACGGTGGACGGTGGACGGTGGACGGGCTTGCCCGCCAAAGGTTTGCCGGAGGCGGGTAGACGGATTGAAATGTAACCTTTAAAACGTTAAAATCATGGGAAAATTTAAAGACCTGAGGGTCTGGAATGATGCTATGGAACTCGCAGAGCGCGTCTATCGCATTACCCGGGAATCCTCTTTTTCCAAAGACTTTGCCTTGCGAGATCAAATCAGGCGTGCCGTTGTTTCTATTTCGTCCAATATTGCAGAAGGCGATGAACGCGGCAGCAATCGGGAGTGCATACACTTTTTTAATATTACCAAAGGCTCTGCCGCGGAGGTTATAACACAGTTGAATATCGCGCAACGGATTGGCTATGTCGATTCCGAAACACTTGAACAGCTGGAAAACAGCGCTGAAAAAATACGTGCCTCTCTCAAAAAACTGATCCAATCAAGAACACTAAACAATAATTAACTTTTTTTTCCGTCCACCGTCCACCGTCCACCGTCCACCGTCCACCGTCCACATGTTAAATACTTGTTTTTAATCGAAAAGAGGGTCATAAATTCAGTTGTTTTTGCGTTTATGTGGAAAATTTGCATAGAGAAAACTTGCAGCACTACGAGGCCGTTCCCGATCCAGGGTTCATGTGGACGTAACATCCATCGTCTTATACATAGCTGTAATCGCTAATCAAAACATTTACCGTATGTCTTTTGGAAGAAAATTTCACGGCGTAATATGTCTTTTGGCTCTGCCTTTTGCGCTTGCAGCGCAGAAAGAGGTAACCATAACACTAATCAATCCGTCTTTCGAGGATGTGCCGAAAGACAGCGAGGCGCCAACCGGTTGGTATGATTGCGGCAAATCGGGTGAATCGCCACCCGACGTTCAGCCCGGCTCGTTCTCTGTGACAAAGGCTCCCAGCCACGGTAATACCTATCTCGGACTGGTGGTGCGCGACAACGAAACCTGGGAAGGCGTTGCACAGCGCCTGAGCCGCCCGCTGGAAAAAGACCAGTGCTATGAGTTTACGATGGACATGTGCCGGGCCGAGTTATACCTCAGTACCAGCAAGGTCACGGGTAAAGACGCCAACTATGCTACCCCCGCCAAATTGCGCGTGTACGGTGGCACCGGATATTGCAACAAAACAGAACTGTTGTACGAGACGGCGGTGGTGACCAATACGCGCTGGCTGTCGCATACCTTTCGACTGCACCCGAAGAATGGGAACTACTCTTTCCTGCTTATAGAGGCGTACTACAAAACGCCCGTGTTGTTTCCCTACAACGGCAATATCCTGATCGATAACGCCTCCCCGATCAAGCAGATCGTCTGCGGTCCGGAAAAAATGCCGGAAACCAAGCCCTCGCCGCCAATTGCGGTTGCGACCAAATCGGTGCCCAAGGATAAACCCAAAACACAGACAAAACTCGATACGCAATCAAAGAAAAACGAACCTGTAAAACCCACTGCGGCTGTAATTGAACGCAAAACGGTTCGAAAAGGCCGTACCTACCGGCTCGACAAGGTTTATTTTGATGCCAACAAATACGAGATCAAAGACGCCAGCGAATCGGAACTCAGTCAATTGTACGACTTCCTGCGTACCAACACCGATGTTGTGGTGGAGGTCGGCGGACACACCAACAATGCCATGTGGCCCGACTCCTCCTTTGCCAACCAACTCTCCACCAACCGCGCCAGGGCGGTGGCCAATTGGTTGATCTCTAAAGGAATATCTGCTGACCGGGTGCTTTACAAAGGCTACGGCTGGACCAAACCGATCGAGCCCAACATTACGGAAGAAGGAAGACGCAAAAACCAGCGTGTGGAAATTACCATTCTGAATATGAATGGGTAAAAAGGGGGTTTCGGGTTGCGGAGGTTGCGGGTTAAACAGGTTGCGGGTTAAACAGGTTGCGGGTTACGGTCATAGGACCTGTAACCCGCAACCTGTTAAGCGCATCGGGGTATGACGAGGTCTTCAGATCATTGAACCCGCAACCCGTAACCCGTAACCTCCACAACCCGCAACCTCCGCAACCCGCAACCCCTTCAGTTCAGTTCAGTTTATCCATATCCCGGATCAAAATGGAGTTCCGGTTGAAGTGGATGAGGTTCGATTTTTTCAATTCATTCAGGATAGCCGTGACGGTTTGCCGGCTGGCGCCGACGAGGTTGGCGATATCCTGCTGGGTAAGACCGTGTTTGACGAGCGTTTCGAAGCCTACCTGCCTGCCGCGTTCGCCGGCACTCTCTTTCAGGAATTCAACAATACGTGTGCGCACGTCTTTCAGGATCAAAGACTCCCACTGCCGTTCCGCTTTGCGGAGGCGTTCGCCCAGATAGAGCATTACCGCCTGAGCCAGGTGGAAATTTTGCTGCATCATGGCCTTGAAGTCGTCGACCCGGATCGCGAAATACGTTACCTCCTGATTCATGGTAGACGCAAATTCGGCCCGACAGAGTTCGCCGGTGAGACCCAGTTCGCCGAATACGGTGAACGGGTGCTGGATACTTTTGATTATTTCGCGGCCATCGGGAGAATAAATCCCGATTTTTACGGCGCCGCTGGCCAAAAAACACACGTATTCACTCGGCTCATCAGCCAGGTAAATAAAGGTGTGCTTCGGTTTGGTTTTCAACTCGGCCATTTGCGTAAGCCGCTGAAGATCAGCTTGCGAAAGCGAAGACAGAAGCGGAAAACGCTGTAAAGTGCTGAGTAAGGATGGTGCATCCATAAGAATTGCCTATTGGTTTGGACGAATACTATGGGAGGTGCATGCAGAAATAAGCCAAAACTGTGCCAAGCGAATTTTTCTGCGGGGACTTGGCAGTTTCTTAAGCCATTGTTCTATCTTTCACCCTATTCGAGGTATTTGTCTGAAAGTGAAACATTTAGCACATTGACCCATCATTGATTTATGAAACGCAACCAGGATATGCAGCCGGTTAAGCCATTTTCGCTCCTTACGGAGTTCGATATTTCTCTGTATCAGGGGGGGAAACATTTTCAATTACACCATAAAATGGGTAGTCATATCGTGGAAGTCGACGGTCAAAAGGGTGTGTGCTTCTCCGTTTGGGCGCCCCATGCCAAGCGCGTATCCGTTACGGGCGACTTCAACGGATGGGATACGGACAGTCACATCCTGCAACCGCGCTGGGACAGCAGCGGCATTTGGGAGGGGTTCATCCCGGGACTGGGTAAAGGCACGGTGTATAAATACCACGTGAAAACCCACGACGGTTTCGGACTCGACAAAGGCGATCCCTTTGCCCTGCTCTGGGAAACGCCGCCGCGTACCGCATCCGTCGTGTGGGACTTCGACTACAAATGGAACGACGACAAATGGCTCAAGGCCCGGAAAGAAAGGGCGCTGAAACCCCAGCCCTGGTCGGTATATGAAGTGCACCCCGGCTCCTGGAAAAAGATACCGAAAGACGGCAACCGTTCGCTCAACTACCGCGAACTGGCCGACGAACTGGTGCCTTACGTCAAGGAAATGGGCTTCACACACGTCGAGTTCATGCCCGTCACCGAACACCCCTATTTCCCTTCCTGGGGCTACCAGGTCACCGGCTACTTTGCACCGACAAGTCGCGCAGGCAATCCCGAAGACCTGATGTACCTGATCGACAAGTTTCACGAGGCCGGTATCGGCGTCATCCTCGACTGGGTGCCCTCGCACTTTCCCGGCGATATTCACGGACTGTACATGTTCGACGGGACGCATATCTATGAATACGCCGACATGCGCCGGGGTTTTCATCCCGACTGGAACAGTTATGTATTCGACTACGGCCGCAACGAGGTGCGTTCTTTCCTGATCTCCAACGCGCTGTTCTGGCTGGAACACTACCACGTGGATGGCCTGCGTGTCGATGCCGTGGCCTCCATGCTGTACCACGACTACTCGCGCAAGGAAGGCGAATGGATACCTAATATATATGGCGGCCGGGAAAACCTGGAAGCCATTTCGTTTCTCAAAGACTTCAACGAGGCGGTGTACCAGACCCACCCCGGCGTGGAGACCATTGCCGAGGAAAGCACGGCGTTTCCGGCAGTCACCAAACCGACCTTCGAAGGCGGCCTGGGTTTCGGCCAGAAATGGATGATGGGCTGGATGCACGATACCCTCGATTACTTCAAACGCCCGCCTATTTTCCGCCGCTGGCATCAGAACGAGATCACCTTTTCAATGGTGTACGCGTTTTCCGAGAAATTTATGCTGCCGCTCAGCCACGACGAGGTCGTACACATGAAGGCCTCGCTGCTGTATAAAATGCCCGGCGACGAATGGCAAAAATTTGCCAACCTGCGCGCGCTGTTCGGCCATCAATGGACCCACCCCGGCTCGCAAATCCTGTTCATGGGCGGCGAATTCGGCCAAACCTCCGAGTGGAGCCACGACCTCGGCGTGGCCTGGCACCTGCTGGAGTTCGACTACCACAAAGGGGTTCAAAAATGGGTAAAAGCGCTCAACGATTTCTACGTATCGCGTAAGGCCATGTGGTTCAACGCCTTTTCTCCCCAGGGCTACGAATGGATTTCGGGCGACGATACGGAAAACTGTGTGATGGCCTACCTGCGCAAAGGCGAACCGGGCGATAAAGTCCTGCTCGTGGTCTGTCATTTCAATACCAACTCCCTGGCCGATTACACCGTTGGTGTTCCCTACGGCGGCACCTGGACGGAAGTGCTGAACAGCGACGACACTCGGTTTGGTGGCAGCGGCATCGTCAACGGCGTATTGAAAGCGCAGAAAACCGCGTCGCACGGGCACGAACAATCCATCAGTTTCAAATTGCCGCCATTGTGTGTGCTGGTATTTGAAGGGGAGGATGTGCCCAGGGCAGGGGCCCAAAAGACGGAAGCAAAACAGAAGGCCGCGCCAAAAACGAAGGCCACAGCAAAGCCCAGGGCAAAAAAGTCGTAGAATGCGCTGATTTTTGTATAAAAACGCGACAACAGGACCTCGGCAACACATGAACCGCCGGTGTATCCCGGAATTGCCGGCAAATTGCTGGTGGCGGCCTGTCCCGAGCTATGTACCACGGTAAGTTGACGGTGCAATGATGTCAGGTTGCGCAGGTTAGGTAACCTGCGCAACCCGCAACCTCCGCAACCCGCAACCTCACCCTTTTACCACCCCGGTACAAAATTGAACCCGAACGTCCAGCTCCGCTTTTCCTTGGATACCGACAGCGGCAGTGCGTAATACGGCTCCAGCACCAGCACACCGAACAGGTTGACCCGCAGCGAAATACCTGCCGAGAACAGCGGCTTGTGCTGTATCGGATCGCGGCCATCCAGGGGGTCCTCATCTACCGGGTTCTTTTTCAGATCATTCTTGGTGAAAAAGCCGATGCCTGCGTCGAAAAACAGGTTCAGGTCGGTGACGAGAAAGCCGTTGGTATTGATCAGCGAGAGTTGCCGGGGCCCCGTAAACGGCAGGCGTATTTCGAAGTTGGCGATACCGAGTTTGCTGCCGGCCATCTGGTCGATCAGTTCGGGAGCATCGCGGTACAACACGTCGGAAGTGTAGCCGCGTACGAAATAGGACTCGCCGGCAAACAATGGATACACTTCATTGGTGTTGTTCTGGTTGCCGCCAAAACGGCCATAAGCCAGGCCGCGCGCGGCAAGCGTGATGGGTTTCAGGTAGATGTACCGCCGCCCGTCGAGCAGCAGAGTTCTAAAGGTATATGCCCCGAAAAACTGCTCCACACCGATCCGGTAGCGCCAGCCCTGCAAAGGCGCCGTAAAGCCGAAATAGGAGTTGTCGCCGACAAAAGCGGCGTTCACATTTGCCAGGTGGTTAGAGCCGGGCGATTCCAGCCGCTCCCGGCCCTGACCGATCAGAAAATCGGTCGCATCCACGTAGTTCACATACCGGTCGACGCGTTGGTGGTACAGTTCATACGCAGTGCCCACCTCGAATCGTTTGGTCACCGACAAGGGGTAATAGGCAAAAACGCCCACACGCTCCTGGAACAGGCGCTGGATGATGATGTTGTCCTGGTAACCGAAATACTGCTGCCCGTCGAGTGTGGTCTCTATTTCGGGGTCACGATCCGGATCCTGGAAATACTGACCGGTACGGTAGGGGATGTGCGACAGGTTGACGCCCCAGTTGATCCGGTTTTTCTGGTTGATATAGGAAAACTGTCCGGCGGCATCGGTAATCTCGCCGTTCAGGGCCACGCCTGCATATATCTGGTTGTTGCCCAGCACATCGCCGAACAGCATGTCAATACCTCCGGCCAGGCCGGTTGCCGTGCCGAAGCTGCTGTTGCCCGTCGCCACGCCAACGCCTGCGCTGCCGCCGATGTAATCGAGCGAGAATTTTGCCTTGTATTTCACCGGTTTGACTTCAGTGGTGGCCTCCACGGTTTTACCGTTGCTGTCCAAGAGGCGCAGGTTGGTATTTACCACATCGCGTTTGCCTGGCACAAAGGGCGGCAGCGACGCAGGTACCATATCCACGGCCGTTGGACTTACCTCCTCGGGCTGGAAATCGCGCAACTGCGCCTGGTAAATCTTGTAACTGCCGCCGGAATAATACGTGTACAACACCCGGTCGCGGTCTTCAGCCACCGTGATGGCCGGCGAGTAGGGCGTGATGCCCGTGATGCCCGTGGTCAGTTTGGTCAACTGGTCGATCTTTTTCGAGGTCACGTCGTAGCGGTACAGGTTGCGGAAGCCGTCGCGGTTGCTCAGGAAGAAGATATTGCCGGCTTTGTCGAACTGCGGGTTCATGTTGTCGGCGCCGGGGAAAAAGTCGAGTTGATCCACCTGACCCGTTTCCACATCCATCACGGCGAGGTTCATGGTGAGCGCGCCGTTGCTGCGGCCGCGCTCGAGGCTGATCTGGTCGGTCGAATAGGCTAAGTATTTGCCGTCGGCGCTCCAGGTCGCGAGTATTTCGGATGCCTTGTCGTTGGTCAGGCGGCGTACTTTCTTCGTTTTCAGGTCGTAGGCGTACAGGTCGGTCTGGCCGTTGACGAGGCCGCTGACCACGATCGTTTTCCCGTCGGGACTCCAGGCGGGATTGCTGAAGGCGGGCACGCCGGGTATCCTGATCTTTTTTGATTTTTTCCCCTTGAACACATCCTGGATCACCAGCACGCTCTGTCCTTCTTCATACACATCAAAGGCAAACTGCTTGTCGTTGGGGCTCCAGGTGCCGGCGCTTTCGATGAAATTGAACTGGTCAATGTGCCCGTCGGATGCCGTGCTGGATACTTTTTTCAGCACCTTGCCTGATTTGGCTTCGGCCAGGAACAGGTCGGTAGTGAACAGGTTTTTTTCCGACAAGAAGATTACATATTTGCCGTTGGGACTGAGCACCGGGCAGATCGTCATCCGGCCGGCGTCGCCGTCGTCGAACAGCCTCCGGCCGGGCAGGTCTTCTTTTTTCGACAAACGCTTCATCAGTTTATCGCGGGCTTCTCTCTTGTCTTTCGATTTTTTATCCTGGTCGGCGGCATTCAATATGGCGATAGCATCGCTGTCGAGGCCCACCCAGCGGCCGTAGTGGTTGCGCAGCGCCGAGTGCCAATTCGCCGAAAGCGAGTCGGTCGTGGTGAACAAAGTAACCTTGGTAGCGATATCCAGCCCGTATTTGGCGGTATTCATGAAGTAATCGCGGATGATCTCGTCGCCGTACACGCCGGTTACATAGGCCCAGAACGACTGTCCCCAGCGGTAGGGAAAATATTTGTAGCCGTTGAGGTCGTCGAGCGTGGGCAGGTCATTTTGCTGCACAGCGTCGCGCATCCACAGGGCTGTATGTGCATCGATGCGGCCTATGGAGAGGTATTCGGCCAGGCCTTCGATCATCCAGAGCGGCAGGTTGGCGAGATTGCGCATACTGGTGGAGTCGCCGTTCAGCACCATATCGTACTGAAAGGCGTGTACAAGTTCGTGCCCGAGTACGTGGTGCGTCTGCTGGTTCGTCATGGCGACGGGGAACACCACCCGGTTGCGCAGTCCCTCCGTCACGCCGCCGGTGCCTACGCTGACGCTGCCCTGAATGGCATTGGTCTGCTGGAAGCCCGCGTGGTCGCTGTAGATCAGCAAGGGGTTTTTCTCCTTGAAGGTATCGCGCAGCACGGCCTGGTGCATGGCATACCAGAGTTCGGCGGCGGCGGCGAGTTCCTTGAGTTTTTCCGGATTGTCCAGGTATTCGTATATTTCAAAGTGATCCGTGTGGGAAACCTTGAAATCCTGTTTTTGGTAACGGGGCTTGTTGCGTCCGAAATACTGCGCCTGGAGGGCGCCGGCGCTGAAAAGGAAAAGCAGGGAAAGAAACAAAAAGCGTTTCATGGCTATATGATTTTTGCTATATGGGAAGGGACACGGACAAGTGGTTGTACGGTTCCGGATGCTTTAAAGTTTGGCTAACACTTAACAGGGCATTTTAACACTTGTTTACGCAAAAAATTTTTGTTTTGGATGTTATTGTGGCGTTAAAGGTGTGGAAATCGCTGTATCTGAAGCGCAAGTAAACCTGAATTTGCAAGAAACGATGACACTTTTCAAGTCGATATTTCGCCTGCTTTGGATCGGCATTTGCGCCCTCGCCATGCTCTCACAAACACGTTTCGTGCTTGGTTTGCCCCTCGCGCCCGACCTGCTCGACGGTTATGTGCTCGGCAGTACGGTGTTCGCCTACGGCTTCACCCACTCCGACAGACGGCTGAAAACGGTGTCATGGTTGGCCGGACTGTTCGGGGGCGCCTGTTATGCCCTGTCTGCCTGGCCGTTATTGTCGGGATCGCCGCCGGCACAACGCACGCCTGAATACTGGCCCATGACTGCCCTTTTACCCCTGCTGCTGTGGCTGCTATATTACGGCCTGCAGCGCCCCGGCACCGCCGGATTGCGGGGGGTGCCCGCCGCCAAGCCCGTTGTGGTGGGGCTGACCTGGGCCATCGTAACGGTGCTGCTGCCCCTGCCTGCAGAGCGCTGGAGCGAAGCATCCATCATGTTTTCCGGGAGGGCTATTTTCATCTTTGCGCTGGCGCTGGCCTACGACCTGAGCGACCTGGTATACGACCGGCGCCACGGGCTGTCCACGCTGGCGGGCAGGGTCGGCGCAAGCGGGACGTTCCGGTTCATGGACGCGGCATTGGTGCTGGCGTTTTTATGCTATTGCGCCAATTTTTTCCTGCATGTTTTCCCCCTTTATGCCACGGCAGCCCTGATCGCATCGCTGGTTTTTTCTGCCTGGTGGTTGCGTTTTTTACTGCGAAAATCTATTTCGACCGCCCGGCAAAAACTGCTGATCGACGCCTTGATGCCCCTGCAATTGCTCCTGATCTGGCTGACCTCGTTTTTAAAAATATGACATTTCCGGGTTTTAACAGGGGGCTTTCTTCGAAATCTGTCCTTTTTTATATGCGTAAAGCCGCTCGCTTCCCGTTCTTTGCGGCAAAATAGCCACCTGTCCATGCGCCTCTTGCCCGTAATCGGGGTTTTCTGCCTGTTTCTACTGTATGCCTGCGCCGGCGACGGCAAACGCGACATACGCGACTACTACTTCCCGGTGGAGGAATTTCGCAGCGGCAAGGTGTACGAGTACGACCTGGCAAAGGGCGATTCCTCCTCGCCGGAGTTCTGGTACTATCGCTCCTTTAGGCGCGACAGCGGCTTGTTCCTGGCCGGCACCTACTACGACAGCCGTTTTCAGATCGGCCAGATCGTGCGGGAAAAGATCGTGGAAAGCGGCGCCCA
>ERZ724507.505-NODE-505-length-17524-cov-4.610281_pt1 | contig 17524 bp, 14 predicted proteins | sample MGYA00376040_ERZ724507 | MGnify/ENA primary metagenome ERZ724507 (study PRJEB28724, sample SAMN07190883) | activated sludge metagenome | isolation source: activated sludge of sewage treatment plant in Hong Hong | place: Hong Kong | collected 2016-03-17 ...
GCCACGAAAGGTTGATGAGCCCGACTGCCAGCGTCACCGGCAGATGCCGCCCGAAATGGCGCGACGCATACTGGTAAGCGTGGCTGCGATGGGCTTCATACACCTTGTCGCCCCGAAGCAGGCGGCGCACCAAGGTGAAGGTCGCATCGACTACGAACACCCCGAGCAGGATTACCCAACTCCAGAAAAGCGCCGGATCCACCCAGCCGGCCTGGATTGACATGATGCCGAGCACGATGCCAAGAAACCCACTGCCCGCGTCGCCCATGAAGATCCGTGCGGGGGGAAAATTCCAGAAAAGAAATCCAGTGACTGCGGCGGCGAGCATCAGCGGCAGCAACGCCAGGTCGGGCTTGTCTAGCAGAACATAGAGAAGTGCTCCGCCTGCGCACACACAGATCGCCTCAACGCTGGCGATACCATCGATGCCGTCCATGAAGTTGTAGAGGTTGAGAAGCCAGACCAGGAAAACCACCACCAAGGCGAACCCCAGCCAGCCGAGATCGACGTCCATCCCGAAGAGCTGCAAGGCCGGGGCGCCGCCCATCCAGCCTAGCGCCCAAAAGGCCGCGCCGAAATGTGCGAGCAAACGCCAGCGCGCAGCGATGTGGCCATGGTCATCCAGAAAGCCGACCAATGCGACGAAACCGCCCGCCCCGAGCAGTGCGATGCTTGTGGGCCAATCAAAGCCACCCGTTGCTGCGATGACTGCAAGCGCAACCAGAAAACTCAGGACGATGGCGACCCCGCCGCCCCGTGGCGTCGGCACCGAGTGGGAACTGCGCGCATTCGGGATGTCGATTAGGCTTTTCGCCAAGGCGTATCGGCGAAGCGCGTACGTAAGAGTCAGGCCTGTAACGGCGACCAGAGGTATAAGCAGCCATGCATTCATCGCTAAAGATCCATTCGAGAGTCACGCGCAGCCCGCGAAAGTCCCTCGTCAACACTGAAGGGAGGAGCTCCGCACAATATTTGGCGGCCTTTCGATACATCTCCCTGAAGAGAGCCTAAGAGACGGTTATTCATTGCACATTTGCCAAGAGCGCAGCGGCTGGCCGCTGAAATGAGACTAAAGCTGGCATGGTTTGAATCGTTGCTTCAAACGCAGCAGAAATTCATCGAAAAGGCTCGGTTTTCGAAAGTTCTTCATTTTCGCCGACAAGGAATGCCTGATTCGCATCCACTCGAGCAGGCACAGGCGCAGCTCGTCGGTCAGCTCGCGCAGCTCGGTCACACGGGCTCGATCCGCTGGCATATCCGGACGCGGCTGGGCACCTTGGCAAGCCCGAGCGCTTCCTTGGAGAAACACTCGCGATGAAACGGCTCGATCGCCTCGAAGTCACTCTTGCCTGGGCTCAGCAGCCCGCCTCCGACTTCAACAAATCTGAGGTCAACATGCTCTGCGACACTGGCAGTCTCGCGTCGATCGCCGCCGCCTGCGCGGCCTGGCAGCTCTGCCCGATCAGCGCCATGCCCGAGTACGAGGTCAGGTTGAACTCGGTGGGTTGCTTGACTTCGAAGTGCGGCATGCTCGGCGGGGTGAGATGCGCGGACGGAGAATTATAAAATCTCTTCGATCAGTTAGGGTCTTTTCTGGGCTGCACGAACACGCGCTAAGCATGGAATTCTACCGAATTTACATTCCTTTATCAATTTATTTGAATAAAGGAAGAAAGATCTTTCGGTACTGAATTGCTGTCTCGTCCGTAATGTGGTGTTTGTCACGGTATAAGGCTCGGCCTTGATTGGCAATCAAGCAGCCATTGGTTGAGCATAGCGAATCTGCTGGGTCGATGGTTGTTAATTCATGTTTCTTGGCGATGGTTTTCAAGTGCAAATAAATGCGAGCCTGCGCCTCGATATGCTCATCGAGCATTTGGCCAAAAATTGGGTTTCCGCCCTCGCGCGCACTATGCAGCGCAGCACGATAGGCCTGTCGGTCATCAGATAATTCTGGAATATCCATTAGCAGCACAATCCGTTTGCCTGATGCGCGTAGATTCACGATTGTCGTTTCAAGTCCCTGCGCAAGGAGGCGTGCGCGATCATCGTCTTGCGCCAAGTCGGTCCAGTACCCCGCCAAAATTACCAGCGGGATGTCCGAACGGACCAGAAAATCCAGACTGGCTTGAGTAAGGTCGCGACATTCGCGGCGAGTGGGGGGCTCTATTCCGATTGCCGGTACGCAACTGGAGCGCGCCATCACGATCGCCCTGTCTTGATGTTCGCGCATCAGCATGTCAACGCCCTCGGTGTACATGCGGGCATGCGAGTCACCGAGAAGCGCAAAACGCGGAGCGCCCGTGCCAGTGCCCACCAAACAACCTCCCCCATCTTGGTGAATGACCGCTGGATCGTCAGATCCTTCGCAACGGATTCCAGGTGTTGCTCGCTGGTCGTTTTCGAGTTGGAGCACAAGCTGTGGCGTTGGCATCCTGATCGGCCAGCCTTCCTCCGCGATGTGCTTTCCGGCAGCGCCACAGGCCCAGAGGACCGCCAGCGATGCCGCCGAAACGGCCAAAACACGACGCGACCCCCAAGTTTGAATACGCCCATGCCTGAATGGCTGCTCCACGAAGCGCCAAGACAACCATGACAGCAGCAGTATCGTGGCGAATTGTAAAGAGAGCGGCACATAGGGGAAGCCGCGCCCGTACCAGCCAGCGGAGTTCACCAGGACCAGCACCGGCCAGTGCCATAGGTACAGTGAATACGATACCTTGCCTACCCAGACGAGGGGCGGCACCGACAGAAGCTTCTGTACAGGGCCCCACCCCATGCTGCCCGACCCGATCACCAGCGCGGCTCCAAGGCAAGGCAGCAGCGCCGCGAGGCCTGGGAAGGGCGTGCGTTCGTCAAGCCAAGTGATGCTGGCCGCGACGAGCGCGATGCCAAGCCAGCCCGCCGCGTCCCGCAACCAGGGCTGGCCTATCGAAGGCCTGCGGTGCAGCCAGATGGCCAAAAGCGAACCCGTCAGCAATTCCCAGGCACGTGGCAGCACGAGGTAGAAAGCGTCCCCAGGGCGCACTTCTAACAGCCACTGCGCATAAGCCATCGAAGCCAAGGAGGCCACCGCCAGAACGCCCAACGCGATGCGGCGCGCCCGCGCCGTGTTGCCACGGCCTGCGGTGCCGAGTCGGTGCAGCAGCCATAGCAGCAGCGGCAGGCCTACGTAAAACTGCTCCTCCACGGCCAGCGACCATGTATGCAGCAGCGGCTGGTCCGCCAGCGAGCTCTGGTCCCAGTAGTCTGCCTTGATGCGTGCGAAGTACATGTTGGCCGAGATCGTGGCTACGCCGCGCGCGGCCTGCGCCGTCTGTGCGAACTGGCCCGGCGCCATCATGTAGAAGCTCGCCACGAGGCAGGTCAGCACCACGACAGTCACGGCTGGCAAGATGCGTCGCGCGCGCCGCACATAGAAGCCGGCCAGCGTGTAGCGGTCTTCGTCCAACTCGCGCATCAGGATACCTGTGAGCAGGTAGCCCGAAATCACAAAGAAGATGTCGACGCCAGTGAAGCCGCCACCGAAGCCGGCCAGGCCTCCATGGAAGGCTACCACCGGCAGCACGGCCAGTGCGCGCAGCCCGTCGATGTCGCTGCGATAGGCGGCCACGCTCAAACCTCCGGCCGCGCCGAGCGGCCCAGCCGATCCTTGTAGCGCAGGATCGGCTCTTCAAAGAAACGATAGGACAACGCTGCCAGCGCGACGGCCAGCATCGCCCCGAGCAGCGGTTCCGGCGGCCAGCCAGGCACCTGGCGGTAGGACCCGTTGCCGGTGAGGATGCCCTGCCAGACGTAGATGCCGTAGCTGATGGTTCCGAGGTAAGTCAGCGGCCGCAGTTCGAGTACCTTGACAGCCAGCGAGCGTGGCGAGCCCACCAGAAAGGCCATCATCGCGGCTATTGCGGAGGAAGAGAGTGGTAAGTGCAGTGCCGTCGGTACCAGTGCGTGCGCGGACGGCGCGAGCGGCAGCAGGAAGGTCAGGGCGCCGAAGACTCCTAATGTACGAGATATGGCTGGAGGCAACGCACGTTTCCACAGTAAACAGGCAACGAGGCAGCCGATTAGGATTGGTATTGCCGCGGGAACGGTCCACCGGTTTACGGCATGGCTGGATGCCAGGTTGAGCACGAAGGCCGGCGGATACGCGAGCCACAGGGTCATCGCGACGATGGCTGCTGCCGCTAGCAGACCCGCAGTGTCGGCACGGCCACGCGCGAGCACCACCACCACTGGCCAGAAGAAATAGAAGTGCTCTTCCACTGCCAGCGACCAGAAGTGGCTGAACGTCGCTTCCATGTGGTCCCACGGCGCGAAGTTCATGAGGTAGGCGATGGCGGCGCCGAAAGCCTGCGGGTGGATGCCGTAGAGGCCTACCGCCGCTAGTGCGAACGAGAACGCTATGGCGGCGTAGTAAACGGGAAAGATGCGCAGAACGCGGCGCAAGTAGAAGCGCGAGAGATCGACCCGGCCGGTGCGAGCATGCTCGGCGAGCATGAGGTGCGTGATCAGGAGGCCCGACAGCACGAAGAATATCTGCACGCCGACCTGCGCATTGAAGATGCGCGCCGCACCGCTGCGCTCCCACGCTCCGCCCTCGATCAGGCCGGCATGCGAGAACACGACCAGCCCCACCGCGATAGCGCGCAGGCCGTCGAAGCCCAGGATGCGCGCGCCGACACCGGCAGCGGTTGTGCCCGCGGTCGCGGCCAGCGTGGGTGCGGGATGTGCAGCTACGGACACGACCAGCCAGACGCAGACGACGGGCACGCTGGCGACGGCGGCCGTGATCGACACGGAGTACCCGACAGCCCAGCTCCACGAGGCCGCGACGCCGTACCAGGCGAAACCCAGCACGAAGAGCACGATGCCGGCGACCTGCGGCTGGTCGGCAGCCTGCGCGATGAGGGCACTCACGTGCACCGTTGAGCCGGCCGGATGGCGCCAGCGGCGCACTCCGCTGAAGGTGGCGTCGATCAAGAGCGGCGCCACCGGTAGCAGCCATGCGATCCAGCGGAAGCTCTCGCCGCGGCCATTCCACAGCACGCCAGCGGCGACCACGATCCCAAGTAGGGTCGCGAAGCGGGTTTCATCCGACCCATCGCGCGAACGGACCGCTCGCACGAGTACCAAGGCCAGCAGCACGACACCTGCCAGACTCGATCCGTGCCCGCCCAGCAGCAACCACGTGGCGCCCGCAGCGGCGGCCTGCCAGCCCGCCAGCCCCGGCACCGTCGCAGCGGCGCGGAACGCCAAGACGGTCGCCAGGAAGACGAACAGCTGCAGCACGATGTGGGCTACCGAAACCATCCCGGATTCAGGCTGCATGGTCCCGCACGGAGAGGCGTAGCGCGTCTTTCGGAGTGACAATAGGCTGCCAGCCGAACGCGCGGCGCACTGGCTCGGGATCGACGCGCATGGGCAAGGTGAGGCTGTCTACCTCCCGCTGATGGCCTGTGAGCTTGCCGATCAGGCGCAGCAAGGCTGCTGGCACCGGGAAGCTGCGCACCGGGCGCTCCAGTTCCGCGCCGATGGCGCGTACCAGTTGCGCGACCGACCAGTCTGAACCATCGGCCACGACGAAGGTGCCGGTCACATCCCGCGTGGCACACTCAGCAAGGAAGGACGCCAGGTTATCGACGTAGATGAAGGAACGCTGCGCGTGCAGCATCGCGAAGGGCAGAGGCAGGCCTTTGCGCACCATGCGCACGAGCCGCGGGAAGTTGCCGGGGCAACGCGGCCCGTAGACCATCGGCGGGCGCACGATACACAGCGCCATGTCGTGCGCGGCACACCAAGCAGTGAGCTGCTGCTCAGCAGCCCACTTCGACCGCGCATACGGCAGTTGAGGATGCACCGGCGAGTCGCCGCACAACGGCGCGTCAGCCCCGCTGCCATGCACGCCCAACGTGCTGACGAAGACGAATCGGCGAACGCTGGCCGCATGCGCGGCTTCAGCCGTGGCCAGAGCCAGCTCGCGGTTCTCCAGGTCGAACAGGTCGCGGCCATCGGCCACGGCCGTCGTGGTGTGCGCGCGCCCGGCCAGGTGGACGACGGTGTCGCAACCCGCGAAGGTGGCCGCAGCGGGAAAGGCGGGGCCGGTGGCACGCCATTGCACGCTGGCGGTTGACGGGCAGTCGCAGTAGCGGCTCACCGCCACGACGTCCAAGCCGCGCCGCGCCAGTTCGGCGACCACGGCTCGACCGATGTAGCCGGTGGCGCCGGTGACGGCGATCATGGCGCCTCCAGAGCCAACAGGCGCAGGTAGTCTTGGGCGAGCTGCCGGTAGCCGTGCCGCTGTAAGACGTACGCACGGCCGCGCTCGCCCATGGCTTGCCGAGCCTCCTCGGTCAGCGCCGCCAGCCGCCTGATGGCGGCTGATATCGCCTGTGGATCACCTGGGTCGATCGAGATGCCGCAACCGGCCTCGGCCACCGGGTCGTTGCCGGCCCGAACAGCGAACAGTACGGGCAGGGCGGCCAGCATGTAGTCGAACAGCTTGTTGGGGCTGACACCGAAGCGGAACAGCGGCTCCGGACGCAGCGAGATGTAGCCCGCGCTCGCCTCTCGCAGCAGGCCCTGCACATCCTTCTTGGGAATCTGCTCGAACAGCGCCACGCGATCTTCCAGCCTCAGCGTAGCGACCATTTGGCGCAGCTGCTCCTGCAGTTCGCCGCGGCCCACGATCACCGCTGCCGAGTTCTGGCCCGCATCGCGCTGCAAGGCCATGGCTTGCACCAGCGACTCGACGTGGTTGGGCCGGCCCAGCGCGCCCGCGTACACGATGACTGTGCGGCCTTCCCTGCGCCAGCTGCGGGCGAGCGCTGCGGGCGGCGTGTCCGAGTTCGCGGCGCTGGCCTGTGCATCTGGTTCGATGCCGTTGGGCACGTAGTGCCAGCGCTGCGGGTCGAGGCCCAGCCCAACCATGTGGTCGCGCGTGCAAGGCAGCAGGGAGACGACCGCATCTGCTTGGCGGTAGGCGCGCCTTTCCAGCCAGCTTGTGAAGCGCACCAGCGGGTGGGAGGGAGCCACGCCCGCCAGCTCGACCAGGCTCAGGGGCCAGAGGTCGCGCACTTCGAACACGCTGCGGGCGCCGAAGCGGCGCGCCAGGCCCTCGGCTGCGAACCAGGCATAGGGGTGCGGGGAGGATGCGATCACTAGTGCGGGGCGGCCGTGGCGGCGCGCCAGCGCGTCGCCCTGACGCACCAGCTGCGCCGTGAAGGCGGCCATGTTGACGATGCGGCCCACGCCGTTGCCGCGGTAAGCCGGGCTGCGGATGAATTCGAAAGTCACGCCTTCGATCTGCTCGACGCCGGGCCGGCGCGGCGTGTCCAGCAGGTGGTGTTCGGACGGCGTCAGGACGACCGTGCTCCGACCCAGCGCCTGCCAGTGGCGCGCGAGGTGGAACGGGCGGTCGTAGCGCCCCACGCCGGGTCCGCCGGCGTAGGGATGAATGAACCAGATGCTGCCGGCGTCAGGCGAAGCCATGGTCGCGGTAGGCCCGGATCAGACGCGCCTTCTCGTTGTCCCAGTTCAGCTCCGCAGCGGCGCGGTCGACGGCCGATTGCACCTGCCGGATCTGCGCGGGATCGATGCTCCGCACAAGTGCGGCGAGGGCCTCGTCGTCCTCGGAGGCCACCCAGCCGCACCCGTAAGACTCGACGAGCCGCCGTTGGTCGAGCAGCGGTGTCACGATCACTGGCAGGCCGGCATGCAGGTACTCGAACATCTTGTTCGGCAGCGAAAAGTAGTACGACAGGCAGCAGTTCGCGGTCAGGCATAGCCCAACGTCGGCGGCACGCGTGTACTGCAGCACCTCGTGTGGCGGCACGGCCGGCACGAAGTGGATGTTTGGATGGCCCGCGGCGGCGGCCTGCACCGCTGGCTCCAGGGGACCGCTACCCATGCAGACCAGGTCCACGCCGGGCAGCTGCGCAAAAACGCGCAGCAGGCGCTCAACGCCCCGGCCTTCCATTAGGCCACCCTGATAGATGAATCCCATGTGGCCGGGACGCAGGCCCATGCGGGCGCGCACAGTTTCGCGATCGCCGCTTTGCGGCGTAGGGAACTGCGGAATGTTGCGCACGACGGCGGGCCGCTGGATGCCATACTCGTGTGCGTACCAGTCGGCGATCGAATCGCTCACCACGCACACCATGTCGCAGTTGCGGATGAACATCCGCTCGATCCGGCGTGCGAACCGTTGGCGCATGCCGTGCGCGGCCACCGTCTCCGTCTCGAGTTCGTGCGTGTCGTAGACCAGCCGGGCGCCGGTGAGCTTGCTGGCGAGTACGCACAGGGGCAACACCGCCAAGCTGTGCGCGTTGATGCACGAGACGCGGCGGCCACGCAGCGAAGCGAGCACGCGGGCCGACCATTCGATGGTACGCACCAATTTTGCTATGAAGCCTTCGCTGTGTGCGAATAGCCTGCGAGGCAGGCGCACCAGCGAGCGCATCGCGTCGACCGTCTCGACCGCCGGCAGGTCGGCGCGGGCCACGCCCACGACGTCGATGCGGGTGAAGATGCCGGCCTGTGCGAGCGCGTCCGTGATCCGCAGGATGCGGCTCTCGTGCGTCAGAGGCGACGGGTAAATGTGAATGTTAACCATGCCGTTAGACGCGCTTGGCACGCTCGCGGATGAAGTTACGCAGGGACGACGAGCCCTCGATGAAGGAATTCGCATTCGGGTAGTCGGTATGCTTCCGGTTGGGCGCTTTCACTAATTGGTCCAGCTGTTCGCGCGTGATGCCGAACTTCTTGACGACGAAGTCGGTGTCGGTGACTAAGTCGTTGTCGGCGTATGGGTCGCGCTGCAGTTCGGCCAGGCCCTGCTCGCGTGTCATCTGGCCGGCACACACCAGTGCCGACAGGTGCGCGCGGCGCTTGTCAAAGCCGAACTTGACCGGCAGGTAGTAGCCTTGGTACCAGCGGGTGTAGATAGACTCGTAGTGCTTGCCGCCGTAGTACTGCCAGCCCAGCTCGCGCTTCATGGTCTCGACGGCCGCGGCCTTATCGTAGTCTAGGTAGTTGAGCAGATTGACCATGCGGTAGCGACCCGCCAGGATACGCAGCGTGAACTCCGGCAGCGAGATCTTCGGGAAGGTCTTCAGCGGCAGTTGGCCGAAGCGGTGGTGCAGCGCCTTGATGTGCTTCAGGTCGTGGCTGTAGTAAACCCAGGGAATCGGCAGGATGCCCTCGGTGACGATGTTGCTGCCGTTGATCACGTATGGCGTGCCCACCATTCGGGCGGTCTTCACCAGCGTGGCCGTGATCGCGTGGTCGGTCGGGATCTCGCAGTTGGGCACCGAGGCTTTTAGGAAGGACATCTGCAGTTCCTTGAACTCCTCCCAGTCAACCACGTAGGTGTGCAAGTCGATCTTCAGGCGGTCCAGCGCGTTCTTGATATTCGCCACGGCCAACTCGGAGTTCCAGCCGTTGTCGAAGTGCACCGCTAGCGGTCGAAGCCCCAGCTCCTTGAGCTTGTATATGACGTAGGTGCTGTCGACACCGCCGCTCACGCCCGCGATGCAGTCGTAGTCCTTGCCGCGGCCCTCGGATTGGATGCGGGCCACCACCGCCGCCAGCCGCGCCTCCCGTTCGCCCGCCGGCGCGATTTCGCGGGCGATGCGGCTGAAGTAGCGTGTGCAGTGGTTGCAGTGCCCCTGCTCGTCGAAAACGATCTCAGGGTCGGAGGTGTCCATCAGGCAGCGTGTGCACTGCTGGTAGGGGCGAAGAGCTTCAGGGCGAGTCATCTGGCGGGCAGTCGGAAAAAGACGATGAAGATGGCCGTCATGACTAGCCAGCCGGACCCCGAATTGATAGCGGTCAGCAGGCTAGTTTCCATGGCGATCACGATCAGCGACAGGTTCATCGGCAGGGCGAGCGGATGGTTGCGGTAGATCAGGCTCACAGCGACGAATAGCAGTCCCCCCATCAGCGCCGACAACAGGAAGCCGGCCGGACCGAAGTTGGCGTACTCCGTCATGAAGGAGGCCGCGTTCAGGCTGCCGTGCATCCCCTGCGCCACGTTGTCCTCATAGAAGGTGGCGTAGAGCTTGGACGGGATCGGGACGTAGCTGCAGGCGAGCATCGGCGCCACCAAGCGGTAGCCGCAGCCGCGCTCGCGGCGCTCTGGCTCGGCGTAGTACTGGAACCACTGGTCGATCACCTGGCCCGGCACCAGCAGCATCCGGTCGTAAAAGGAGTAGACAATTGAAGTGTGACGCCAGTCGTCTGGCCGCTTCGGCGGCAGCTTCAGGTTCTTGGGGATCTTCACGTCGCCGGGACTGAAGTAAGCGCCTTCTTCGCCTGCCTTCCGTGCCCTGTCCGCGATGTTGGGCAACTGCAGCGCCTCGCGGATGACGGGCGATGCCACTGCGGTGGCGAAGGCCAACTGGAAGCACAGCAGGGCGGAAATGCCAACGGCATGCAGCCAACGTTGCTGTGTCAGCATGAGCAGCAGCAGCGGGGCTAGCAGCATGATGGGCAGGATGCGGGCGAATAGGCCTGTGCTGTAGAACACGCCGATCGCCAGCACCACCCAGAAGAGGCGTGAGCGGAAGTAGTAGGTCACCAGCAGCAGCGCCGGGCCCAGCGCCTTGGCCGAATAGTCGCTGGCATAACGCATGAAGCCGGGCAGGTCGAAGTAGCCACCCTGGCGCACGATGCTGACATCGAGTTCGCTACCGCCGCTGAGCGCCTCGATCATCGGCACGTAGCCGGTCAGCGCGAAGTGCTTGGTCACGATGAACGCGTACAGGCCCACCAGCGCCACCAGCAGCACGCGCAGCGCCGGCGTGAGCTGCGGCGGCGTGGAGCGCTCGGTCGGGGACTGCGTCCATTGCGGCCACAGGCGGCGCGCCAGCCACCAGGCGCCGGCATAGACCAGCGTCACGCCGGCAATCACGCTGGCGATGAATGCGACGTTGTCGCCGCCGCGCCCGGCATACAGGGCAAAAATTAGTGCGGAGGCGCCCAGCCAGCCGAGTGACAGGAGGTACACCGCGAAGACGCGATGCCGGGACAGCAACTGCAGCATGGAAGTCACAGCCGTACGAAGGCGCGTTTGACCTTCAGGCCGAACTCCATCAGCTTCGCGTTGGAAGCGTAGTCGCTGTAGTCCTTGTTCGGCTGCTGGAAGATGGCATCGAGCTCGGCGGCAGAAACCCCGAGCTTCTTGGCGACGAAGGTCTTGTCGTCGGCCTGCAGTTGCGGGTCGTAAGTAGGGTGGCCCAACTCGGTCAGAGCCTCTTCGCGCGTGACCTGGCCAGCGTTGATCAGCGAGGACAGGTGTGCGCGGCGTTTGTCGTAGCCGAACTTGACGGGCAGGTAGTAGCCCTGAAAGAAGCGCGTGAACACCGACTCGTAGTGCTTGCCGCCGTAGTCGCGCCAGTCAAGCTCGCGAATGATGGTTCTCTTGGCTTCGAATTTGTTGTAAGGCAGGTAGTTCAGCAGCTTTACCGTCTTGATGCCGCGCACATAGGGGTACCAGATGTACTGCTGGAAGAAACCGATGGTCGGGTACTCCCGCAGCTTGTGGAGACCGAAGCGGTTGTGTATGTCGCGCAGGTGGCGCAGGTCACCGGACTGGTAGCCCCAAGCCGAGGGCAGAATGAACTCGGTGGCGTAGTTGCTGCCAGATAGGATGTACTTGATGCCGTGGCGCGCAGCCTCGCGGTACAGGATGGCCGGGAAGGCGTGGTCCGTCGGAATGTCGCAGTTGGCAACCGAAGCCTTGAAGAAGGCGAGTTGGAGATCGCGCATCTCTTCCCAGTCCACCACGTGGGTGTGCAGGTCGATGCCCAGCTTCTTGACGATGTTCTCGATGTTGTTGACGGCCAGTTCGGAGTTCCACCCACTGTCGAAGTGCACCGCAAGCGGCCGCAGGCCCAAGCGGTTGGCCGTGTACGCCACGTACGAGCTGTCGACGCCACCGCTGAGACCCATGATGCAGTCGTAGTCGTGACCTCGGCCACGCTCCTTGATCTGCGCAACGATCGCGTCGAGTTCGTTCTGGCGCTCGCCGCGGTCGGCACGGGCGACGATGTCGCGCACCATGCTATCGTAGCGCTGGCAGTGGCTACAAAGACCGGCGTCGTCGAAGGTGATTTCGGGATCCGACGTATCCATAACGCATCGGGTGCAAATCTGGTAGGGGCGGGTGTTCATGGTGTGGTGTGGGATAGATGCAGGACTTCGAGCTGCTCAGGGGTCGGGTAGTTGATCAGGACGGCCTTATGCTTGCCGTGGAACACGAACATACTGCCGGCCGCCACGGCGTTGACGCCGGTGCAGGCGATAGTGTCGCGTAGGTGATCCAGCGTACCGGCGCCGCCGCAGGCGATGACAGGCGTGTCGACCGCAGACGTGATGTTCTTTAGCAGCGTGTTGTCGTAGCCGGCCATGGTGCCGTCTCGGTCGATGGAGTTAACCAGGATCTCGCCCACGCCCAGCCTGGCCAGCTGCTCGGCGTAGCGTATAGGGTCTTCCTTGGTGTTGGTTTTGCCGGAGTTGATCCAGACCTCGTACTTGCCAAACAGCGTCTTCTTCACGTCGATGGCGGCGACGATACTGGAACTGCCGAACACGTCGCAGCTTTCCTCCAACAGGCGGCGGTCGTGGAAGGCGGAGGAGTTGAGGCTCACCTTCTCCACGCCCATGCGATGAAGGCGCCGGATCTGCGCAATTGACGTGACGCCACCGCCGTAGGCGAGCGGCATGAAGCATTCGCCTGCGATGTCGCAAATCAGCTCGTAGTTAGGCTCGCGCTTCTCCGGCGTGGCGGTAATGTCGAGCAGTAACAGCTCGTCGACTTCCTTCTCGTTGAAGATCTTCACCGCGTTGACGGGGTCGCCCACGTACTTCGGGTCCCCGAACTTGACGGTCTTGTAGAGGCCCCGGCCCCGCAGCAACAGGCAGGGAATGACACGCGGCTTCAGCATGACTGGAAGTTCTCAACGAAGTTGCGGTACACCTGCAGTCCGTACTTGTGGCTCTTTTCCGGGTGGAACTGCATGGACAGGATGTTGTGGCGGGCCATCGCACTGGTGAAGCGGTAGCCGTAATGGCTGCTGCTTAGCTCCAGGCCGGGCTCTTCGGTCACCATGTGGTACGAGTGGACGAAGTAGAAGCGCATTGGCTGGGCGACATCGCGGAAGATGCCGCCGCCCTCGGCCTCGGCGTTGACCACGTTCCAGCCCATGTGCGGCACGCGCAGTGAGGGCATCCCCTCGGGTGCGCGGAACCGCACTAGGTGGGCATTAAGCCAACCGAAGCCGGGCTGGTCGCCCTCCTCGCTGCCCTTGGTCATCAGTTGCGCGCCCAAGCATACACCCAGGATGGGCCTGCGTTGTTCCAGCACCAGTTCGTTGAGAACGTCGTACAGGCCGAAGCTGCGCAGGTTGCGCATTGCTTCGTCGAAGGCTCCGACGCCCGGCAACACCAGCTTGTTGGCCTTGCGCAGTTCCGATGGGTCGCGCGAGGCGATGGCCTGAGCGCCCACCTTCTTCAGCATGTTCAGCACGGAGCCGATGTTGCCCGTGTCGTAGTCGACCACCCCGATCATGTTGCCTCTCCTGCGGCTGCCCCGCGGAGCAGGCCCCGCCGCACCAATAACCATCCTATCATCGCCGTCACCAAGACCGAAAGCATGAGGGCAAGTGCCCACCCCACCATGCCGTGCGCGCCAGTCTGTGTGCGCAGCAGCGCTAGCGCTGCACAACTAACAGCAAACACGCCCCAACCCGCCGCTATGGCACTCGCTAGTCCCCGGCCGGAAAAGCCTGAAACTCGGAAGATTGCAGCCAGGTAGACATGGTGGAAGACTACGTTGCAGATCGCGAATACCGCCACCGCCATCACAGCATCGTTCGTCAACAGGTAGGCAGCCACGAACAAGCACGCGGTCACGGCGTCTGAACCGAGTTGCACACCGAAGGATACGCCCTGGCGCATGTTGACCTCGAACAACCGTTCTGGCCAGCCCGTCTGCACCGACATCCAGGCGGCTGGCGCCAGCACCATTGCGAACACGCCGGCCACGCGCCAGCTCTCGCCGAACAGCGTGGCAAAGACCGCATCGGCCCAGACGGCGCAGAACGCGAACAAGGGCGCCAACGCCACCAGGCCGAGGCGTAGCAACGCCAGCGTCAGCGCCTCCAACTGCGGCGTGCCCTTCAGGGCCACCGCTTCACGGAAGAACACCTGGCTGAAGGCATTGGACGTCAAAAGCGTGGGCGCCAGCAGGACCATGCGGGCCAGACCGAAGAAACCGGCCGTACCGACGGCCGCCAGCGCCGAGAACGTGTAGACGGGCGCGTCGCGCGCGACCGAGCCGACCAGGCTGTAGGGCGTGTTGAATACCAGGAATTGGTGGTACTTACGGGCTGCAGCTATGCTGCCTTTCCACGAGAAGCCGCGCACCGCTGCGGCCAGGCTCGCCGCAGATGTGCGGCCCAGAAGGCCGGCGGCCAGGACCTGGCCGCCGACTTTGGCGATGGTTAGCGCCTGCATCCATGCACCGGCGAAGCCGAAGGCGATGGCGGAGGCGACGTACATGGCTTGGTTGCCGACATTGGCCTGGGCGACCGTGCGGAACTCGCGTCGGCGCGATGCGAAGCCCAGGCTGAGTTGATAGAGGGCGATGGCGCACACCATCAGTGGCAGCAGCAGCATCCAGCCGGCCGGCAGCGGCTGCTCAGTCAGCAAGCCAGCCAACGGCACTAGGAGGCAGGCCAACGCCGAGGTTGCGAGCATGGTGCAAAAGATGAATCCAGCCAAGCTGCCGGCGTCGGCATCCTCCTGTGGCAGCACCAGCGCCAGGTCCATGCGGCAGGTGGCAAGCACGGCTAAGCTGCCCGCCAGGCCCATAAACAGGGTTTGGAGGCCGAAGGCCTCAGGCGAGTACAGCCGTGTCAGTAGCGGCGAAGCCGCGAGCGGCAATGCCTGTGCTATGACGGTACCCGTCAGCATTGCGATTGCATTGGACCGAAAGTTCACGTCAGCCCAGCATTCGCTCGATGATGGCCTTGCTGGCCGAGCCGTCGCCATAGGGGCGCGCCTGCGCGCCGGAAGGGCGGCACGCACCCCGCACCGCAGTGACGATCTTTGTGCGGTCGGCGTCGACTAGGCGGTTCCATCCCAAGCCCACCGTCTCGGTCCACTCAGTCTCGTCGCGAATAGTGACGCAGGGGACTTCGTAAAAGAAGGCTTCCTTTTGAACCCCGCCGGAATCGGTGACAATGGTGCGCGCAGCCTGTTCCAGGCGAATCATGTCAAGAAAAGGCAGGGGAGCGACTAGCTTCACGTTTTTCATTGCAGTGATGAGTCCTTGTTCATCCATGAACTTGGCCGTTCGTGGATGAATTGGGAGTATCACTGCTTGATCGGCCGCAAGATCTGCAAGCGCGAGACCGATTTCGCGAAGTCGGCTGGGATCATCCGTGTTCTCTGCGCGATGGCAGGTTGCGAGCACGTAGTCACCTTCCTTGAGCTCGAAGCGATCGAGCGCATCATTATTCGATCGCGCGACATCGCGGTAGTACAGCGACACGTCGTACATCACGTCACCGACCAGTGATACACCCTTCGTAATACCTTCCCGTGCCAGGTTTTCCACTGCCACTTCGGTGGGGCAAAAAAGCAGGTTGGAGACACGATCCGCCAGAATGCGATTGATCTCTTCCGGCATCCGCATGTTGAACGAGCGCAGTCCAGCCTCTACATGGGCGACAGGAATATGGAGCTTCGCGGCGGCCAAGGCGCCGGCTAGCGTCGAATTGGTATCGCCGTAGATCAAAACCCAGTCGGGCTTCTCAGACAGCAACACCTTTTCGATCGCCTCAAGCATGCGCCCGGTCATTGCGCCGTGGGTGCCGCCGGAAATCTCGAGGTTAAATTTCGGGTGTGGAATTTCGAGTTCGTCGAAGAAAACCTGAGACATATTCGGATCGTAATGCTGTCCAGTATGTACCAGGGTCTCTTCGATGGTGTCCGCATGGTCGTTGCGAATGACGCGTGAAACGGCAGCCGCCTTGATGAATTGGGGGCGCGCGCCGACGATAGTGACGATCTTAAGCATCATGAACTCCAGTCTTGAGGAGATTGCAGACTGTCCGTTGATCTTCGTACGAAAAGTCCGCGCTCATCGGCAAGCTCATAACCTTCTTTGCTGTTTCTTTGGCAATAGGCGTGCAATCCGGACAGCAGAGATGCTTGTAGGCCGGCTGTTCGTTCAGCGGAACAGGGTAGTGCACCGCCGTCGGGATGCCCGCTTTCTGGAATGACGACTGAACCGCTTCCCTGTTGTCGCAGAGCACCGTGAACTGGCCGTATACCGAAGTACGGTCGGCGCGCTGGATCACGCGTTTGAAACCGAATTCGTCGAGCAACTGGTTATATCGCGCGCCGATCTCGAATCGTTGTGCGATTTCCCAATCGAATCGCTCGAGCTTTGCGAGCACGATTGCGCATTGCAGCGTATCCATGCGCCCACCGACGCCGACGCGAGTGTGCACATAACGCTTGCTCTGGCCGTGAACGCGGATCTCGCGGCAGGCCTGTGCGATCGCGTCGTCGCTGGTAAAGATCGCGCCGCCGTCGCCATAACAGCCCAGCGGCTTGCTCGGGAAGAAGCTGGTGCATCCGATGGAGGACAGGTTGCAGCTCTTGCGTCCCTTGTACTCGGCCCCGAAGCTCTGCGCGGCGTCTTCGATCACTGGGATGTTGCCGTGGCGTGCGGCGATGGCGTTGATCTTGTCCATGTCCGCGGGCTGGCCGTAAAGGCTGACCGGCATGATGGCCTTAGTGCGCGGGGTGATTGCAGCTTCGATCAGGTTCGCATCGATGTTGCAGGTGTCGGGCTCAATATCGACGAACACCGGCTTGGCGCCAAGCAGGACGATGACCTCTGCAGTGGCCACGAAGGTGAACGGAGTCGTGATGACTTCGTCTCCCGGGCCAATACCCAGAGCCATCAGGCTGATCAGTAGCGCTTCGGTGCCGCTGGCGACAGTGATGCAATGTTTGGCTCCGGTGTAGGCCTCGAGGCGCTCTTCGAGTTCGCGCACTTCCGGCCCCATGATGTATTGGCCGTGCTCCAGCACCGCATTGATACGGGCCTGGATCTGCGGTTGCAGTGCGCGGTACTGGGCCTTGAGGTCGATGAAGGGGATGCTCATTTGCTGGTGCGCTCCACGGTTTGGTCGTTGAGTCGATACTGTTGGCCGGTGTGCGGGCAGGTGTATTCGCCCTTGCCTTTCACCGGCAGCGGGATCTGTTCGCCGTACTCGCTCATCCAGCCGACCTGGCGGGCGGGCACGCCGACCATGAGGGCGTAGGGCTTGACGTCCTTGTTGATGACGGCGCCGGCGCCGACGAAGGCGAACTCGCCGATGGTGGTGCCGCACACGATGGTGCAGTTGGCGCCGAGAGTGGCGCCGCGCTTGACCAAGGTGTCGCGGTATTCGTTCTTGCGCTCGATGAGCGAGCGCGGGTTGTAGACGTTGGTGAACACCATGCTGGG
>ERZ724507.507-NODE-507-length-17452-cov-3.976950_pt1 | contig 17452 bp, 18 predicted proteins | sample MGYA00376040_ERZ724507 | MGnify/ENA primary metagenome ERZ724507 (study PRJEB28724, sample SAMN07190883) | activated sludge metagenome | isolation source: activated sludge of sewage treatment plant in Hong Hong | place: Hong Kong | collected 2016-03-17 ...
GGATCGAGACATAGCCTTGCTCAAACATCGGTAATTTTTGTGTGGGTACTGGCTTAGATAACATAAGTGCATTATCCCATACTTGGCAGCTTTCAATCTCACACCGATTAAGTAGCGCTTGATAATCGATGACGCTGGTTTTGTGTCGATTCACTCGCAACGTCATGGGAGGATGATGATTATTCGCCAGCAAAATCGCTTCATACTGCTGTGGGTATTGATATCTTAATTTATCTATCCACCATTGTGGATGCGAAAATCTTCCTGTTTCATGTGCATTGGCTAGATCCAACAAAGCCGTATCATTTCTTAAAAAATTTCTTAGAATCGCATTAACCAAACCTGCTGAACCTTTGTTTTTAGTTAATTTCCGAGTCGTTGCGACAGCACAATCCACAATTGCGTAGTCAGGTGATTTACTATAATGAAGCTGATATAAGCTTACCAGCAGTAGATTCCGCAACCGTTTGTCTGACAAGGGTCGCTTTACTAATTGACTCAACACCCCTTCCAGTTGGCCTAAATATCGCAGCACACCATAAACTATATCTTGGATGGCGCCGCGCTGCTGCAATGATAGTAACGGATTATGATGCCAGAGCGCTTGTAGCACCAAGGTTAAATTTTTCCCAGACAAAACTATTTCGATTGAATCTACAGCAAGCTGCTGAATTTTCATCATACCAATATCAGCTATGCTACTCCCTCCTAAATGCCCTAATTCTAGTTAAACTACAGAATGGGTTAATCAGTGACCGAAGCACGACTAAACCATGAACTCACCCCGTTTCATGGGATTCCCTTTAAGAAAATCGTTTACTGGTAATTTTTTCCCCCCGGCTCTTTGAATCACTTCCAGAACTATCGCATGCTTACCACAAGCAACGGTAATACCGTCATTATCGATATTAACAATCTCACCGGGCTGCCCAGAAAGCTTCTGTTCAATTCGTGCTTGCCATATTTTCAACGATAGCGATCGATAGCTAGTAAAAGCAACGGGAAACGGATTAAATGCGCGAATATTGCGATCGATCACGGCTGCATCAAGACTCCAATCGATTTTTGCTTCATCCTTTTCAATTTTGCGCGCATAACAAACTTCCTCATCATTCTGCTTAACAGCCAACAATTTTCCTTGTTGTAATAGACCAAGCGCTTCAATAATACATTGCGCACCTAATTGCGCTAGGTTGTCGTGCAATGATTGCGCTGTATCGGATGGATCGATTGGAATGGTTCTCTGCAATAATATGTCACCCGTATCTAAACCCTGATCCATTTGCATGATCGTTATCCCCGTTTCTTGATCACCAGCTTGAATGGCGCGCTGGATCGGGGCAGCACCCCTCCACCTCGGCAGAAGAGATGCGTGGATATTTAAACATCCCTGTAACGGTAACTGCAAAATTGATTCTGGCAAGATAAGTCCATAGGCAGCAACAATCATAACATCTGCCGCAAAAGACCTTAGCTGCTCTTGCGTTACCTCTGATTTTAAAGTAACCGGTTGTAAAACTGGAATTGAATATTCACTTGCAACTTTCTTGACTTCACTTTCTTGCAGTTTCAATCCCCGGCCAGCGGGTCGATCAGGTTGTGTTAAAACGAGCACAATTTGGAATTGCGCATCGATGAGTGCTTTTAATGCGATTGCAGCAAAAGCAGGGGTTCCTGCAAAAACTATCCTCATAAAAATCGAACCCGATGTATCATCAAACGCTCATCGATAGCACCGAAGGTTTAGCAAGGCGCTGCTGTTTCTTTAATTTGGTCTGGATTCTTGATTGCTTTAATTGCGACAAGTACTCAACAAAAACTTTACCTTCCAAATGATCAATTTCATGTTGTATACACACCGCGAGCAAACCCTCTGCTTGCATCTCGAAGCATTCTCCCTGAAGATTTAGCGCTCTGACGGTAACGAGCTCAGCACGTTTAACCTTATCAAATATGCCAGGTAACGATAAACACCCTTCTCGAAACTCAGCATCACCCGCCTTAGTTATTATTTCTGGATTAATAAATACATTGAGTTGGTCATGTGTTTCGGAAGTATCAATCACAATTACACGTTGATGAACATTAACTTGGGTCGCAGCCAAACCAATTCCTGATGCGTGATACATCGTCTCTGCCATATTTTCAACTAACACACGAGTATCTCGAGTAATTGCTGGCACAACTGACGCAATCTTATGCAATCGCTCATCTGGGTACTGTAATATTTTCAGAATTGCCATAACAAATATGCGTAATTCACGCTACTGAATACCGAAGTTAAATCGTAAAATCGCGGCGATGATAATCGAATTTAAGTCCATTTTGTTTTGTCCCCACTACACTCTTGGAAAAATAAATTTATGCGTACTATTTCCATTATAGCGATGATTTTAGCTATCAGTATATTTTCTGACCGGGCTGCAAAAGCAAAAGATATCGAATTACTCGCTAATGCACCTGAACGATATGTTGTATCTCAAGGGGATACGCTTTGGGGAGTTGCCTCTCGCTATCTTAAAGATCCCTGGCAATGGACAGAGATTTGGGACATGAACCAAAAACAAATCAAGAACCCAAACAACATCTACCCCGGCGATATTATTATTCTAGTCCGAGCTGCGGATGGAAGCAGTAAACTAATGTTTGCCAATGAAAAAGCAACGATCAAACTCTCACCCAAAATGCGCATTGAGAAACTTGAGGCTGAGAAAATTCCATCGATTCCATCAAAAAAACTCAAGCCGTTCTTAAGTCAACCTTTAGTCATTGAAAAAAATGGATTGGATCGGGCGCCATTAATATTAGGCTCCAGCGACAATCGCGTTATATTAAGCACTGGTAACACGATCTATGTACAAAATATGCCTTTTGATCAAGGCATGGCTTGGCAAATTTTCCGTGCAGGAAAACCACTCATTGATCCGGAAGACAACGATCGCGTCCTTGGTCATGAGGCTGTATACCTAGGCGATGTAGAGGTATCAAATTTTGATGCGATCAGCTCAGTTAGAATTACCCATTCAGTGCAGGAAATTCTCAAGGGCGACCGCCTGATTCCTGCGTCTACACTGCATGTTGACGATTATATTCCCCGTGCACCTGATTTTCCGGTCACAGGACGAATCATTTCAGTTTATGGCGGTGTAACTGAAATCGGTCAAAATGCGATTATCGCCCTTAATAAAGGATCATCGGATGGATTAGAAGTAGGTCATGTGCTTGCTGTTTATCGTAAAAGCACCGCCAAATTGCAAGACAGCAAAATCATCTCGTTACCGGATGAACGCATTGGATTAGTTTTTCTATTTCGAGTTTTTGATAAAGTATCGTATGCTCTTGTTTTGCATAGCGCTCAGGCGATTAAAGTATTTGATGCCGTGCAAACACCATAAAAAAAACAATTTAATAAAAACAATTTGATTGGTTATGAATATTCAGCCAGATATTGAATCCTGGCTAACCCTCAGCTTCATTGAAGGACTTGGTGATGAATCCTTCCGTAAGCTGCTTTTAACTTTTAAACATCCTACGGACATCCTCAATGCCGAGGCTCAACTTCTCGAGCGCTATGTAAAAAAGCCAATTGCCGCAGATATCGCCAATCGTCGCGTTGATCAAAAGAAAATAATCGCTACACTGAAGTGGCTTGAGGATCCTGCTAATGCAATCATTACATTAAATGATGACAATTATCCCAAGCGATTGCTCAATATTGCCGACCCTCCTCCACTACTCTATCTAAAAGGTCAGCGCGAACTACTCAATACTCCCTCCATTGCAATCGTCGGAAGCCGTAACGGTACGCCTCAAGGCATTGTCAATGCGAGTGCATTTGCTGAAGCCGCAAGCAGTGCTGGCCTTTGCGTCGTAAGCGGTATGGCATTAGGTATTGATACAGCCGCTCACCAGGGCGCTCTGCTCGGTTCTTCCAGTAGTATTGCTGTTGTGGGAACCGGATTGGATATCGTTTATCCAGCTAAGAATCATCAACTAGCCCATCAATTAGCCAAGGAAGGCGCTCTCATTTCTGAATTTCCCTTGGGTATGCCAGCAATCGGAAGAAATTTTCCTCGTAGAAACCGAATCATCAGTGGCATCAGCTTGGGTTGTCTTGTCATCGAAGCGACTTTGAAAAGTGGCTCACTCATCACAGCTCGACAAGCGCTTGAACAAGGACGTGAAGTCCTGGCAGTTCCAGGATCAATTCATTCACCTTTATCGAAAGGTTGCCATGCGTTGATTAAGCAAGGTGCAAAACTTGTAGAAAATATTAATGACATTCTCGATGAGTTTAATTATCAACCGCTTAACTTGGCTAATCCGTTAGCAACTGATGAGGTGATCAAACAAACTTACGCTCAAGAAAACACGATTTTACTTTCTCATTTAGATTATGAAGCAACTGATATCGACAAATTGTGTATTCGGAGTGGCTTGACTGTGGAAACAGTATCCGCCATGCTATTAGCTCTGGAATTAGATGGAATTGTGGCTAGTTTACCAGGGGGTCGATATCAACGAATTCGTTGATTAACAATACAATTCATTAAAATTCTAATGCGAAATATAATCATGAAGAGCGAAGCGATGTTCGAGATTTTAATTTACTTATTCGAAAATTATTTTGATTCTGAAAACTGCCCAGATTCAGAGACGTTAACACGGAAATTAACACTGGCAGGATTTGGAGAAGATGAGATTAGCCAGATTCTTGGCTGGTTAACGGATCATACCAAGCATGAAGCAGGGAAATACCCGGTAACTTTATCTCAAAGTAAATCGTTTCGAATTTATTCTTCTTCTGCGTTAGAAGTCATTGACGTTGAAAGTCAAGGGTTTATTCTTTTTCTTGAACAAGCCGGTGTGCTCAATTCATTACAACGTGAGCTGTTAATTGATCGTATTCTTCAGATGGATGGCAGTAGTTCCTGCTTAGATAAAATCAAATTAGTCGTCATGTTTGATCTATGGGTACAAAACCAGTTAACGAATCACGATTTAATCGAAAAATTATTTATTGCCAGCAACCCACGCAATCGACACTAAAATTGACTCGTGATGAGTCTCTAATGCCATGAAAAAACTTAAAAAAACAACCTCATCGATCTGATCACCCTTCAATAACCTTGGTTACTCAATCTGACCAGCATCAGATGAAGTACTAACATAACCCAATCACCTAAAAAAATATCTAATAAAGTAATAACAGAATTTATGAGTAAAAAGCTGATTATCGCTGAGAAGCCTTCTGTTGCAAACGATATTGCCAAGGTTCTAGGAAATTTTACGAAAGAAGCTGATTATTTCGAGAATGATGAGTACATTCTATCCTCTGCTGTCGGACACTTGCTCGAATTAGCAGTCCCTGAAGAATATGAAGTCAAACGCGGCAAATGGAGCTTTGATCACTTGCCGGTCATACCCCCTCATTTTGATCTAATCCCTTTAGAAAAAACAGCAACACGCTTAAAAATACTAACAAAACTCATCAAGCGAAAAGATGTCGACACGTTAATCAATGCTTGTGACGCGGGCCGAGAAGGTGAACTGATATTTCGCTATATTGTGCGCCATAGCAATACCCAAAAGCCCATCAAGCGCTTATGGCTTCAATCCATGACACCATCCGCTATCAAAGAAGGGTTTAATAATCTACTCAATGATAGTGATCTACAACCCTTGGCCGAGGCTGCAGTCAGTCGCTCTGAATCAGACTGGCTGGTTGGAATCAATGGTACTCGTGCCATGACCGCCTTTAATTCCCAAGAAGGGGGATTTCATAAAACGACGGTCGGCCGAGTTCAAACACCTACGCTCGCAATCTTAGTCGAGCGAGAAGAAGCCATCAAAAAATTCATCCCGAAAAATTACTGGGAACTCCATGCTACCTTCAGTACAAACAGCCATTCTTATAAAGGCAAATGGTTTGACGAAAAATTTACTAAAAGTAAAGAAAATGCTGAGGCACGCGCAGAACGTATCTGGGATTTAGCAAAAGCGGAAGCAATCAAACTAAAATGTCTCGGCAAATCAGGCACCGTCAGCGAAGAAAGCAAACCAGCCAAAGAAACTTGCCCGCTACTTTATGATTTAACTAGCCTGCAAAGAGAAGCCAACAGCCGCTTTGGATTTTCAGCAAAATCAACCCTCGGACTTGCCCAAGCGCTTTATGAGAAACATAAAGTTTTAACCTATCCCAGAACGGATTCACGCGCGCTACCGGAAGATTATCTTGAAACTGTCAAAGAAACCCTACAGTCTTTAACAGCGAGTCCCTATCACGAATTCGCCAGTAAAATTCTTGTTTCTGATTGGGTGAAACCAAATAAGCGCATTTTTAACAACGCTAAAATTTCAGATCACTTTGCGATCATTCCGACTTCACTCGAGCCCAAAAAACTAAACGAAGCGGAATTGAAGCTCTATGATTTAGTCACCAAGCGTTTTCTTGCGATTTTTTATCCCTCTGCTGAATATCTCGTTACCACAAGAATCACTCGTGTTGAAAATGAAACCTTTAAGACGGAAGGTAAAATCATGGTCAATCCAGGATGGCAAATCGTCTATGGCAAATCAAGTTCAAGTCCTAGCGTTGATAGCGATCAAGAAAATTTAACTTTAGCGGCAATTGGCCCTAACGCAACTGTCAAAACAGAAGAAATCGATACCATTGCCAATCAAACCCGCCCACCCGCAAGATTTAATGAATCAACGCTACTATCGGCCATGGAAGGCGCTGGAAAATTAGTTGAAGATGAAGAACTCAGAGCTGCGATGAGCTCGAAAGGACTAGGCACGCCAGCAACACGAGCTGCAATTATTGAAGGTTTAGTCTCTGAGCATTATTTGCTGCGTGAAGGAAGATAGTTACTCCCCACGGCTAAAGCATTTTCATTGATTACATTATTACGCGGATTAAAAATTCCTGAACTGATCTCGCCTGAATTGACAGGAGATTGGGAATATAAACTTCGGCAAATTGAGCAAGGTCAATTAAAGCGGCAAGATTTTATGAATAAAATCGCTGAGATGACCAAGCATATGGTTGATCAAGCAAAGAGTCACCGTGGAGAAACCATTAGTGGTGACTTTGCAGTGCTTAAAACACCGTGCCCCAAATGCGGCGGTATTTTGCATGAAACCTATAAAAAATTTCAATGCCAGCAATGTGACTTTGCGTTATGGAAAATTTTGGCGGGGCGCCAGTTTGAAGTCGACGAAATGGAGACATTGATCTCGCAGCGGGAAGTAGGTCCTTTACTCGGCTTTAGAAGCAAAATGGGTCGTTTATTCACTGCCAGTATCAAACTCACTGATACCTTTGAAATGAAGTTTGAATTTGGCAATGGTGATGATTCAGAAGCGGAACCAATTGATTTTTCCAATCATCAGTCACTAGGAACATGCCCTCAATGCAATCATCACGTCTATGAACATAGCACCAGTTATGTTTGTGAGAAGGCAGTTGGCCCTAACCCAACCTGCAATTTCAAAGTCGGAAAAGTCATTCTCAATCGTGTGATTGAGCAAGAACAGATAATGAAATTACTTGCGCATAAAAAAACAGATTTATTAACGAATTTCATTTCCAAAAAAGGCCGACCTTTCTCTGCCTATCTTGTAGTTAATGTTGATAACAAAATTGGATTTGAATTCGAGGAAAGAAAACCATCAAAAGTAAGAACTAAAAAAGCAAGCAAGAATTGAATTTCTCAGAATGAACGCCTAACCCTCACACTATTTCTTTAAGTTATACTTAGCTAGGAAATTCAATCGTAAACAGTTCATTCAATAACGCGACCAAGCGATTTGATTCAAAATGTTCCGTGATCGTAATGATGCAGCAAACCAATTAGCTAAACAACTCGATCATTATCGTGATTGTCACCCGCTCATTTTAGCGATTCCACGTGGTGCCGTTCCGATGGGAAAAATGATTGCTGATATGCTCTCAGGCGATTTGGACGTAGTTCTTGTCAGGAAGTTACGAGCACCAGGTAACCCCGAGTTTGCTATCGGTTCCATTGATGAGAGCGGCTGGACTTATCTGGCGGATTACGCGGGGCAATTTGTGCACGATCCTCAGTATATTGAAGCGGAAAAGGCTGCTCAGTTAAAAACGATGCAAGAACGACGCAAGCAATATACGCCGATTCGCCCGCCATTCGATCCCAAAAACCGGATCGTAATTGTGATCGATGATGGTTTGGCTACAGGATCCACCATGATTGCAGCATTGCATGCATTAAAGGCCAAACATCCAAAAAAACTAATCTGTGCTGTACCCGTCGCACCACCCGATACCTTAGAAAAAATAAAACCCTACGCTGACGAAATCGTTTGTCTCAATTCTCCGCGTGATTTCTACGCAGTTGGTCAGTTTTATCAAGACTTTCCGCAGGTCAGCGATGAAGAGGTCATTCAATCCTTAAAGCTCAGTCGCCATTAATCTCATGCTGCGGTATCGGTTAAATAATGAACAAACCAATCTGCAGCCTGATTTGCCACTTGTTCTAAGGTCCCGGGTTCCTCAAATAGATGAGTTGCTTCTGGTATTAATACCAGTTGCTTTTCACACTGCAATCGTGAATAAGCCTGCCCATTTAATTCAATTACCCCATCGTCCGCCCCGCCAACTAAAAGTAAGGTAGGTGACATCACTTTCTCTAACGCTGACACACCTGCAAGATCAGGACGTCCTCCTCGTGATACCACGGCTGCAATTTTTCTTCCGAGCTTGGCAGCCGCTTGTAAAGCTGCAGCAGCACCCGTACTGGCGCCAAAGTATCCGATTTTTAGCTTGCTGGTTTTAGTTTCTGCTCCAAGCCAAGCAGTTGCCGCAAGCAAACGTTGCGTCAACAAGCTGATCTCAAAACGGGTTGTATAATTCTGGTCCTCCTGTCGAGTCAACAGATCAAACAGCAATGTTCCTAACCCACGATCTCGAATGATTTTTGCCACATAATTATTACGCGGACTAAATCGGCTGCTACCACTGCCATGCACAAACACCACGATCCCTTGCGCGCCTGGAGGAATCATTAATTCCCCCTCTAATCGTGCTGTATCATCGGTAATCGATATCGTCGTCATCATTGATATCCTAATAAAACAGGGATGCGCTGCCGACCAAAATGTTCAGCAGATTTTCCGAAACGCCCAGCAATTGCAGTACCACAATCGGGGCAATGACCATTTGCAGTTAAATGATAGTGTTTAATTTCATACCAATCCCGCTCAATTAACACGCGACCACACGATGAACAATACGTCGTGTCGCCTTCTGGGTGATTGACATTTCCGGTATAAACATAGCGGAGGCCAGCCGCCATCGCAATTCGTCTCGCATCAATTAACTTACTGAGCGGAGTTGCCTCAATATCTCTCATTTTGTAATCCGGGTGAAATGCAGAAAAATGCAAAGGCACTTCGCTGCCTAGCTTATTTACTACCCACTCACTTAATGCCTGAAGTTCTTCAGTCGAGTCATTTAATCCTGGAATCAGTAAAGTCGTTAGCTCGAGCCACACATTCGTTTCGTGTTTGAGATATTTCAATGTATCAAGCACAGGTTGGATATGGGAACCAGTTTGTTTCACGTAGAAGGATTCAGTAAACGCTTTGAGATCAACATTGGCCGCATCCATCTTGGCAAAAAAATCAGCTCTAGGTTCAGCATGGATATAACCAGCCGTAACCGCAACCGTCTTGATGTCCTGTGCATGACAAGCATCCGCGACATCCATTGCATATTCAGCAAAAATAACTGGATCATTGTAGGTAAATGCAACACTTTTACAACCCAGGCGTTTAGCGGTTAGCGCAATGGTTTCAGGACTTGCTTGATCAGCTAATTTATCAAAACTACGTGACTTAGAAATATCCCAATTCTGGCAAAATTTGCAAGCTAGGTTACAACCTGCAGTACCAAACGATAGGACACTACTGCCCGGATAAAAATGGTTAAGCGGTTTTTTCTCAATGGGATCCACACAGAAGCCCGATGAACGTCCATAGGTCGTCAGCACCATCCGATCCCCAGTTCTTCCTCTGACAAAACAAGCACCACGCTGCCCTTCATGTAATTTACAATCCCGAGGACACAGATCGCACTGGATACGGCCATCTTGCAATTGATGCCAATATTTAGCTGGATATCCCTCCTCAAGGCTAATGGACTCATCCATGCCGATAATCCTCCATGCCATCAGTTTCACGCCATTTGCTAACCGTATAACGAGCAAGCTTTAAATCAGCAGCCCAGAAATCAACCGGTAAGCCCGCTTTGCGTTTTAGCATCGCTAAAAATTGCTGGGGTTGTTCAAGTTCATCCCAAACCTGGGGTAAAAAAGTACTGCGGTAGCGCCCATACTCAAGCACGATCCCATCGATACCCGGTCTCATTTGTCTTATCGCATCCGCTTCATTCAGAGCAGCGATTCGCTGCGTTGGAGATAAAATTGAAACCTCAATCGCAATCGTTTCAAACTCGTCTGCACTCAAAGGTAAAAAACGGGGATCATGCAATGCAGCCGATACCGCGTTACTTCTAACATCTGCTACTAGAGGTCGATAGGCTTCGAGCGAACCAATACACCCGCGCAATTCTTGATGCTGAGTCAGCGTAACAAAACTCGCACCCCAGTCTTGCAACCAAGACGCTGACTCGTCAACAGGGTATTGAAAATCGAGATTCAATGCCTGTGCGATCGCAGCACGTCCAACTGCTAATAACACGTTCCCTTGATCAAGCAACATGATACTGCCTCGCTAATGGAGAATGTGGTTCGGAGAATGCAAAAGCACCATAGCCAACAACTTGGTCGCGCAACCCAGCGGTATCGCCCGAATTTCGCAAATCCAATAGATGTGCTACCAAATGATGTTGACGCGCAGCTGCAAGCAGGCCGTTGATCGGGGTCGCGCCGCATGCTTGCTCATGATTAACCAGGGGTCGTAACTGAAGAATTGACAGCGCTGTTTTACTGTCTTTATTCTGGGCCGACTCATAAGGTAAGTAATGAGAAAGGTCTGAGCTGATTACAATCAGTGTTTCTTCTCCACCCCAGACACAATCCAATACCTCAGCAACCTCCTCGGTGGATACCATTCCAACCACTAGTGGTAATAATTTAAACTCACCAAGCATCGTTTGCAAAAAAGGGATCTGCACTTCCAATGCATGCTCCGACTCATGCGCTTGAGCATTGATAATAACTTGGGGTAAGTTTTTTATACGCTCAACTGCGTCAGCATCAATCTCAACCTCACCTAAAGGCGTCATAAAACTATCGACTCCCGGTAATGCTAATCCTCGCAAAGCAACCCGATGCGCCGGCCCTAACACTACCACGCGCCGAATCTGTGCTGCAATTGAGCGCAACGTGTTGTAACCGACTGCCGCAATCGCGCCTGAGTAAATATAACCTGCGTGGGGAACAATCAAAGCCTTAGGTATTATTTCTGAGATAGGTGCCAACCTTAAATAGCGGTTAACTTCTTCACCTAATGTGCGACAATCCGCTGGATAAAACAAGCCTGCCACAGCAGGCAATCGTTTTGTCAACATAAACCTTCCCTGTATTGAACGATATCAATATGGGAATATGTATCAGAAAAACAAGAGCGTAATAATAAACTTTAGAACAAAACCGAAGTTATCTACGCCTCAGTTTTCGGTAATTTCTCCAGGAACGCGGCTGCCCAAGCCACTCCAAATCCAGTCACATCGGTCCCGACAGCACCCAAACCATTTTTATGATTGCAGGCTGAAAGATCCATATGGAGCCATGGTATATCGTTGACAAAGCGACTCAAAAAGCAAGCAGCAAGAATATGATCAAAATCACTGTCTAATTTACATTGTTTGGTGTCGGCAATATTACTTTCCAACTCTGTTTCATAGTCCTTATCCATCGGGAATACACACACACGTTCCCCGCTTGATTTACCAGCCGCTAATGCGTGTTCCGCTAAATAATCGCGATTCGTGAAAATACCGCTATAACGTGATCCCAGCGCGGTAAACATACTCCCCGTCAATGTTGCAAAATCGATAATTAAATCAGGTTTGAGTTTTTCGGCCAAAGCTAAGGTATCTGCGAGAACCAAGCGTCCTTCTGCATCGGTATGAATGATTTCGATTGTCGTCCCATTGATTGCGGTAATCACATCATTTTGCTTATAGGCACGGGGGCTGATGTGATTTTGAGCAATCGCTAACCAGCAATCGATGTTAAACGGTAAATCAGTCCGGGTCGCTGCTAATAAAATGCCTAACGCTACAGCCGAGCCATTCATATCCTCATGCATACCGTGCATATACCGCGCACTTTTTAGGTTGTGCCCTCCCGTATCAAAGCATATCCCCTTACCGACCAATGCGATCGTTTTACAATGTTTCTTTGAACTGTGGCGCTGCAAATGTACGATTGCAGCATCTTCGGTATCGCTACCCTGAGCAACCGCCACAAATGCACCTGCGCCCATTTTACGGAGAGTCGCTAGGTCATATTCTTGGTAGTTCCAACTTTCATTTTGGGCTAATTTCTTAATCTGCTCGCGATACGTTTTGGGTGTTAATTCATTCGGCGGTAAAACCGTTAACCCTCTCGCTAACAAATTTCCTTCTGCTTGGGCACGGAGCAGCGTGAAACTATCCGCTTCTTCGTACCCATATAAATAAATCGTATCCAGTGGTTTTCGATCAGGCTTATTTTTGCGTACCGGTAAAACAGCACCATTCACCCAAGCAACATACACTGCTAACCTGGCCAGTGATTGTTTCTGGTGAGCATTTCCATTTACTGCCAGGTGAACCGAGCTTGGTTCTTCATCCAGCAATAGTTGTAAGGCTTTTCGAATCGTGGTTTGTTGATCGAATATTGGTTGTTCCAAATCCACCATGACCCAGGCGCACAACACGCCATTGTTCAGATTAGCGCATACCGGCGTTTCACTCAGTCGATCAAACTCCATTTGACGCCGAGCAAGCAGTGCTTTTAGTGTTTCTTCTCCCAATACATCATATTTATTGGGTAATTTTTCGAGTTTTGGCAATAGTACTAAAACATGAGAAGCTATTACAGATTCGTTAATGGATGTATTATTTTGTATGAGTGTTGCAAGCATCAGAATTCCTATCATTAAGTTGCGCTTATTATAGCTTTATAAGGAGTCACCTGGTTTTTTCTTCTTAGAAGTATACTCACCACCTATGCACCAATATCTTGAATTAATGCGTTCTATCCTTAAGCAAGGCCACCAGAAATCGGACAGAACTGGAACCGGCACTTTGTCCATTTTTGGCTACCAAATGCGATTTGATCTCGCGGCAGGATTTCCTTTGGTCACCACGAAAAAGTGTCACTTGAAATCCATTATCTATGAGCTCTTATGGTTTCTGCGCGGCGATACCAATATCCACTATCTGAAGCAAAATGGCGTTTCAATCTGGGATGAGTGGGCGGATGAGCGAGGCAATCTCGGCCCGGTCTATGGCCATCAATGGCGTTCATGGACAGTTGCCGATGGAGGCGCGATTGATCAAATCTCGCAAGTGATCGAACAAATCAAAAAAACACCCGATTCGCGACGTCTCATTGTATCCGCTTGGAACGTGGGTGACTTGGATAAAATGCACTTAGCGCCTTGCCATGTGCTTTTTCAGTTTTATGTTGTCGATGGCAAGTTATCTTGCCAACTTTATCAGCGCAGTGCAGATGTTTTTTTAGGCGTCCCATTCAATATTGCTTCTTATGCTTTGCTGACGTTAATGATTGCTCAAGTTTGCAATCTGAGGCCTGGCGAATTCATTCATACTTTTGGCGATGCCCATCTTTACCTTAATCATCTGGAGCAAGCGCAAGAACAGCTCAAACGCCAACCAAGACAATTGCCGACCATGCACATCGACCCATCGGTTCATCGTATTTTTGACTTTGACTATCACCATTTTGAGTTGAAAGGCTATGATCCCTATCCTGCGATTAAAGCGCCCGTAGCAGTATGAATCCCCCTATTTACTTATTAGCTGCCGTTGCCCGTAATCGGGTCATTGGTTGTGATAATAAGATGCCATGGCATCTTCCAGAAGACTTGAAACATTTTAAGCAACTGACACTGGGGCATATCGTCATCATGGGGCGAAAAACCTATGAATCGATCGGTAAACCCTTACCAGAGCGAATCAATATCGTGATTACGCGACAACCCATGTTCTCGGCTGCAAACACCATCGTGGTTACATCGATTGAAGCTGCATTGCAAGCCTGCACACCCTACCCCGATAAAAAACGCTTTGTGATTGGTGGTTCAGAAATTTACCAGCAAACCTTGGCAATAAGTCAACGCCTCTACCTTACCGAGATTCAGAAAGATTTTGTGGGAAATCGCTACTTTCCAGTATTTGATCGCAATGAGTGGTCTGAAGCAGCGCGTGAAATCCACCATCAAAGCACGGCAGATGGACTCGAGTACCATTTTGTAATCCTTGATCGAAAAAGTTAAAGTCATTTTATGGAAATCCAATTATGAAAGCAGTTTATTTTGACAAAGGAGGATCAGCCGACGTATTGCACTACGGTGATATCGCAACTCCAAACGACTGCGGTGAGAATCAAGTACTGGTTCGTATCAAAGCGATTGGAATCAATCCCATCGACTGCAAACTGCGTGCAGCACCGGAACGTTTCCCCGTAACTTTTCCGATCATACCCGGTTGCGATGGCGCAGGCATTGTAGAAGCCGTCGGCACCCAGGTCAGCCATTTCAAGTCGGACGATGAAGTTTATTTTTCACAACCGGGTTTCAAAGGTCGCCAAGGAACCTATACTGAATACACCCTAGTCGATGCCAGTTTGCTTGCGTTGAAGCCGCGCACGTTATCTTTTGAACAGGCGGCCGCCGCACCGTTGGTTTTTATCACCGCGTGGGAGGCACTACATGATCGGGCAAGGATCATGCACGATCAAATCGTTTTAATTCATGCTGGCGCCGGTGGTGTTGGTCATGCTGCAATTCAATTAGCCAAACAGGCTGGTGCTCGCGTTATCACCACCGTCAGCAATGAGGAAAAAGCCGCTTTCGTGAAACAGCTCGGCGCCGATTTGATTATTAACTACCGTACCCAAGACGTTATTGCCGAAGTCATGCGCTGGACTGATAGCAACGGCGTAGACATTGCCTTCGATACCGTTGGTCCAGCAGTCTTGCAAAGTTGCTTCCAATGCGTCAAACCTTACGGCGATGTTGTCACTATCCTACAAGCCACGGCTGATACCGATTGGAGCGAGGCACGCAAACGCAATGTGCGCTTTAGCCATGAACTCATGCTGTCACCCGTTTTGTTGGAATTAGAACAAGCCAAGCAACATCAAGGAGAAATATTAAAGCAATGCGCCGCATTGCTTGATAACAATAAGCTTACTGTATCGATTGCGCGTACCTTTAAACTCTCAGAAGCTGCAACAGCGCAGCATTTCCTAGAGCACAATCATCCAGCTGGGAAAGTGATTCTAGCTGTTTAAAAATAATCGTAGATATGCTGAACTGACATGACAATTCTGCTCAGTATAGGATTTTTATTAATTCTTAATTCACCCTGAGTTTGTGTCACTCCAACCGCACTCATCTTCATGAATAACTGATATTCCTTGCCGTACAGCTATTTTAGAAACAACGGGAAAAATACTGGTTGCTGCTAAAAATGGTGAATGGGATTTGCTTATATCATTAGAGAAAGAATGCAAACATTTAACCGATTTACTAAAAGAGAAAAAACCAGAACCAAACTTAAGCGATGAGTTATTACAAGAGAAAATCGAAATTATCCATCAGATCTTGGAAGATGACGATCAGATCAGAGTCATCACTGAACCATGGATGATAAGACTGCAAGAAATCCTGTGCGCCAATGGATACAATAGAAATCTCTAACAAACCTATCAATCGTTCGAGAACATCTGATCGTTTCAACCCGAATAGATGCATCTTTGTAACGAAAAAAGATGTGAGTTGAAGGGGGAAAATCATCATGATCCCGATTACTGCCAAGCCTGATCTGGTTACCCCCTTAACTCAAATCAAATCAATTACACCCGTTTCAACCGACCTCGATTCACAAAAAAACAGTTCTGAATTCCTACCCGGGCAAAAATACCAGGCCCTCGTTGATGCACGATTATCAAATGGCAATGCACGCGTCCTGATTGCCAATCAGTGGTTCCAGATGCAATTACCCGAAAATTTCCAATCGGGTGCAAAAATAGAACTATTAGTCACATCACGACTACCCGAACTCCAGTTTCAAATTATTAATGGAACTCAAGAGCAAGCAAGCGATCAACCTGCAACAATCAGCTCTACTGGGAAATTGATCAGCGCTCTACTACAAGATGCACACAAGCAATCAACGCCTACTTCACAAAATACTCAAATATCTCCTTCCATTTCATCAGAGTCTTCCATAAACAGCACTGAGCTACCAAGTTTATTGCAGAAAGCAATTTCTCAAAGTGGATTATTCTATGAATCTCATCAAGCACAGTGGATTAATGGAGAGAAGACACTTCAAAGTCTTCACCAAGAACCCCAGAACAAAATGAATTCAACGGTAATGGCAGCAATGGATCAATCCGTAGCTAGGGCAGTAGCGGCTAGTTCCAATACTATGGATGTTGTGGTGAATAACCAGATCAACACGTTGGTGACGCAGCAACTATCCACACTGGAAACCGGACAGGTTGTTTGGCGCGGTGAAATATGGCACAACCAACCCATGGAGTGGGAGATTTATGAGCAACCTGAGGATCACAAGCAAAATGAACACGAGCAGACTGTTCAATGGCACACGAAATTACATCTCACAATGCCAAACCTAGGTGAGATCACAGCCAGAATTGCATTCGGACCCCATGGATTAACCATCAAACTGGATGCCATCGATAGGAGCACAATAGATCTGCTGAAAAATAATCAACAGCCTCTCGCCTCGCAAATACAAGCAGCTGGCTTGAATGTTCAGTCTGTTGAAATCCATCAGCATGAAAAATAATGAGCCTCTGCCCACGGCTGTAGCGCTCGCTTATCGGGAAGGTCAAACTGCGCCCAAAGTGGTCGCCAAGGGAAGAGGTTTGATCGCTGAAGAAATTATCCATCGTGCCAAAGAAGCCGGAATCTATGTCCATGAATCGAGAGACTTGGTTGCATTATTGATGCAGGTTGATCTTGATGACCGTATTCCTCCGCAGCTTTATGTTGCTGTCGCCGAGCTTCTTGCCTGGCTATATAAACTGGAACATAGCAAGTATCCACCTTAAATCAGTGGTGATATTACCGCGATGGTGCAGGTATTGTAGAAGCTGTCGGCACCAAAGTCAGTCATTTCAAGTCGGGCGATGAAGTTTATTTTTCACAACCGGGTTTCAAAGGTCGCCAAGGAACCTATACT
>ERZ724507.513-NODE-513-length-17348-cov-4.412768_pt1 | contig 17348 bp, 18 predicted proteins | sample MGYA00376040_ERZ724507 | MGnify/ENA primary metagenome ERZ724507 (study PRJEB28724, sample SAMN07190883) | activated sludge metagenome | isolation source: activated sludge of sewage treatment plant in Hong Hong | place: Hong Kong | collected 2016-03-17 ...
CAGGTAAGGTTCGTTGTAAGAAATGCCCCTGAGGATGACCTCTTCTTTTGCGTCCGATGATTTGCCTGTCCCTTCCAGCAACGTACCTTCTGCTACCTGGGTGAGCACCTTTCCGTTTCGGTTGGGCTGATCGCGCAGGTTCAGTTTGTCGACGGTGGCTACATACAGCACCACTTCAGGCTTTTCCGGCATTGCAGGCGTCACAACCGGGGTGGTATCGGGCTGTTTGGTATTTTGCTTACAGGAAATAATCGTTACCGTTAAAAGGCAAACAAGCAATAACAGATGGGGTGTTCTCATGGATAAAAGCGTTTTAAAAAGCCGAGCCGGGTTGACGGGATAAATAATGGCCTACATCAGGGCATACAGGCTGCCCGGCGCCAGTGTGAGCAGGGCGATCAGCAGCAACCCGATCAATACGACCCACCTTACATTGCCCGGTGCAGACACGGTGTACGCATTTTCTTCCCGGGTAAAGTACATGGCAATAATGATCTTGAAATAATAATAGATGGAAACTGCCGAATTGATGACGGCCAGCACGATGAGCCAGGGATATTTTGCAAATGCTGCGGTGAACAGAAAATATTTACCGAAAAAACCTGCAGTGGGTGGAATGCCGGCGAGCGACAACATGGCAATTGCCATAGCGACAGCAAGCATGGGCTGCTTTTTACTCAGCCCGTTAAAGGCCGAGAAAGAGCCGTCGTCGTTCTGTTCGGCCACAACCATGTATATGCCGAATGCGCACACGGTAGCAAGCGAATAGGTAAGCGTATAGAACAGCAACGCACGCGCGCTGCCCTCCGTACCGATTGCCAGAACCGCCAGCAGCAAGTAACCGGCATGTGCAATGGACGAATAGGCCATCATGCGCTTGAAATTGGTCTGGAAAAGCGCTGTGGTGTTGGCCAGCGTCATGGTGAGCGCGGATATTACAGCCAGCGGCATGCTCCAGAAGTCGATTGCCGGGGCAAAGCCCAGGGAAAACAAGCGGTAAAACGCAGCAAAACCTGCGGTTTTTACCACGGTAGCCATAAAAGTCGTAATCAGGTTTGGGCTACCGGTATATACATCGGGCGCCCAGAAGTGGAACGGTGCTGCCGATACCTTGAAACTCAGGCCGACAATAATAAGCAGGATGCCGACGTGCAACATGCCTGCAGAGTGCCGGCCGTCATTGATGCAATCGGCGATAAACTGAATGTCGAAACTTGCCGTGGCGCCATAAACCAGCGCCATCCCGAACAACAAGATGCCTGTCGCAAACGCACCCATCAGGAAATATTTGAGCGCAGCCTCGTTGCCTGCAAGGTCGTCGCGACGGCTGCCGGCCAGTACGTACAGTGGTATACTCAGTATCTCAATGCCCAGGAAAAGCATGACCATGTTGGTAAAGGAGAACATGCACAGGGCCCCGCACAAACTGAACAGGATCAACCCGTAGTTGTCGCCAAGCGTGTGGTTGAGGTTCCGGAAGCCCCAGCCGGACAATCCGGCAATAAGCGCAGTTATCAGCAGGACAACGCCGGTAAACGCCAGGGCATAGCCGTCGAAGTGGAACATCGACGCGTACATGTCGTTCCAGCCTTCCAGGCTGTTGCCGGATATGTCCAGGATCGTTGCGCCCAGCGCGAGCAATATGCCGGTCAGGGTTACCGGCTGCAACAAACTGCGGTTATTCGTCAGGCCTGCGAACAGAACTGCGATAGCAGTAGTGAAGAGTATGAGTAATGCAGTCATAATATGACGCAGATCGTCGGTCTGCAGATAAGTTTCAGTGATTTATGTTATTTCAATGGTGGTCTGCTGGAATTCAATGACATCTCCTGTCCTCAGTTTTTTGCGCTTTTGTGTCTCCACAATGCCGTTTACCCGCACTTCTCCGTTTGTGATTCGAATGTTCGCCTCTCCACCGGTTCCGACAAGACCAGTTGCCTTCAGCAGGTTATTCAGGGTAATATATTCGTGGCCGCTTAATTCAAATTGCATGTGTTGTTGCGTTTGTATCTGACAGCCGTTGTTTTATGCTTATAGTTGAACGGCTCCCAGTATCCGGTTCACGGAACCGTCTGTAAGGTTCAGCACCAGTTGCGGGAAGAAGCCGAGTATAATGACCAGACCTGCGATGACACCCAGCACGATCCACTCATTGGCTTTTACATCCTCAAACTGTGCCGTTTCCCGGCTCTGGTCTCCAAACACGGCCAATCCATAGGCGCGCAGCATGTATATCGCTCCGAAAATGATGGTCAGCCCCGATATCGCCCCGAGCCAAACGTTGTAGTTCCAGACGCCGTTGAGCAACAAAAATTCACCGGGGAAGCCGTTCGTCAGGGGCACTGCCACCGCGCCGAGCATGATGATCATAAAAAGCGCGGCAAACTTCGGTGCTGATTTGGCGATGCCGCCCATATCTGCCAGCGTACGGGTTCCGGTGCGTCGTTCAATGAGATCGACAATGTAAAACAAACCCACCACATTGATCCCGTGGTTGAGCATCTGAATAAGGCTGCCCTGCAAGCCTGCCTTATTCCACGCAAACACCCCGGCGGCGATCAGGCCGACGTGGGCGATGGAGGAGTAGGCGATCAGGCGTTTTATATCGCTTTGTTTAACCGCAATGATGCTTGCGTACACAATTCCTGTCACTGCCAGCATGATGAAGACAGGCGCCCAGGTATGCATGGCTTCCGGGGCCAGGGGGACCATCCAGCGGATGGCGCCGTATACCCCCATTTTCAGCATGATACCGGAAAGCAGCATGGTGCCGCCTGTCGGAGCCGTTACATACGTATCGGGCTGCCAGGTATGGAATGGGAATACGGGCATTTTTACGGCAAAAGCCAGGAAAAAACCCATCATTACCCAACCGGCTGCTTCAGGGGAAAGTTGTACCTGCACCAGGTCTTCCCAGGCAAATGAATGTGTCCCGGGGGTTTGCAGGTAAACGTACAGCAGCGACACCAGCATGAACAACGACCCGACAAATGTGTAGATGAAAAATTTCAGCGTGACGCGAATCCTGTCCTGTCCGCCCCAAATAGCGCAGATGAAGTAGATCGGAATAAGCGCCAGTTCATAAAACACATAAAATACCAGTCCGTCGAGCGCCATAAACACCCCGTTCAGGGCTGCGACCATCATCAGCAGGAGGCCGTAATAGCGCGGCTCGGGATCTGTTTTGCTGTTGTAACTGCTCAACACGATCAACGGCGAAAGCAGGTTGGTGAGCAGCACCATGAGCAGACTGACGCCATCAAGGCCGAGCCGGAAGGTGATGCCGGCTTGAGCAACCCATGGGAAACTGATCTCGTAGTTGAATGTACCGTCATTGACAAAACCCGCACACACGATCAAACTGACGGCCAGGTTGGCCAGCGTTGCTGCCAATGCAATCGTTCGCGCCGCGGAAGGGCGACCAAGTAATAAAAAGACGCTGGTGATCAGGGGTATTAACAGGAGTAAAAGTGACATCAGGTCGGTCCTTTTTTTGTTAAAATGACTGTTTTTCTATCACAAGCCGCGCCGCTTATACAGCACAGCCCGTTTGTGTTCGGAGACAAAGATTTGCTCGAATCCCTGCTCCAGTTGGGAAAATATCTCTTTGGTGTATTCGTGGTCTTTGAACTCGTCGGTATAACTCAACATCAGCACATAGTCGATCTGCTGGGAGGTTCTGCGGTTGTAACTCAGCATATCGGCACGTGGCGGCCTGTTGTCGAAATTGATGCCGTCCTTGTCCGTCTGCTGGTACATGTTGGTGTTCCAGCGTGCAATGGTCGGGAAATACCAGAAGTTCGCCTCGTAATTATCGGAAATAACGGCCGAACGGCTGGCGCCCAGATAGCAATCTACATGATTGAAGAGCCAGATCCTGTCGGCTATGGGCTGTCCCTCGGGTGTATGTCCGGTCCAGTCGTAGTTCAGGGTCAGGATGGTCGCTTTGGCATTGATGGCGTCGTTACAACTGTATATTTCTTTGGCGTAGTCGGAAGCGTTGCGCAGCACGGGCATGCGCACGCTCAGGAATCCCAGTGTCAGCACCAGCGCAACCGTTTGCCCTGCCAGTTTGGCCCATGCCGGGAACTGTGCCGTTGCCGCCCAAAACAGTGCGGCAAAAAACGGGATCAGTCCCATCCGGAACGGCACTTCCAGTCCGCCGGAAAAACTGCTGGGCGGATTGATAATACTGTATATCACCATGCCGAAGAACAAAATGAGTCCGTCGGCCGGCTCAAAACGGCGTTCGCGGATACGCAACACGATGGCAGCGACAAGCAGCAGCAGACAGGCAATGGAAGTTGCAATGGCCCAGCCTGTTTCATCGTGATTCAGGGTGACCAGCGATGACAACCGGCTGATCTTTTCCAGCGTGTCTTTGATGTCCGGTGTATTGCTGTCCTTTGACCATTCGCGGCGAAAAGCAAACTCCATAAACAGCAGGAGCATGGGCAGGGCGCTCAGTACCAATCCTTTCAGCCGCTTTAGAAACAGGTCACGGCTTTGCGCCCAACCTTTCATGTTCGTTTCATAAAGCAACAGACCTGCGAGCATGGCCGCCATCATCATTCCGGCAAAAGACAAGCCCATCGGGTGAGCCGAGTAGAGCAGGAGCATCAGCAGCGCCGTTTTGATCAGGGTGCCGAGCCGGAAATCGTCGCGTTTGTGCCACCACCATCCGGCCAGCCAGAACCACAGCATCAGACTCAGGGAGTTGTTGAAAAAGCCCATGGTGACCAATTTGTGGCAGCAGAACAACAGCCCCAGCGAACTGATAAATGTAGCCGCAGGGTTGATGCGGCTGATCAGATACCGGAACCCCAGTCCGAATCCGGACACATACAGGGTGAGGAATATCTTTTCCGCAGTACCGGGTGAAAACCAGGCCAGCAAAGGGGTGGTGATCAGGTTGAACAGCCAGTTGGGCTCGAAATTGGTATTTAAAAAATAGAACGGATCGTAGAAGTCCTTGTAACCGCCCCGGTACCAGTCCAGCAAAATCTTGGAATTATACAGGTGGCAGGGGCCGTCTCCGGTCACGAAAAAGTCGAGCGACCATAGCGGTACTATCCATAACGCGAGTATGGCGTAGAAAACAAATGGTTCAAGCGCTTCGAGTTTTTTCACAGGTATGGCGGCCTAGGCGGTTCACGGTAAAAACATTTTCAGCATAATCAGGATAACTCCCGCTACCATGCCAAATAAATAGTATTCAATATTCCCGTTCTGGAGTTTTCTGAAACCGGCGCCAATGCGCTGCACCCCGCTTCCAATCCCGTTCACGATCCCGTCAATGCCCTGAATGTCGACGTAATAATGAAATATCTTCGACAGTCTTTCCACCGGTCGTACAAAAAGGAAATCGTAAATCTCGTCTACATAAAACTTGTGGGCGATCAGCCTCGTCAGACCACCTTGTGCTGCATCTGCAACGGGCAGGTTGCCCGGCCTTGCGTAGATGAAGTACAGGGCGCCGATAACGGCAACCGCGAGTGTTGTCGTAAAGGTCATCAGCGACCATTCGGTGCTTTCCGGAAGGTGCATTTCAGCCATCGGGATCACCGATGAAAACCAGTGCGCGAGCCATTGCTCGTTGCCGAGGTGCATGAAATGCGGGGTGTTCAGGAATCCACCGGCTACAGACAATACGGCCAGCACCACCAGGGGAATGGTCATTACCGCCGGACTTTCGTGCAGGTGATGTTTTTGCTCGTCCGTCCCGCGGAAGGTTCCGAAGAAAGTGACATACAGCAGCCGGCACATGTAAATTGCGGTAAAGAAGGCGCCCAGGCCGGCAAACCCCCACCACCATTTTCCGCCGTGCGCGTAGGTATAGGCAAATATTTCGTCTTTGGAGAAGAAGCCCGATAGCAACGGGAATCCCGATATCGCAAACGTACCGATCAGAAAGACCCAGAAGGTGACCGGCATGGCCTTGCGCAATCCACCCATGTTCCGGATGTCCTGTTCGCCGCCCATACCGTGTATCACGCTGCCTGCTGCCAGGAACAGCAATGCCTTGAAAAAGGCGTGGGTAGTGACGTGAAAAATGGCGCTTGCATACGCGCCCATGCCCAGGCCGATAAACATCAGGCCCAGTTGGGATACGGTAGAGTAGGCGAGCACTTTTTTAATGTCGTTCTGCCGGAGACCGATCACGGCCGCAAATATGCTTGTCACCAGGCCGACAAAAGCCACCACGTGCATGGCGTCGGGCGACAGCGAATACAACGGATTGCAGCGGGCTACCAGGTAAACGCCTGCCGTTACCATCGTCGCCGCGTGGATGAGGGCCGATACGGGTGTCGGACCGGCCATGGCATCGGGCAGCCAGGTATAAAGCGGGATTTGAGCGCTTTTACCCATTGCGCCGACAAACAGCAGGATGCAGATCAGGGTAACGACACCGGCTTCCAAACGGATGGCCGGCAGTTGCGCAAACAACTCGGTAAAGTTTAAGGTACCGAAGGTTTTGAAAATCAGAAAAATGCCCAACAACAAACCCAGGTCGCCGATGCGGTTCATAATGAACGCCTTGCGGGCTGCCTTGCCGTATTCCGTATTGGTATACCAGAACCCGATAAGCAGGTAGGAGCACAACCCCACGCCCTCCCAGCCGAAAAACAGCATCAGGAAGTTGTCGCCCATGATGAGCAGCAGCATGGAAAAGATAAACAGGTTGAGATAGGCAAAAAACTTCCAGAACCCCTCATCGTCGTGCATATAACCGATGCTGTAGACGTGGATCAGAAAGCCGATACCTGTGACGATCAGCATCATCCAGACAGACAACTGGTCAATCAGAAAAGCAAAATTGACCGACAGGCTGTCGACAGTAAGGTAATTGTACAGCGAGAGGTGGATCGGTCCGGATGCCGCCACCTGGTTGAAGCAGGCCACGCTCAGTAGAAACGATACCAGCAGCGTGCCCGAGCCTATAATACCAACGGCGGTTTTCGACATTTTTTTGCCGAACAGTCCGTTGATGAGGAACCCTGCAAATGGCAGAAAAGGAATTAAAGGTATCAGTGCATTCATAATTCTCGAGCATTATGAATGAGGAATGAAAACGCGGCTACCCGCTGTTCATCATTCATCATCCATCATTAATTTCGGAGTTTGTCCAGCAAGGAAATATCTGTCGATTTCGTATTCCGGTAGATCATCACCAGAATGCCGAGCCCTACCGCCGCTTCGGCTGCCGCCACGACCATGATGAAGAACACCATGATCTGCCCCTGTGCGTCACCCAGGTAGGTGGAAAATGCAGCCAGCAACAGATTTACGGCATTGAGCATCAGTTCGACGCACATCAATACGATGATGGCATTGCGGCGGATCAAAACACCCAGTATCCCGATTACAAACAAAAGGGTGCTGAGGTAAACGTAGTAGTCGATAGGTATCTGACGAATTGATTCGAGCATAATCTTCTGATTTACAAACGTCTTTTGGTGATATTTAGACTTGCAGATCGCGTTTTCCCACCAGTACGGCTCCCACCATCGCTGCCAGGAACAGAATGCCGGCGATTTCAAAGGGCACCACAAAATCGGTGAACAGTACCCGTCCGAGGTTTTCCACCAGCCCAACCCGGCCATCCAACTTGGCGGGGGTGCTGATCTGGATACTGCCGCGCAGGGCGCCCACCAGGGTTACGAGAAGCAGCCCGGAGGCTATGCCTGCGATCAGTTTCCATACCGTCGATTTCTGCGGCTCGGTATCGCTGTTCAGGTTGAGCATCATTAAAACAAACAGGAACAATACCATGATGGCTCCTGCATATACGATGATGTGTACTACCGCGAGAAACTGCGCATTGAGCAGGATATATTGACCGGCGATGGCAAAAAAGGTAAGGATCAGATATAACACGCTGCGAACAGGGCTTTTGGAAAACACCATGAGCAGGGCTGTTATCACGGATACGACTGCGAGCGTCAGAAATAGGTAGAGTGTCATGCCATTGAGATAAGGTTAGTTGGTTTTCAGGGCTTTAAGGTTCAATGCCCGCTGCTTGTTTTATGCTCCTGGATGTGCTTTTGGCGGACAGTAACATCAATGCGGTTGGCCGGATCGATGCCTTCCACGAGCATGTCTTTTCCAAAAATGAAATTTTGGCGGACGTAATCGCTGGGGACAATGCGGTCAGTCAGGAAAATAGCCTCCTTCGGACAGGCTTCTTCACACAATCCACAAAAAATACAGCGCAACATATTGATCTCGTATACCGCAGCGTATTTCTCTTCACGGTACAGGTGTTCTTCTCCCTTCTGGCGCTCCGCTGCCTCCATGGTGATGGCTTCAGCAGGGCAGGCGACAGCGCACAGGCCGCAGGCCGTACAGTTCTCTCTGCCTTTGGCGTCGCGCTTGAGCACGTGCCAGCCGCGGTACACCGGCGCAAAGGGACGTTTTTCTTCCGGGTAGTTCAGGGCATTTTTTTTCCGGAAAAAATGCTTGAGCGTGATCCACATGCCACTGAGGATCGCCGGCAGGTATATGCGCTCCATGAAGGTCATCTTCTTGTCGACGACATTTTTCGAGCGGTTCGTGAGTGCTTGCATATCTTACAATGTACTGATGTACAATATTTTAATTTTCAAAAAGCAAAACGCCTGCGCCGGTCAGCAACATATTCAGAATGGCCAGCGGGATCAGCGATTTCCAGCCCAGGTGCATCAATTGGTCGTAGCGGAAACGCGGGATGGTCCAGCGAATCCACATGAAAACAAAAATGAAAAAGAATATTTTGGCAAACAGCACGATCGGCCCCATAAAACCGCCCAGCCACCCCGGGTCGACACCGGGAAAGTTGTAGCCGCCGAAATAAAGCGTGGCGATGATCGTGCACGAAATGAACATATTGATGTATTCGGCAAAGAGATAAAACCCGAGTTTCATGGAACTGTATTCCGTGTGGTAGCCGCCGACAAGTTCTGTTTCACATTCCGCCATATCAAATGGTGCGCGGTTGCATTCGGCAAGCGAGCAGACAAAGAACAGGAGAAACCCGAGCGGCTGGTACCAGATGTTCCAGTTAAACCCCGTTTGCTGTGCTGCAATCTCCTTCAGGCTGAGGGTGCCGGTCAGCATGACTACCGCAATGATCGACAGGCCCATCGCGAGTTCGTAGGAGATCATTTGCGAAGATGCGCGGATGGCGCCGTACAGGGAGTACTTGTTGTTCGACGACCAGCCACCGATCATGATGCCGTAAACGCCCAGGGAGGTGAATCCCATCACGTACAGAATGCCAATATTGATATCCGCCACCTGCAGGTCTACCGGGTGCGGGAATATGGTGAGTTGCGTGCCCCAGGGGATTACGGCGCTGGTCATGCAGGCGACGAACATAAAGGCGCCCGGCGCGAGGATATACAGCCAGCGCTCGGCCGCATTCGGCATAAAATCTTCCTTTGTAAAAAACTTGACGCCGTCAGCCAGGGGCTGCAGCAGACCGAACGGCCCCGCACGATTGGGTCCCAGCCGGTCCTGGATGAAGGCCGCAACTTTGCGCTCTCCATAGGTAGAATATGCCGCCACACCCAGCGTAATGAGGAACAAAACGATGACAAGTATGGATTTCTCCAGGATCAGTGCAGTATCAAAAAGCAGTATCAGACTCATTTGCAGAAAGTTGAAATGGTTTTATGAAGTTCAGCGTACGGTCTGGGTCTGGCCTTCATAGTGGTTCTGGCTGATCACGGAATGGCGATCTATGTCGCGCGGCCCTTCCACCGTCCAGTCGGTCAATGCTTTCTTCTCAAACCGGCAGGTATTGCAGATAAAGTCGTGCACTTCATCGTAGCGGTCCTTGCGCGCCGTCACACGGTATATCTCGTTGCCGTACATCCACACGACAGCCTTGCCGCTACAGGTTGGGCAGTCGCGGTGGGCATTCATGGGGTTGAGGAACCACACACGGCTCTTGAAGCGGAAGGTACGGTCAGTCAGGGCGCCCACCGGACAAACATCGATCACATTGCCCGAAAAGTCATTATCAATGGCCTTTTCGATAAAGGTGCTGATCTCGGCGTGGTCGCCGCGGTTGATGATCCCGTGTACGCGGTTGTCGGTCAACTGGTTTGCAGTGTAAACGCAACGGTAGCACAGGATACAGCGCGTCATATGCAGTTTGATGTACGGGCCGATGTCAATTTTTTCAAAGGTGCGGCGCTCAAACTCGTAGCGGGTCTGCTCTGCGCCATGCTCGAAAGCAAGGTCCTGCAGGTGGCATTCGCCAGCCTGGTCGCAGATCGGGCAATCGAGGGGATGGTTGATGAGCAGGAATTCCACTACACCCTTGCGCGCATTGAGCACTTCATCGCTCGTGATGTTGGCTACTTCCATGCCGTCCATAACCGTCTGCTGACAGGAAGCCACCAGTTTGGGCATCGGACGCGGGTCTTTCTCGGAGCCTTTGGTCACTTTGACCAGACAGGTTCGGCATTTCCCACCCGAACCTTGCAGGGTAGAGTAATAGCACATGGCCGGAGGTACAATGTCGCCGCCGATCTGCCGTGCGGCGTTGAGTATCGTAGTGCCTTCGGGCACTTCCGTTTCAAATCCGTCTATTTTTACTTTGGGCATGATATCGTTCTATATCTTTCAAAATCAATTACTTGTATTTTCAGGCCATCAAAGGCTCCGGTTCCCGGACCAACCCGTAGTTCCGCTCCATACACGCCTTCGGCTCGTACACGTGCCACTCGAATTCCTCCCGGAAATGCCGGATCGCCGAGTTCACCGGCCAGGCGGCGGCGTCGCCGAGCGGGCAGATGGTATTGCCTTCGATCTTCTTGGCCACATCGGCCAACAGATTGATGTCGCTGATTTTGCCCTGACCGTTTTCAAGCCTCCAGAGCACCTTTTCCATCCAGCCCGTGCCTTCGCGGCAAGGTGAACACTGTCCGCAGGATTCATGGTGGTAAAAACGGGTGAAATTCATGGTATTCCGCACGATGCACTGGTCTTCGTCATACACGATAAATCCGCCCGAACCCAACATGGTGCCGGATTCGAAGCCGCCATCGGCCAGGCTTTCATAGGTCATCAGGCGCTGTTCGCCTTTGGCATTCTTGGTGATCAGGAAATGCGGCAGGATGGGAACTGAAGAGCCTCCGGCGACAAGCGCCTTGAGTTTCTTTCCATTTTTGATGCCGCCGCACCACTCGTCGGAATAGAGGAATTGCTCTACCGTTATGCCCATTTCGATCTCGTAGACCCCGGGTTTGTTGATATTGCCACAAGCCGAAATGAGTTTGGTGCCCGTGCTTTTGCCGATGCCGATTTTGGCGTATTCATCGCCGCCGTCATTCACAATCGGCACAACCGCCGCTATGGTTTCCACATTGTTCACCACAGTCGGGCATTGCCAAAGGCCTTTTACGGCCGGGAATGGCGGCTTGATGCGCGGGTTGCCGCGTTTGCCTTCCAGGCTTTCGATCAGGGCGGTCTCTTCCCCGCAGATGTAGGCGCCCGCACCGGGCGATACGTACAAATCGAGGTTATACCCTTTCCCGAGTATATTTTTGCCCAGCCAACCGGCTGCATACGCTTCCGCAATGGCCTTTTCGAGGATTTTTACAATCCACGAATACTCGCCTCGGATATATATATAGGATGTGTTGGCGCCAAGTGCATAGCTGGAAGTGATCATCCCTTCGATGAGCAGGTGCGGGATTTTCTCCATCAGGAAACGGTCCTTGAAAGTGCCAGGCTCCGATTCATCGGCATTGCAGAGCAGGTACCGCGGCACTCCTTCCGGCTTGGCCAGGAACGACCATTTCAGACCGGTAGGAAAACCGGCGCCGCCTCGTCCGCGCAGGCCCGATTTTTTCACCTCTTCCACCACTTCATCGGGTGTCATGCTGTTCAGCGCTTTTTCCACGGAGCGGTAGCCGCCGTGTTTGCGATACACCTCGTACGTGTGGATGCCCTCGATATGGGCGTGTTCAAGCAGTAATTTGCGACCCATTATTCAATTTCTTTGTCAAACTCTTCTTTAAAATCAGCCCTCAGCCGCTCCGGCGTCATGACGGCACTCTGAAAATCGGGCGTGGGAAACACGGCGATCTTCATCTTTTCCTTTTCAAAATCATTCAACCACTCCAGGAACTCATACAAGTCCAGGACTTCCACTTTAAACTCGTCGAACTCTCCTTTTTCCCGAAACACTTCTGCGAATTCCGCATTGGGAAATACCGCTAAAACATCGGTGTCGTCCTCGTCATCTTCCAGCAACAGCCAGCCCTCCTCGTCCGCCAGGCCCCATACCTCTTCTTCAGCCACTACAGTGCGAATAAAATACTTGTAGCGGCTTTCCGGCTTTTTCGCCAGTATTTCGTCAATTTGCTTTTGTGTCATTTACATCCGTGTGGAAAAACCTTCCACCTGTTTAGTATTGTTTTCGAGCACGCCCGCGCAGTGTCGGTTCAGTGCATTTTCCAACTGCCCTTGTCTACTTTTCCCGCCTTGCAATCTTCAATAAACCGGTCTATCTTTTCTTCGGTCAGGTGTTCGTGGTAGTATTGTCCGACCTGCATCATGGGCGCATAGCCACATGCCCCCAGGCATTCCACCTGTTTTATGGTGAACAGGCCGTCGGGAGTTGTCTGGTTTTTGCCGATGCCGAGTTTCAGTTTGGTGTACTCGATGATGCGCTCCGCACCCTCTATGGCGCAGGGCCCGGTGTGGCAAAACTCCAGTACGTATTGGCCGACGGGCTCCAGGTTGTACATCGAATAAAACGATGCAACTTCATAGACTTCAATTGGCGTGATCTCCAGTACTTCCGCGACGTGGTCCATGGCGGGTACGCTGAGCCAGCCGTTGTTCTCCTCCTGTGCGATGTGAAGGGCGCGGATAAGGGCGCTTTTGCCCCGTCCTTCCGGATATTTCAGGATCAGGCCCTTTACCTCGGCAAGAGCGGCCTCGGAGTATTTGAATGGTGTCCCGTTTTGAGTTGCTGCGTGCATTATATCGTCAGGATCAGAATTATCAGAATGATTGAATTATCAGGTTTTTTGAGGTCAGGCATCCAGTTCGCCTGCTATGACGTTCATCGAACTCATGGTAAGGATCGCGTCCGAGAGCATGGAGCCTTTTATCATTTCCGGATAGGCCTGGTAGTAGATGAAACACGGGCGCCTGAAGTGCAGGCGGAACGGCTGACGGCCGCCGTCGCTTACCAGATAAAAGCCCAGTTCGCCGTTTCCGCCTTCAACGCAATGATAAACCTCGCCTTTTGGTACCGGTGTTTCGCCCATCACAACCTTGAAGTGGTAGATCAGCGCTTCCATTTTGGTATACACATCCGGCTTTTCCGGCAGGTAAAAATCGGGCACATCTGCGTGATAGTTGCCTGCGGGCAGGTTGTCGTAGGCCTGATGGATGATTTTCAGGCTTTGCCTTATTTCCTCCTGACGTACCATAAACCGGTCGTACGTATCGCCCTGCGTACCTATCGGAATAATAAAGTCGAAATCTTCATAGCTGCTGTATGGCGTCATGACGCGTATGTCGTAATCGACGCCGGCAGCCCGCAAATTCGGGCCGGTGAAGCCATATTCCAATGCCCGTTCGCCGGCAATGGGGCCTGCCCCGATGCAGCGGTCCATAAAAATGCGGTTGCGTTCGAGCAGGCTGTTGAACTCCTCGAATCGCGCGGGGAAAGTTTTCAGGAAGTCTTTGAGTTTGGCGTGGAATGCGGGTGTGAAATCACGCTCCATGCCGCCTATGCGTCCGATGTTGGTGGTAAGCCGTGAACCGCAAACCTCTTCGAACATCTCGTAAATGCGTTCGCGTTCCTGGAACATATAGGTAAAGCCGGTGAGTGCCCCCGTGTCTACGCCTATAACCGCATTGCATACCAGGTGGTCGGCGATGCGTGACAGTTCCATGATGATCACCCGCATGTATTGCGCGCGTTTGGGCAGTTCGCAGCCGATCAGTTTCTCCACCGTCATGTGCCAGCCCATGTTATTGATGGGGGAGGAACAGTAGTTAAGCCGGTCGGTAATAGGTGTTACCTGATTGTAGGGCCTGTGCTCCGCCAGTTTTTCAAATGCCCGGTGGATATAGCCGATGGTGGGTTCGGCAGAATGGATGCGCTCGCCGTCCATTTTCAGCACGTTCTGAAAAATACCGTGCGTTGCGGGGTGTGTAGGCCCCAGATTGAGGGTTGCGAGTTCCCCGTCGAGGCTGTCGAGAGAGGAGAAATATGATTGAACTTGCATATTGCTATCAATTAGTCGAAGGTTCGGCCTTCGTGTCCCTGTCTTCCAAAAAAGCGATCGTCTTTGTCCGTTCTTGTTCCGTCTTCCAGCCGGTACTCCTTGCGCATCGGGAATACATCCAGGTCGTCGACATTCAGGATGCGCCGCAGGTCGGGATGTCCTTCGAAAATAATTCCGAAAAAGTCGTATTCCTGTCTCTCCATCCAGTTGGCCGCCGGCCAAAGGGTAGTTGCCGTCGGAACATTCGGGGCATCAATCGGGAAAAATATCTTGATCCGAAACCTGAAATTATTGCGAAAACTGTGCAGGTGGTATACGACCCCCAGTTCTTTTCCATCGTTTTCCGGGTAATGCATGCCGCACAGCGACGTCAGGAAGTTGGCCTGGATATCAGGGTCTTCCTTGACAAAGCGGAGCAGGTCAATGATCACCTCGGGCGTTGTCTCCATCGTAAGCATGCCGTAGGGTTCGCTGTGCGACAGTATCGCGCCGGGGAACCGGTTTTCTATGGCTGCAAGAAGTGTCGAATTGTCGAGTTGCATATCGCGGAGCAGGGGTTATCCAATTTGATATTTTTCCAAAAGGTGCTGGTATTCAGGGGAATAGCGCCGGCGATAGGGTTCGTTTCTGACCAATTCCTGAATTTTCATCACACCGTCGATGATCTGCTCCGGGCGTGGCGGACATCCGGGCACATATACGTCCACCGGTATGACCTTGTCGATACCCTGCAATACGGAATAGGTATCGAATATGCCGCCTGAACTGGCACAGGCGCCTACGGCAATCACCCATTTAGGCTCGGCCATCTGCGTGTAGACCTGCTTGAGTATCGGGCCCATTTTTTTGGCAATGGTACCCATCACCATCAAGAGGTCGGCTTGCCGGGGCGAAAACGACAGGCGTTCCATTCCGAAACGCGCCAGATCGTAATTGGTGCCCATGGTGGCCATAAACTCTATACCGCAACAGGAAGTGGCAAAAGGCAAGGGCCACACAGAATTGGCCCGGGCCAGCCCCAGTGCTTTTTCAACAGACGTCAATTGATAGCCTTCTCCAAAGTAACTTTCCGGTATCTCGGCTTTTTTGATATTCATATCGATTGAAATTTGAAGTTGGAAGTCAGGGGAAAGCAGGTTTGGAGTTTGCATATATCAAACTCCAAACCCTCATTTTTCCCATTCAAAGGCTCCTTTACGCAGGACGTAGTAGAAACCCAGTAAAAAAACACCGACAAACATGAGCACGGCGAAAAAGCCGTTAAAGCCCATTTCACGGAAGTTGACGGCATAAGGGTAAAAAAAGATGACCTCGACATCAAACAGGACAAACAGGATGGCCGTCATCAGATACTTGATGGATACGGGCATTCTCGCATTTCCCTGTGTTTCGATGCCACACTCGAAGTTTTCGTCCTTCCTGGCGCTTTTGCGCCGGGGGCCCAGCATGGGTACGACGATCAGTACCAATGCAACAAATCCCAAAGCCACCAGCGACTGCAGGACGATCGGCATATATCCGGATGGTTCCATATTATTACGCTAAAACTGCGCTTTTAAACGCTTTATTCGATAATCTGTTTAAGATATCGGGCAAAAGATTAAACGAAATCGCCGTCTTTTATCCTCGCGGCAAAGGTATCACTATTCGCTTCATCTTTTTAGAAACAAACGCAGCGGATAATGAAGAAATATTCACCGGATAAAAACCGGCCCTCTGTCCAGAGTTAGCAAGCGTTTCGTTTTTTCCTCCGGAACAAACGACTACTTTTGCGCCGGTTTAATTTGACTCAAACACAATACAATGAAGAGACTGCTTCTTTTGCTGCCTGTTTTGATCTTTCTGGCATCGTGCTCCAATGAATTCGAGGTAGCAGCGCCCTGGAAGGAGGTGCCGGTAGCCTACGCCATTCTTTCTCCGAAAGATACCGCATACTATGTCCGTGTGGAAAAAGCCTTTCTGGATCCGGAGACTAATGCCCTGCAAACGGCCCTGATTCCCGATTCCATTTATTACCCCGAAAACGCGATCACGGTCTGGCTCGAACGGACATCCAACCAGTCACGGGTACAACTCGTGCGTGTTGACGGCACCAAGGAGGGCATCATTCGCGATCCGGGGACCTTTGCTACCGATCCCAACTGGCTGTACAAGTTCAAGCCCACGCCCGGCAGTGTACTTATCCCCGGCGAAACCTACCGCCTCAACATCGAACGTGCGGATGGCAAGCCCCCGATTACGGCTGAAACCACCATCCCCAAGGATTTCACTTTCGTCACACCCAGCCCTGCCCAGACGCCTCCGTTTATCAATTTTGCGCCTTCCACAAACACCAATGTTGACTGGCGCGCCGATGCGAATGCGGTATTGTTTAACGTGTATTTTATCATCCGATACCGGGAAGAGGCCGGCAACGGTACTGTCCTGGAACATGTTACACTGGAATGGAAAGCGCCGGCAACAGTCGACCGCAGCGTTTTGTCCAGCGGCGTCATTCGTGGCCAGATCGGCGTTCGCGGCAGCGATTTCTATAAATTTTTGAGCGAGAATGTTCAGCCGACTACAGATCGGTTCCGGTATTTTGAGCCAATGAGTATCCGGATTGAGGGAGGAGGCAAGGAAATCAACGAATTTCAGATCACGGCCTCGGCGAATTCCGGTCTCACCGGCGCAGAGGTGCTGCCAACCTATACCAATCTTTCGGAAGGCTATGGCATATTTACAGCCAAAAACGAGTCGACACTCGGCGGTATCAAGGTCACCACACAAACGGTCGATTCCATGAATATCCATCCGCTGACCTTCGGTCTCAATTTCAGGTATTGACTTCCAAACAAAAAATATCTTGAAATAAAGCCTTCAAAAACCCGGTTTATTTTTCACAAGTACAGTGGTATAATAAACGTAAAATATTTAAAAACAGCATATTGAAACACGTTTTGCTTTAATTTAAAGGAAAAAATAATTCACAACACTGTAAAAATGTCATTGGTGGAATTGTTTTGACTTTGGATTTTTGTATCGTGAAAGGTGGTGATTAACGAATTACCGCCCTGAGATATGTTCATGGGATTATACAAATTCAGGTGAGAGAGCAAGTCCTTCCTA
>ERZ724507.516-NODE-516-length-17264-cov-4.984775_pt1 | contig 17264 bp, 16 predicted proteins | sample MGYA00376040_ERZ724507 | MGnify/ENA primary metagenome ERZ724507 (study PRJEB28724, sample SAMN07190883) | activated sludge metagenome | isolation source: activated sludge of sewage treatment plant in Hong Hong | place: Hong Kong | collected 2016-03-17 ...
TCCACCGGTTTCACCGGCTGGCACACATCACACTGGCAGAGCCGGCGAAGAAACGAGTACGAGTAGATTCCGGTATCGTGCCCATCACTCCAGGTAAATTGAAAGGCATACCGCCCCACCGGCTGAATGTCCTGCAGCATGATAACCATCGGCACATCGTCGGGCTTAAGGCGAAGTTCTCCCGTCCATTCATCCGTACAGGCGGCGCAAGGACAATGCTGCCGGAGGTAGCGGACGGGATACCGGGCCTTGTGGCCATCACTCCACGTAATGCTCAGCACACCCTTCTCGACCCATTCCATATCGACGGGCTCGAGCACCGTTTCACCCATAGCGATCACCGCTCCCTCACGCCTTGAATAGGAGACCTTGCGAACACCACCATCGCACTTAAGCAGGTCCGCCGCTGGTCAGAAAATCCACAGCCGGCAAACGCCGACCTGCCACTACCGTAACATAACTTTCAATCACCGATTCGACTTCCGCCCGCACCTGCCCTGCCGCCTGCAATCGATTCAGCAGCGTCGGCTGCATGTGCAAGGCCTGTTGGAGAAAGGCCACGCTGCCGCGTGACAAGGCCGTGCACCGAAAGGGTTGACGACTGGCACACCGCTCACACACCATTCCTCCGGCCATCGGGGAAAATTGCGGAAGCGGCGTTCGGTGTACTTGTCCGCAGGTCGCGCACTGTTCAGTTTGCGGACGAAATCCAGTGATGCCCAGCAAACGAATCTGAAACAACACGGTGGTCCAGGCCGCGTCCCGGCTCTCCAGCAACGTACGCAGGCCCGATTCCAACATCTCAAAGATGCGCGGTTCTGCATCGCCCTCGGCCATGACGGCGTTCACAAGATTGACCATTCGCCCGGCGGCAGTCATCAATCCGAGATCGCTGCGAAGTTTCGCAAACGGTTCATCCAACGCGACCTGTGAAATGCGGTACAAGGAATCCCCGGGCTTTTCAAACAAATCCAGCTGGCAAAGCGTAAACGGCTCGATCATGCCACCCAAGCGGCTCTTCAACCGCCTCGCCCCTCGCGCCACGCCGCGCAGTTTCCCCAACCGCAGCGTGTAACACGTGACAATCCGGTCGGCGTCGCCCCATTTCCGGCTGTGCAACACAATCGCAGCCGTCTTTACCAGCGGCATCTCTTCACCCTGCCCTGCGAATGACTTGGGAACGAGGAGGTGCGCACGGCATCCTTATCGGATCTGCTCGAGGAAGATCGTTGCCAGGGTAAGGTAAATCGCAATCCCGGTGATATCATTGGCCGTCGTCACAAAGGGCCCGGCGGCCACCGCAGGATCGACACCCATTCGCTTCAAGACGATCGGCATGACCGTAGCCATGCTGGTGGAGACGAGAAAGGCCGTGATGAGCGACACCCCTACCACCATCCCGAGAAACACCTGGTGCCACAACCATCCGACCACCGTCAGCATGAGGCTACAGGCAATCCCCATCAAGAAGGCGATCTTCGCTTCACGAAAGAAAATCTTCCAGACATCGGTGAGCTCGACGAGGCCGGTCGCCAGCCCTCGAATGATGAGCGTAGAGGACTGCAGCCCGACGTTGCCTCCCATCGCCGCGATGACCGGGATGAAACTGACAATGGCGACGACCTCCTGAATCGTGTACCGGAACATCCAGAGCAGCATCCCGGACAGCAGGCTTCCCACCAGATTGGTAAACAGCCATGGCAAGCGAACACGCGCGGCGGCCATGCTGGAGGACTTAAACATCGCGTCCTCCTCAACGGCGCCGGCCATCTTCAACATGTCTTCCGTGGCTTCTTCGCGGATGACGTCCACGACGTCGTCTACGGTGATGATGCCGACCAATTTCCCGTCCTTCTCGACGACCGGAATCGCGAGCAGGTTATAACTCGCCACCTGGCGCGAGACTTCCTCCTGATCCATGTCGACGGCGACACTGATGAGGTCTCGCGTCATGATGTTCTTGAGCGGCGTGGCGGGGGGAACGGTCAGCAATTGGCGAAGTGACAAGACCCCGACAAGGCGATCCTCCTTATCGGTCACATAAATGTAGAACACCATTTCGGCGTCGGTCGCCTGCTGCAGGCGGCGGATCGCCTCTTGAGCCGTGGCATCCTCGAAGAGGGCGAAAAACTCCGTGGTCATGATGCCGCCGGCCGTGCCCTTGGGGTACTTCAACAGGTCGGCGATTTCAGTGGAGTCTTCCGTCCGCATCAACGCCAGGATCTCCTTGGCGCGATCGTTCGGAATAACGCTCAGAATATGGGCGATGTCGTCTGAACCGAGGTCTTTCAACAACCAGGCGGAATCGGACGGCAGCAGATCGGACAGCACCAACGTGATGCTCTCGCCATCCAATTCGCTCAGCACTTGCCCGCGCTTCACATCTCCCCGCACCAACTCAAAGATTTCCCGTTTTTCTTTCTGCGAGGAGAGGTGATCGATCACATTGGCAATGTCTGCCGGATGCATACGCGCGAGCATTTTCGCCAGGTTGGTAATGGCCCCGCGCCGCAGGAGTCGTTGGATGGAGACCAGGCGCACATCGGACTTCGCTTGCCCGTGACCAGCGGCCTCGCGAGACAGATCTTTCCCAAGCGGCTCCTTCTCCGGGAGTCGCGCCGGTTCCGGCGGTTGAATGGTGAGGTCGTTAATAACCTAACTCCGCGAGGGTTTGTTCGTCCTCTCGCCACGATTCGCGCACCTTGACCCACAATTTTACAAACACTTTCGTCCCGAACAGCCGTTCCATATCTTCCCGCGCTGCCGTCCCCACTGACTTGAGGCGCTCTCCGTGTTTGCCGATCAGAATCCCTTTCTGGGATTCCTTTTCGACAATCACCACGGCCCCGATCTTGATCAATTTTTTCGTTTCCACAAACTCTTCGATCTCGACCGCCACGGAGTGCGGGATCTCTTCGTAAGTCTGTTGCAGAATCTTTTCGCGGATGAGCTCCGCCGCGAGAGTTCGCATGGATTGATCCGTGATCATATCCTCATTGTAGGTGGCTTCCCCTTCGTCCAGCAGCGACACCGTGACCGACAAGAGCCGGTCGGTATTGTCGGCCGTCTGCGCCGAGACCGGCACCATTTCCGTCCAGGGGAAAATGCGCAGATACTGCTCCATGAGAGGAAGCAGCCGCGACTTATTCACCAGATCGACTTTGTTGATCACGAGTACCACGGGCCGCGCCTGTTTGGCGACCGCCTGCTTCACATGTTCAATCACCGCCAGATCACCAGGGCCCGGCTGGGACGTGGCTTCGACGACCACATACAGCACATCGGCATCGTCGAAGGTCTCCAACGTCGTCCGCACCATACGACGGTTCAATAGATGATGCGGCTCATGAAACCCCGGCGTGTCGAGAAAAACAATCTGGGCGCCTTCCACATGCGCCACACCCAGAATCCGTGTCCTGGTGGTTTGCGGCTTGTCGGAGACGATGGCGATTTTTTCCTTCAGCAGACGATTCAGGAGGGTAGACTTCCCGACATTCGAACGCCCGATAATGGCCACACTGCCAAACTTCATGGTGTTTTCACGGTCGGGAGCCGTTCCTTTTCTCCAAGCGGCGCAAGTTGATACACAGTTTCCCCTTTTCGCACATAGCCCAACCGCTCGCGAGCCAGCTCCTCGATGCGAGTCGAGTCATACTGCACGCGGTCCAGGTCCGCGCGCAGTTCGCCATTCAACCGCTGCAAATCAGCCAGTTCGTGATCCAACTGTTCCGCATGCTCACGCAAATGCAGATAGCGGGAAATACCCATTTCCCCGAACAACAGCGCGCCCATCATCAGGAACAGCGCACCGAGCCCTACCCACTTCCCGGCAGAAAAGAGCTTCCGCTGCCAATCCAACCAGTCGCGACCACGGTTCGGCTTAATGATCACAGTCGTTAGGTCCTCGAGGGAACAGCCGTGCGGCCCCGATAGACAGCCGCAGCACCCAGCTCATCCTCAATACGAAGAAGTTGATTGTATTTGGCGACGCGATCCGTTCTGGATAGCGAGCCCGTCTTGATCAATCCACTATTGGTCGCCACCGCCACGTCCGCGATCGTCGTGTCTTCCGTTTCGCCCGAGCGATGCGAAATGATGGCCGTGTAGCCTGACCGCTTGGCCAGTTCGATGGCATCCAACGTCTCCGTCAAGGTGCCGATCTGGTTGAGCTTGATCAGGATCGAGTTGCCGATCCCCTCGGCGATGCCTTTGGCAAAGATTTCGACATTGGTCACAAAAATATCGTCGCCGACCAGCTGCACGCGCTTGCCGAGTTTTTCCGTCAGAATCTTCCACCCCTTCCAATCCAATTCACTCAAACCGTCTTCGATCGAAAGGATCGGGTAGCGGTCCAGCAACTTGCCGTAATAGGAGACCATTTCCTCGGAAGACCGCTCGGGATTCTTCTCCGCTTCCAACCGATAGCGTCCCTTTTCATAGAGTTCACTCGCGGCACAATCCAAGGCCAGGGCAATGTCCTGGCCTGGACGATACCCGGCCGCTTCAATCGCTTCCATGATCAAGGCCAATGCCTCTTCGTTCGATTGCAGATCCGGTGCGAAGCCCCCCTCATCCCCCACCGCCGTGTTCAATCCCTTTTTCTTGAGAAGGGACTTCAGCGTGTGGAACACTTCCGTTGCCATGCGCAACGCGTCGCTGAAACGAGGCGCGCCCACCGGCATGATCATGAATTCCTGCAGGTCCAACCGATTGTCGGCATGCGCGCCACCGTTGATGATATTCATGAGCGGTACCGGCAACACCCGCGCGTTCGTCCCGCCGAGATAGCGATACAAGGGTTGCCCGGTTTCATTCGCGGCAGCCTTGGCCACGGCCAGGGACACGCCGAGAATGGCATTCGCACCGAGTTTCCCCTTGGTCTTCGTGCCGTCCAGGGCGATCATTTCGTGATCGACGGCGGCCTGATCCAACGCTTCCATTCCCAACAACCGCGGCGCAATGGCTTTGCTCACGTTCGCAACCGCCTTGGACACGCCCTTTCCCATCCAACGCTTCTTGTCGCCATCCCGCAACTCGATCGCTTCCTTTTCACCCGTCGAGGCTCCCGAGGGCACCGCCGCCCGCCCATGCGCCCCGCTTTCCAACAGCACTTCGACTTCGACCGTGGGGTTGCCTCGTGAATCAATAATCTGCCGCGCCTTCACGTTCCTGATTCCGCTCATGCTCGTTGTCTCCTCCAGGTACTCGCACTCAACAATGACTGCTGTCGTTTCATTTCCCGCTACCTGATCCCAGCCTCAGCCCAAGGTTTTTTTCAACAACTCATTCACTTTGCCGGGATTGGCCTTCCCGCCGGATGCCTTCATCACCTGTCCCACGAGAAAGCCCAGCACCTGCTGCTTGCCTTCCTTAAATTGCGCCACCTGAGCAGGGTTTTTCTTCAAGACTTCATCAATGATTGACACCAAGGCCCCTTCGTCCGATACCTGCGTAAGCCCCTTGTCCTGGACGATCTGCGCCGGCGGTTTGCCAGAGGCATACATCTCCGGGAAGATGTCCCTGGCCACCTTTAAACTCACAGCGCCTTGATCGACCATCGTGAGCAATTCGACCAGCCGTTCCGGCGTCACGGGTGACGCATCAGCCTGAATGCCGGCATGATTCAATTCACGCAGCAATTCGCCCATCACCCAATTGCTGACCGTCTTGGGATGGGGATACACCTTGACGCACGCATCAAAATACACGGAGAGGGCTTTGCTGGATGTCAGAATCCCCGCGTCGTATTCAGGGATGCCATACTCCGCGACAAAGCGTTGTTGCTTCGTCGAGGCCAACTCCGGCAATCCCTCGCGCAATTGTTCGATCCAATCGGCCGCAATCTCCAGCGGGACGAGATCCGGGTCTGGAAAATACCGGTAGTCATGCGCTTCCTCTTTGCTGCGCATCACCGCCGTTTCACCGCGCTCATGATTCCAAAGCCGGGTTTCCTGATAGATCCTGCCCCCCTCGTTCAGCACCTTGGTCTGCCGCTTGATTTCGTAATCCACCGCGTCTTTCACGAACTTGAAGGAATTGATGTTCTTCAACTCCACCTTCGTGCCGAACGCCTTCTGGCCAACCGGCCGCAATGAGAGATTCGGTTCGCAGCGAAAGCTGCCTTCCTCCATGTTCCCATCGCACACGTCGAGATACATCAAGAGTTCACGCAGCGCTTTGAGATACGCCACGACTTCTTCGGAGGAACTCAGATCCGGTTCGGTCACGATCTCGAGCAGCGGCGTCCCGGCGCGGTTGAGATCGACCAGGCTCATGCCGCTTCCGGCTTCATGCAGATTCTTTCCGGCATCCTCTTCCAAATGAGCACGCCGGATCCGTACGCGTTTCCGGGTCCCGCCGGCAGCGATTTCGATCCACCCATGCTCACAAATCGGTGCTTCGTACTGGGAAATCTGATAGCCCTTGGGCAAGTCGGGATAAAAATAGTTTTTCCGGGCGAAGCGATTGTGCACGCCGATCGTCCCGTTCATCGCCAATCCGGCACGCACCGCCATCTCCACGGCTGCCTCGTTGATCACCGGCAGGCTTCCGGGCAACCCCAGGCAGACAGGGCATGTCTGGGAATTGGCGGTTCGGCCAAACGTAGTCCCGCACGGGCAGAATAGCTTGGACTGCGTGCGCAACTGCGCATGCACCTCCACACCGATGACGACTTCGTAGGCGACGCTCAACTCTGCTCTCCCTTGGTGAACTGCTCTCGCTCCCGCCGCATGGCTTCGCGCCCTGCATCAAAGGCCTCCCGCAAGACGGATTTCTTCGATTCGATAAAATCGCGTCCCTCTTCGACGGCGCCTTCAAACCGTTCGCCCGCCTCGCCGACCAAATCCCGCAACCCGTCTTCCGCACGTCGCGCATACCCGCGCAACATCTCACGCGACTCCGGTCCGGTTCGGGGCGTCAACAAGATCGCCGCCACTGCGCCTAATGCCGCGCCGCTCAAAAACCCCAACAGAACTGCCGCCGACGATGGACCGTGATTATCCGCCATTGTGATGTCCTCCCTCTTTCAAGCGTTCCGTGACCACTTGCTTTGCTGCGCGAAGCCCCGCTACCACGCTCGCCACATTGGCCAGCAAGTTCCCCCCGGAACCTCGCACCAAACTATGCACCTGATTGACTGATTCGCCGACTTCGCCCACGGCATGCAGTAACACGGCCGCATGCTCCACCCCACCGCGCGCCTGTTCGGTCAGATCGTTCAGGTTTTGACTCATGGCCCGCAATTCCGTCACCAGGACCGGCAGGTCGGTATTCATCTTCGTCACAAGCTGCTCCGCTTCCGCAGCGGTCTTGCGGACCTGAATCAAAAGCGGAACGAGGTATCCGACCAGGACCGCAAATGCGATCGCGACCAGAATAGCAGCGACTTCCACAATCATGGGAACTCCCTTCCCGGCTTACCGCACCAACGGCTTTTTGGACCGCCAGTTTGTCGCCTGCTCGTAGGCATGGGCCCCGCGCAACAGGGTGTCCTCTTCAAACGGCCGACCGATCAACTGCAGTCCGATCGGCATTCCCGCTTTACTGAATCCACAGGGCAACGAGATGGCGGGAAGACCGGCCAGATTCGCCGAGATCGTATAGATGTCGGACAAATACATCTGTAACGGATCCTGCGACTTCTCCCCGAACTTGAAGGCCGTGGTCGGGGTCACCGGAGTCACGATCAGATCAACCGTCTCGAAGGCCGCGTCAAATTCCCGGCGGATCAATGTCCGCACCGCCTGCGCCTTTCCGTAGTAGGCATCGTAGTATCCGGCGCTCAACACATAGGTCCCCAGCATGATCCGGCGTTTCACTTCCGGCCCGAACCCTTCGGCTCTCGTCCTGAGGTACATATCGAGCAGATCCTTGCTGTCGCCGGCCCGCAGGCCGAATTTCACCCCGTCGTAACGGGCGAGATTCGAACTGGCCTCTGCGGTCGCAATGACGTAGTAGGTCGCCACCGCCGCATCCGTGGTCGGCAATTTGATCTCGCGAATGTCGGCGCCCAGTTCCCGCAACCCTTCAATGGCTGTGCGCACGGCCTGTTCCACTTCAGGGTCGAGACCGTCGGCGAAGTATTCGGCGGGGACGCCGACCTTCAACCGTTTCAGATCTTTCCGCTTGAGCGCCTTGAGATAATCAGGAACCGGCACGTTCGCCGACGTCGAATCCCGTGGATCATGGCCTGCGATCGCGCCCAATAAGATGGCCGCATCCGTGACATCCTTCGTGATGGGGCCAATCTGATCGAGAGAGGATGCGAACGCCACCAACCCGTACCGCGAGACCCGGCCATAGGTCGGCTTCAGCCCGACGACGCCGCAAAACGCCGCCGGCTGCCGAATAGATCCACCGGTGTCCGAGCCCAAGGACGCCACACATTCATCCGCCGCGACAGCTGCCGCCGACCCGCCGCTCGACCCGCCGGGAACAGTCTGGATGTTCCAGGGATTACGGCTGGCCCCGAACGCCGAATTTTCGGTGGAGGATCCCATCGCGAATTCGTCCAGATTCGTCTTACCGACCAGCAGATAGTTTTGCGCACGCAATTTGGCAACAACCGTTGCATCATAGGGCGGCACGAACGATTCCAACATCCGGGACGCGCAGGTCGTGCGTACCCCTTCGGTGCAGATGTTGTCCTTCACCGCCAGCGGCATGGCCATCAGAGGCGTCGTTTTGCGCCAGCCTTTCAAGGACTGATCAAGCCGTTCGGCCTGCGCAACAGCCGCCTCCTTACACTGTGTGAGATACGCATTGACCTTGGGTTCGACATGCGCCACCCGCAGAAAGTAGGCGCGCACGATTTCCGTCGCGCTCACGTCGCCGGCGGTAAACTTCCGCTGCAACTCCGCCAGCGTCATTTTATGTAGGACCGTCAATGCCATCAGCGCTTCGCAACCTTACGGGCAATCCGGTTTTTTCCGTCCACCAGGATGATCTTCGGCTTATGCCGCTTGATCTCCTCGTCGCTATAATATTCGTAACAGAAAATAATGATCTGATCACCCACCGCGGCCTTGCGGGCAGTGGGGCCGTTCAGCACGATCTCGCCCCCGCCCCGCTTTCCCTTCATGGCGTACGTCATAAACCGTTCGCCATTGTTGAGATTGGAACAGACGATCGCTTCGTACGGAAGAATGCCTGCCGCATCCAACAGATCCTCATCCACCGTGAGACTGCCTTCATATTCAAGACAGGCTTCGGTCACCGTCGCTCGATGTATCTTCGCCCGCAACATTTGTCGAAACATAGTCGGCTCGTACTCCTTACGTCACTTAAGATTCTTGAATGATTTTCGGCACCCGGAAACACTGCGCCTCCGCATCGGGGGCATTCCCCAGCGCCTGCTCCGGTGACAGAGATGCCTGCACCTGGTCCGGACGAAACACATTGGTCTGCCCCAACACGGTCGAGGTCGGCTCCACATCTTCCGTGGAAAAGGACTTGAGTTTCTGAACATAGCCCACGATCTGGTTCAGCTGTTGTGAAAACGCCGTCGTTTCCGCCTCGCTCAACGCCAGGCGAGCCAGTTTGGCTACTTTCTCGACTTCCTGTTTCGTGATCTCCACTCTACACCCCTCATTTAAACCGGTATGGTGCGAAGGAAGGGGCTCCAATTGCGCGCGTCCAACGAGGGCCTTCCGAGGCCGCGCGTTGCGCGAGCACGGGAGTCCATCCTTCGCACCTCATTCCACCGTCACGCTCTTGGCCAGGTTGCGGGGCTGATCCACATCTTCGCCTCGCAGCACGGCAATGTGATACGCCAGTAACTGCAATGGGATCGTGAACAAAATGGGCGACAGCAACGGATGGACATCAGGAATGGTGAACACCGCGTCGGCGATCTTGCCCAACTCGCGTTCGCCTTCCGCCACAAAAGCAATCACCGGAGCCCGGCGCGCCTTCACCTCCATGAGGTTACTGACCGTCTTCTCATATAACCGGTCCCTGGGCGCCAATACCACCACCGGCATATCTTTATCGATCAGCGCGATGGGGCCGTGCTTCATTTCCCCCGCCGCATACCCTTCGGCGTGGATATAGGAAATTTCTTTCAACTTCAGTGCGCCTTCGAGCGCAATGGGAAAGTTGATGCCGCGGGCCAGATACAAGAAGTCCGGCTTCTTATAGTACCGCTTGGCAATCGCCAGAATCTCCGCTTCACGACCCAGCACATGCTTCACCAGTGCCGGCACCGTGACGAGGCGATCCAGCCAGGCCTTGCCATCCGCGGCGGTTAAGACACCCCGTACCCGACCGAGGTGCAAGGCCAACATGTAGAGCGCCGCCAACTGACTGGTAAACGCCTTCGTCGACGCGACGCCGATCTCAGGGCCACAGTGGGTGTACAACACGCCGTCCGATTCACGGGCGAGGGTACTGCCCACGACGTTGACGATCGACACGACGCGCGCGCCCTTCTGTTTGGCTTCCCGGGCGGCCGCCAATGTGTCAGCGGTTTCCCCCGATTGTGAGATCGTGATGAACAGGTCGTTTTTTTCGATCAACGGGTCGCGATACCGGAATTCACTCCCGATATCGACCTGCACGGGGGTACGAACCATTTCCTCCAACAAATACTTTCCCACCAGGCCGGCATGCCAGCTGGTGCCGCACGCCACGATCCAGATGCGCCCCACGTCGGCGAACTGCTTCGGCGTCAGGCCGATATCCGGCAAATCCGCCTCGCCGCTCTCGTACGAGTAGCGTCCTCGAATCGTATCCAGAATGGTTTGAGGCTGCTCGTGAATTTCCTTCAGCATGAAATGGGGATAGCCGCTTTTTTCAGCCGCAGACGCATCCCAGGTGACTGTGGTTTTCTTGCGCGTGACCGCCCTCCCGTCGAGATCCGTGAAGGTCACACCCCCGGCCGTCACCTCGGCGACATCGCCCTCTTCGAGGAACGTCACGTCCCTGGTGTGAGACAACATCGCCATGACGTCCGAGCCGACAAATGAGGCCTCCGCCGTACGACCGATGACCAGCGGGCAACCGGATCGGGCCGCGACGAGCAACCCGGGCTCATGCTCCGAGATCACGGCGATGGCATAACTCCCGCGAATCTCCCTCGCCGTCGCGCGGACCGCATCAGCCAGGTGCAGCTTGTCTTTTTTGATGTGGGTATCGATGAGATGCGCGACGACTTCCGTATCGGTCTCGGACTGAAACTTGTATCCGTCTTTGATGAGGCGCTGCTTCAGCTCTACGTAGTTTTCGATGATGCCATTGTGCACGAGCACGCAGTTCTCGGAGCGGTGCGGATGCGCATTCTGCTCGGAGGGCTTTCCGTGCGTCGCCCAGCGGGTATGGCCGATGCCGCACATCCCGGCGATCGCCTTCTGGGCCAGCGAGTTTTGAAGATTGATCAACTTCCCGACACTGCGCCGGATGTCGATCTTTTCTCCGCGCTGGATCGCCACGCCGGCCGAGTCGTACCCTCGATACTCCAGCTTCGACAACCCATTCAACAAAATCGGGACTGCATCCTGATTTCCTACGTAGCCGACAATGCCACACATAGGGTGTCGTTACCTCCGTTTCGAACGTTGAACTGCCGGTTGCTTCTTCTTGGCGGCACGGGTCCGCGGCTTTGGCTTCGATGCCGCCTTCGCGGGTGTTGCACTCGCGCGGGCCTTCACCGGGGGCACAGGCTTCGGCGCAGGAGGCGGGACCTGCCCGCTCTGCAAGGCCCGCCGCCTGGCAGCCCATCCCTCACGCGTCACCTGGGGCACTCGCGCGATCACGAGGGCATCGGCGGGCACGTCTTGCGTCACGGTTGCCCCGGCGGCAATCACGGAGCCCTGACCGACCGTTACCGGCGCGACCAACTGCACATCGCTGCCGATGAACACGCCGTCTCCGACGACGGTGTGAAATTTCTTGTACCCGTCGTAGTTGCACGTGATCGTACCGGCGCCGATGTTCACGCCCTGGCCGATCATGGCATCGCCGAGATAACTCAAATGGTTGGCCTTCGAGCCTTCGCCGAGCTCCGTCTTCTTCATCTCGACAAAGTTGCCGACCTTCCCCTTCCGCCGCACCACGACACCAGGCCGCAAATGGACGAAGGGTCCAAGATGGGAGTCGTCCTCAACCTGCGATTCACGAAAAATACAATGGTCCAGAATCTCCACCCGCTGGCCGATGGTGCAGTCCGTAATCCGGGTCCCGGAGTGCACCACCGTATTCTCCCCGATCACCGTCCGGCCTTCGAGCGTTACATTGGGATACAGCAGCGTGTCGCGCCCGATGGTCACGTCGGCATCGATCCAGGCGGAGGCTGGGTCGAGCATCGTCACGCCGGCTTCCAGCCAACGCTCCCGGATCCGGCGGCGAATGACGCCTTCCGCCTCCGCCAACTGCACGCGGCTGTTGATCCCCAGTCCTTCGTCGATGTCCCGCAGACGTAATGCCGAGACGGTGCGCCCCTGCTGCACGGCCATCTGCACGATGTCGGTGAGATAATATTCGCCTTGCGCATTTCGCGGATCGAGTTTGTCGAGGGCCGGAAAGAGAAACTCCCCGTCGACAACATACGTACCCACGTTAATTTCACGCACGCTTCGCTCAGCGTGAGACGCATCCTTGTCTTCCACGATGCTCTGCACCCGATTGTCGGCGGCACCCTGCAGCCATTCTTCACGACGATGGCGAATCACCCGCCCATAGCCCGAGGCATCATCGAGCACGGCGGTCAACAGCGTCACGGCCGCACCTTGTGCATCATGCATCGCGAGCAGTTCCCGCACTGTCGCTTCCGTCAACAACGGCGTGTCGCCGTTCAAAATCAGATAGCGGGTCGGTTTGCGATGTGCAGCATCGCCGAATACCGGACGCGCTTGCAGCACCGCATGGCCGGTTCCCAACTGCTTCGTCTGCTCCGCGACCGCCACCTGCCCGCCGACCGCTTCGACAACCTTGCGCACATCGGCCCCCTGATGCCCCACCACTACCGCCACCCCCTGCTCAGCCAGGCCACAGGCAATGTCCAGCACGTACAGCACCATCGGTCGACCGGCCACCGGATGCAGCACTTTGGCCAAGGCCGATTTCATGCGCTTGCCAAGGCCCGCCGCCATGATGATGACGCCGAGCCCGGGAATGGAGGAAGACGAGGCATTGTCGTGGGATGCGTGAGTCATGGGTTTCTCACCATACGTAATCGACACAGGGCTCGTTCGGCGGTATCGCGATCAACCGACCTGCACGCCTGCATCGGGTTGCTTAATCGGGGTCCAGGTTTTTCCACCGGCCTGCGACCCGGCACCAGACGGCTGCGTCGGGGTATAGAGACCTCCCGACACGATCAGCTTCATGGCCTCTTCGACCGTGATATCCACCGCGATCACTTCGCGCTCAGGCACCAGCAGAAAATAGCCCGACGTGGGATTGGGCGAGGTCGGCACATAGACATGGACGAGCGGGTCCGGAGAAAGCTGTTGCATTTCCCCTTTCGTCACACCGGTCACAAAGGCAAAGCAGTAATGCCCGTTCTTCGGAAACTGAATCAACACCACACGGCGATAACTCTCGCGCTCCGCGAACGACAGAATGTCCATCATCGACTTAATGGTCGAATAAATTCCGCGGACCACCGGTACACGATTGAGCAAACTCTCCCACTGCCGCACGACCTGGCGGCCGATAAAATTCGCCGCAAACAATCCGGTCATGAAAATGAGCAGGATGAGCGCGATAATTCCCAGACCGGGCACGTAGTAGCCTGGAGTTACCAACCGTGCGGCGGCGTCGCCGAGAATCCCATCCAGACTGACGAACAGCGTCTTCAGAATCAGGATGGTGCCCCAGATGGGGATCATCACCAGCAAACCGGTGAGAAAATAGCGTTTTAATGAAGCTTGTACCATGCGTGGCTGAGGGGTCCTGGGTAGAGCGTCATGATACTGGTCTTTTGCCGGTCGTCGCAAGCCTTTTCTTGCTATTTTCAATCACTTGGAATAGGATCCGCCCTCTTTCTCCCAGAACTTTTCAGGTTCGATTCATGATGAAACACTACCGTCCGCCGCGAGGGCTGTTCATTACGCTGGAGGGCATCGAAGGGTGTGGAAAATCCACCCAGGCCAAGCTCCTCGGCGAATACCTTCGAAGCCAGGGACACGTCACCGTCGAGACCCGTGAACCGGGTGGAACGCCGCTGGCGGAAAAAGTCCGATCAGTGCTGCTCGATCGCGCCGACGAACCAGTGGCGCCCGAAACCGAAGCGTTTCTCGTGCTCGCAGCGCGACGCCAACATGTAACCCAGGTGATCGAGCCCGCGCTGGCACAGGGCGCCATCGTCCTCTGTGACCGGTTCAGCGATTCAACGCTCGCCTATCAGGGCTACGCGCGCGGGCTGAATGTGCCGCTACTGGAACGACTCAACCGCCTCGCGACTCACGCCGTGATGCCTCACCTCACGCTGCTCTTCGATCTTCCCGTGGCGACAGGACTGGCACGGCGACGATCTGCCAGCGAAACGAATCGGCTCGATCGCGAATCGCTCCGGTTCCACCAGAAAGTTCGCGCCGCCTTCCTCGACCTGGCAAAGCGTCATCCTGCACGTATCAAAGTGATTCCGTCGCGTGCATCCAAAGAAACCGTCGCCCGCGCCGTGGCCCGGATCGTCGCACCGGCCCTGAATCGAATCCATCGCGCCGACCACCAGACGGCTAAGCCGCGCGCCACATCCTCCCACACCACACAGGTCCGCCATGCCCTTCGCTGATATTATCGGACACGAGCACGCCAAGACCCTGCTGCGATCGGCGATCCTGCAGAACCGGTTGGCGCATGCGTATCTCTTCCACGGCGATGATCGCATCGGCAAACGTCTCCTCGCTTGGCGATTGGCGCAAACCCTGCTCTGCGAGACGGTTTCCGATGGCCGCCAGCCGGACGCCTGCGGCACCTGCCGGGCTTGTCAGCAGGTGGATGCCAGGACGCACCCGGATTTTCTGGTGATCGAACCGGATCAGGAAATGGCCAATCCTCAAATTAAGATTGAGTCCATTCGAGACATCGAACATCAAATGATCTACCGTCCGCTGATCGGCAATCGCAAAATCTGCCTGATCGACGAGGCAGACCGCATGACCATCGGCGCGGCGAATGCCCTGCTCAAAACGCTGGAAGAACCACCAGACCACAGTCTGTTCATTCTCGTGTCGAGTCGGCCCTACGCCTTGCCGGCCACCATTCGTTCACGCTGCCAGGCGCTACGACTCACCGCACCGGCACAAACGCAAGTCGAAGCCGCCGTCATTTTGAAACGCGAGCTGCCTCCCGCCGATGCGCACTTCCTCGCCTTACTCAGCGACGGCCAACTCGGGCGCGCATTGGAATGCGATCTTGAACAGGCGCGCACCACCCAAAAGGAATTTGCGGCCATCTTCTCCGCCAAGGGACTTCAGTCGTTCTCGACCGTCCTGGCTGCCGCGGAAGCGCTGGCCAAAGGGGACCGCGGACCGGAAGCATTTGACTGGCTGCTTCGGTGGTTGCGCGACATTCTTCTCATCGCCGTCGGTGCCGGCTCCGACCATATCCTGAATCTGGACCAGCGAGCCGGGATGCAGGCGCTGGCCGCGCACATCAACATCGACGACTTGCTGGATCTCATCGGCGACCTTGAAAAAATGGAACGACAGGCGCACCGGAACCTGAACGTGCAGATTGCGCTCGAAACCATCCTGCTCAGAGTCCGTCAACTCCTGACCCCGTCAGGCACCGCCGAACGGTCACGATAACTGAGTCATCGCAGGAGACGCGCAACTGAGAACGCCGCTGGCGGCCTTCTCAACAGCCAGCTAGCTTTGACCATCGGCATCTTGCTATCTTCACCCCACAAACCATGAGCACTCGCGACACCTTCTACATCACGACACCGATCTACTACGTCAACGACGTGCCGCACATCGGTCATGCTTACACCACCGTCGCCGCCGATGTGCTCGCGCGCTACTGGCGATTGCGTGGACGCGACGTATTTTTCCTGACCGGTCTCGACGAACACGGACAGAAAGTGCAGCAGGCCGCCGCGAAGGCCGGCATCGATCCCCAAGCGCACTGCGACCGCCTCGCACCGCAGTTTACAAACCTCTGGGATCGGTTGAACATTTCCCACAACGCCTTCATCCGCACCACCGACAAACCCCACCAATCCGTGGTTCAACGATATCTTCAACAACTTTACGATAAGCAGTTGATTTATAAAGCAGACTACACGGGATGGTATTGCACGTTCGACGAACGGTTCTGGACGGAAAAAGATGTCGTCGGCGGGCTCTGCCCGGACTGCAAGCGTCCGATCGAGCAACTGAGTGAGCACAATTATTTCTTCAAGATGGGCCAGTACCAGGAACAGTTGCAGCGGCACATCCTGGAGCATCCGGACTTCATCCGTCCGGAATCGCGCCGCAACGAAGTCCTCGGCTTTTTGCAAACTCAAAAGCTGGGCGACCTCTCGATCTCCCGACCCAAATCGCGACTCTCCTGGGGCATCGAACTTCCCTTCGACAAGGACTATGTCACCTACGTCTGGTTCGATGCGCTGGTCAATTACATCTCCGCGCTCGAATACCTGCCGCAGGGACAACCGGCCGGATTGCGTTACTGGCCCGCCGATGTCCACCTGGTCGGGAAGGATATTCTCACCACGCATGCCGTGTACTGGTCCACCATGTTGATAGCGCTGGAGCAGCCGCTGCCGAAGACGATCTTCGCCCATGGGTGGTGGACGGTGGATGGCGAGAAGATGTCCAAGAGCCGCGGCAACGTCGTCGATCCGAATAAGATGGTCGACCAATTCGGCACCGATGCCTTCCGCTACTTCCTGCTGCGCGAAGTGCCGTTCGGACAGGACGGCGATTTTTCCCACAGCGCGCTGGTCACCACCGTCAACGCCAAACTCGCAAACGGCATCGGCAACCTGCTGAGCCGTACGCTCACCATGATCGAACGGTCCTGCGCCGGCGTCATCCCCGAGCGAGGCCCGGCGGTGCTGCCGGAACTGGAACAACATATTGAAGAATTGGCCGCACAACTCCCCGGCAAAACCGAAACGGGTTTCAACGCCCTCCAGTTCCGGGACGTGCTGTTGATGATTGAAGAACTCAACGGCTGCTGTGACGAATACATCGACAAGAGCGCGCCGTGGAAATTGGCCAAGCAGCCGGAGACACAACCACAATTACATACGGTCCTGAACACCTCCGCCCGCGCCCTTCGACTGCTGGCCTTGCTACTCTATCCCTTTATGC
>ERZ724507.518-NODE-518-length-17240-cov-5.256037_pt1 | contig 17240 bp, 9 predicted proteins | sample MGYA00376040_ERZ724507 | MGnify/ENA primary metagenome ERZ724507 (study PRJEB28724, sample SAMN07190883) | activated sludge metagenome | isolation source: activated sludge of sewage treatment plant in Hong Hong | place: Hong Kong | collected 2016-03-17 ...
CGATCAGGTCGTTTTTTTCCTTTTGATCGATTTGATATGGCGGCGTACCGGGGTCTGCAAGAATCAGGATCACCGACAGGCGGTTGGGCGGCGTAAACTGCCGGTCTTCGTATTCCGCTCCAAGCGGTATTTTCCGCATCAGGTTGACGCAATTGTAAGGATGCGCGCCCAGATAAGTGTCTTTGTACCGGATGTATTCCCAGGGCAGTTCGGCCAGTTCGCGTGCATTTTTGTCAAATTCCAAAAAAAGGCGGATGCGACTCTGGTCCGGCGTTTCGATCACCTCCTTGTAGTACATATCGAAAAACTCCATCAATATGTTCTTGCCATTCTCTTCGTCTTTTGACAGCGTGAGCAGGTTGCTCAGCATATTACCCAGAATAACAAAGTCTTCCCGGTCGAATATCTCGATTTCGCTTTTAACCATGGTGCGGCGGATATTCAGCACTTTCTGGAAAATCTTCGAAACCCTGATCTGCAGGTGGAGTTTTTCGAGGTTGTAGTTGTTGGGAATGACGGGCAGCGGTGCGTCGGCATTCGAGGAGGCCTCGATCTTCAGGGAGATCTTGTTGTTCTCGACGTATATTTTTATGTTGCGGTAGTTCATGCTGCAATCCCGTCTTTTATGATCAGGTTTTCATAGAAACCACATAGTACATATCCATAGTGCCCTTGTTTTTGGCTGCAATCTTGCCCCGGTGCTGCCACTCGAATTCGTATTTGGCGAGCCAGTAAGTGTCTTCACTCACATTGACACGGCCCGGTTCGCAGGCCTCTTCCATACGTGCAGAGATGTTGACAGTATCTCCCCAGATATCGTAGGCAAACTTTTTGGCCCCTACAACTCCCGCCACCACTGGCCCGGTATGCACACCGACCCGCGCTTCAAAGAAGGGTAGCCCCTGGTCCATACGCTCCGCTTTTACGTGGAGCAGGAAGTCCTGAATCTCCAGCGCTGCCTTTACCATGTCGCCGGGACTGGCGACCTGCTCGGATAGGCCGCTGGCGCAGATGTAGGCGTCGCCAACCGTTTTGATCTTTTCGATACGGTATTTTTCAATGATGCGATCGAAATTGGAAAAACAGTAATCGAGTTCCTCTACCAGTCTTTCGGGGCTCAGGCGTTCCGATATGGTGGTAAATCCGATAAAGTCGGTAAACATGACCGTCGCCTGGTCGTATCGCCGTGCCGCGACCTTGTTCCGGGTTTTCAGTTCCTGGGCAATGGCCGGCGGGAGAATATTGAGCAACAGTCCGTCGCTGCGTTTTTGTTCTTCCTCGATCATGGCGTTTTTCAGCGTCAGTTCGTTGGCTGCACGTTTCTTGGCGCGAAAGCGAAAATAAAACAACAGGGCGAGCACCAGGATAAAAACCGATGCCAACGCCAGTACGTTCCGGATATTTTCGCCTTCCTGCTGCTTGAGTTCAGCCTCCACTACCCGTCTTTTCTGTATCTGTAGTTCGCGTTCCTGTTGGGCGCGCACAATGGAGTCGATCATCTGTTCCTCGGTGAGGTTTTTGAGGAGGATGGCCTTCGTCCGGATCAATGAATCGGCGCGTTGTTTTTCCTGTGCGAACTGTATGATAGCGGAGTCTTTTTTCGTCAGTTCCTTGCGCGTTTTTTGTTCTGTCTCCTGCAGTTGCGATTGGTATGTCGTTTCCAGCACCTGGCTTTGGCCGGTAAGTTGAGCGATCTGTTCGCGCAGGGAGCGGTTGTCGGCCTCCGCTGCGGCGAGCTGGTTCTCGAGACGTCTGACGGCATCGCCTCCACTGCGCACGCCGCCGCCGGCTTCTTTGAGATAGGCCACCGTCTCCTTGCTCCATTTGAGCGCTTCGCGGTAGTCGTTCTGCTTGAGCGCAATATCCTGCAGTTTTTCGGTCGCATTGAGGGCTACCTCCCGAAGGCCGTAGTTGCGCGCAGAATTCCAGGCATGTTGAAAGCGGCTGGCGGCCTCGCTGTACTTCCGGGCGCGATATTGCCCTTCCGCGCTGAGGTAGGCAGCATCTGCTTCTTTGCGCTTGTCGCCCAGTTCGGTGGCCAGTTGGCTGGCTTGTTGCGCATAATCGGATGCCTTGGCGGGGTTGGAGCCGATCAGTTTTTCAGCAACCTGATACGACAAGTTCATCTTGTCGGTCTTGGAACTTGCTTTTTTGATCCGGGACTCCAGTTCACCGACAGATTGAGCGCTGAGCCAGCCGGCGGCGAGCAACATGAATATAAAAACAAAGGCGGATTGATGTTTCATGTCAGGAATTCGATACTTTGATAACCGGGGCGCGTTACAAACGAGCAAAATTTAATTCTTGTTTTTAACCGCGCAGAAATATAGCGAGAAAGACAAAGGTCGAAGATTTTCACTTTTGACCAAGTCTATTTGCTTTAGACGGATTGCTTTTTGAAAAACCGCTACTTTTACCAGGCTCTAACCATCCACCTATGCAAATAAAACCATTTCACGGCACCTACCCGAATTTCGACTTTATTGCCTCTCCCGATTCCTTCTGCGACGACGCCAAAAACTCCTTTCGCGAATTTCAGGCCAACGGCTTTTTTGAGACTGCACCGGCAACAGCTTTTTACATTTATCAGATCGAAACCGAGGTGCGAAAGCACATAGGCCTCATCGCACTCGACGATGTGGAGGATTTTTTCGCCGGCAAGGTAAAGAAACACGAAAAAACGCTCAGCGAACGCGAACAACAACAAATGCAGCTCTTTCTGCGCTGGAATGCCATCCTGAAGCCGGTGCTGCTGACTTACCCGCCCGCGCCGGATATCAGCCAATGGCTCGACAACTTCGCCGGCTCCAACAAGCCCCTCTACGTCACGCGCTTTGTCAAAGACCGCCAGACGCATAGTGTGTGGTGTGTGACCGATCCCGCAGAAATACAACACCTGCAGGAAATGTTTGCCAGCCAGGTCAACCGAACCTATATCGCCGATGGCCACCACCGCACCACAACCATCGCCCTGCTGCACGAACGTCTGAAAGATAAAAACCCGGAACTCGACTTCGACAACCTGTTCTGTGCTTTTTTTGCGTCCGACCAGCTGGAAATTCTCGACTACAACCGCGTGGTCGAAGGCCTGCGCGATGTAAGCCCGACCCAGTTCATCGTTCAAATGTCGCGCCTGTTCGACCTTAATGTACTGCCCGAACCGCGCAAACCCCGGGAGAAGCACGAAATCGTCATGTACATCCACAAGGAGTGGTACAGCCTCCACTGGAAAAAAGACATTCTGGATAAATACGCCAAAGACCGCGTCGTACTGGATGCCACACTGCTCAACGAACTCGTGCTGCGCAACATCATCGGCATTGAGGATGTAAGAACTGATACTCGGATCAATTATGTCGACGGGGTGAAAGGACTGGAAGGGCTGCGCAAAGCCACCAACGACAGCGACGATCGTATAGGCTTCCTGTTGTATCCGGTTGCTTTTGAAGACATGATGCGCATGGCCGATGCAGGAGAAAGTCTGCCGCCCAAGAGCACGTACTTCGAGCCACGGATGAAAAGCGGGATGGTAGTGAAAATGTTGAAGCGGTGAGGGGAGGGTAAAAGTTGCAGGCCTGCATTCAATGGCATGCAGGCCTGCACAGATACTTACACGTCAATCCTCGCATACTTCGCATTCGCCTCGATAAATGCCCTGCGTGGCGGCACATCGTCGCCCATAAGCATGGCAAACATACGGTCGGCCTCGACAGCATCGTCGATGGTGACCTGCTTGAGGATGCGGGTCTTGGAATCCATGGTCGTTTCCCAGAGCTGTTCGGCATTCATCTCGCCGAGGCCTTTGTAGCGCTGAACTTTAACGGAATCGTCGTCTTCCCGGCCACCTGAGAATTCCAGTTGGGCGGCTTTGCGTTCCTTGTCGTTCCAGGCATAGCGCTGGTTTTTGCCCTTTTTGACCAGATACAACGGCGGCTGGGCGATATACACGTGGCCTTTTTCGATGAGTTCGCGCATATAGCGGAAGAAAAAGGTCAGGATAAGCGTGGTAATGTGGCTGCCGTCGATATCGGCGTCGCACATGATCACGATCTTGTGGTAGCGCAGTTTTTCGATATTCAGTACGCGGTGGCCTTCGTCGTTTTCGGCTACACTCACACCAAGTGCCGTGAAGATGTTCTTGATCTCCTCGTTCTCGTAAATCTTGTGCTCGAGCGCTTTTTCGACGTTTAGAATCTTGCCGCGCAGCGGCAAAATAGCCTGCGTGTGGCGGTCGCGGCCCTGCTTGGCGGTACCACCTGCAGAATCGCCCTCCACAAGGAATACCTCGCTTTCTTCGGGGCTTCTGCTGGCACAGTCGGCCAGTTTTCCGGGCAGTCCTCCGCCGGTGAGCGCGCCTTTCCGTTGCACCATTTCGCGGGCCTTGCGGGCTGCGTTGCGGGCGGTAGCCGCAAGCACTACCTTTTCCACGATGCGTTTGGCTTGCGCGGGGTTTTCTTCCAGGAATACCTTGAGCGCATCGCCCACGCTACGGCTCACAATACCGAGCACCTCGGAGTTGCCGAGTTCGCCTTTGGTCTGGCCTTTAAACTGGGGCTCGGGCACCTTTACGGATATAACTGCCGTGAGGCCTTCCATGAAGTCTTCACCCGAAATGGTAAAATTGATTTTTTTAAAATGGCCGTTGTCGTCGCCGTATTTCTTGAATTCGCGGGTAAGCGCCCGGCGAAAACCGCTCACGTGTGTGCCCCCATCGCGCGTGCTGATGTTGTTGACAAACGACACGACATTTTCGGAGTAGGAAGTATTGTAGGTCATCGCCACTTCCACATCCACGCCTTCTTCCTTGGCGGTAATGTAAATGGGATCGTTGATGAGTTTGGTTTTTGCCTCGTCGAGGTAAATCACAAATTCCTGCAGACCGCCTTCAGAATAGAAGTCCTCCACTTTGAATTCGCCGTTTTCCTTTTCCCGTTCGTCGGTCAGTTTGAGAAACAGGCCTTTGTTGAGGTACGACAATTCGCGCAGGCGATGGGCCAGCACGTCGAATTTGTATTCGTCCGTCTCAAAAATTTCCGGATCGGGCAAAAACGTAACAATCGTGCCGCGGTCGGTGGTAGTACCGATCTCGCGCACGTCGTAAAGCGGTTTGCCCTGTTTGTATTCCTGTTCGAATACCTTTCCGTCGCGGTGTATCTCGGCGCGCAGATGGATCGACAATGCGTTGACGCATGATACGCCCACACCGTGCAGGCCGCCGGAAACCTTGTAGGAGTCCTTGTCAAACTTTCCGCCCGCGTGCAGTACGGTCATCACGACCTCAAGTGCCGATTTTTTGAGTTTGGGGTGCATCCCTGTCGGGATACCGCGGCCATTGTCTTTTACAGTGATGCTGTTGTCGGGCCTGATGGTCACTTCAATATGGGTGCAATGACCGGCAAGGTGTTCGTCGATAGAGTTATCCACTACCTCCCATACGAGGTGGTGCAGGCCTTTGGTATCCGTACTGCCGATATACATGCCGGGGCGTTTGCGTACGGCCTCCAGTCCTTCGAGGGCTGTGATACTACTTGCGCCGTAATCAGCATTATTGGCTGCGGCCGGTTTTACCGGGTCTTTTTCGTCTTTCATTCCTTCTTTTTCCTTGTTCCCGAGACACTTTTTAAGCGCCTCGTTTTACATGCTTAAAATGAGGGTGCAAAGATACGATTTTACCCGCGCTTAAAGAAGCAAATACCGGCCTTTTTCGGCATTTCCGGGAAAAGAAAAAAAGTATTTAATTGATTGAAAAACAATTATTTATACAAAAATTGAATTGACGTTAATATTTTTTACACAATGGCGTACACAACAACAGGCCGGTCTGGGATAAAATTGAATAATTGCCGAACTTCGGGCGGTCATATCTGAAAACAATTACCCGCAACCATCCGCACCGGATAACGCCGGACGGATGCCCGGCGGTTGAAAACAACTTTTAATGCTATGCACTACAAGACCCTGTTCAAATTCGGCTCCTGGGCTTTGCTGGCTACCGGCGCCATCCACCTGTTGAGTTTTCTGAACCATCGGGAGCCATCCAACGACTCCGAGCGCCAATTGCTGGACCTGCTGGCCAATTATCGCTTCGACCTGGGCGCCGGCATCACCCGGAGCATGGAAGAACTACTCCATTTTTTCAGCCTCACGATGTCGCTGCTCTGTTTTTTTGCGGGCATCCTGAATTCCATGCTGGTCCGGTTTTTCGACAATGCGGCGCTTGCTAAAAAGGTCGTGGTATTCAATGCCGTTTTCTGGAGCATCTACCTGATCCCCTTGTACCTTCTGACCTTTTTGCCGCCGCAGGTTTGCTTTACAGTGGCCTGGCTGGGCTTTGCAGGAGCATACCTGCGCTTTGGAAGGGGATGAGATTAAACAGAGAAGCCGGACCGGATTTGCAAGATCTGTCGATCCTGTAAATCCGGTCCGGCTTCTACATGCCAGTCCTGTTCAATCCTCTCGCCGATACTTACCGAACAACGGTCACATCACCGTTGAAGTACATCTCGCGCTTGTGGCCGCAGAAGAGGATTTCGGCTTTGACAAACCAGGCATATACCCCCGGCGTTACATCATCCCCGTGAAACTTGCCGCGCCAGCCTGCATCGGGCTGGTCTGCCGTAAACATCCGGTTACCCCAGCGGTCGTACACTTCAAACTGATAGGAAATGATCTCCAACCCGGGCTGAAAATAGGGCTTGAACTGCGAATTGTCGGGTTCGAACGATGCCGGCATCATCACATTAGGGGCATACAGGAAGGTAGTGCCCGTAGCAGCGTCGGCCCATTCGACTTCCGCGTCGCGGTGTACGGTTTCACAGGCATTGGTCACTTCCACCCAAACTGGCCCCACGTCCTGGAAGGTGGTAAACGGCAGGGTATCGCCATTCGACCACTGGAAACTCAGGTTAAAGGCATTGTTGTTTACTTCAACAGCCAGTGTTGTAGCAGGATCATTGCAGGGGAGGATACCATTGGAAAGCGAAATGTCGAGGGCCGGATATGCCGCTACATCGGCCTCCGCTTCAAACAGGCAGCCATTGCTGTCCTCCAGATAAACCGTGTAAGCGCCTGCATCGAGCCCGCCGAACAAAGTACTGTCCTGGAACGCCGCACCATCGATCGAGTAGCGGTAAGGCTGTAAACCGCCCTGGGCATCCTGCACTGACAAGGCGCCGGTCGGCGAATTGGGGCAACTGCTTTCCTCCATAACGGTGAAACTAACACCGGGAAATGCCGATACGGCTACCGTGATCGTAGAATCGCAGCCTCCCGGACCAATAAAGTGGAAATCCTGCGTAGAACCCGCCTGCACCTCTGTACCGTTGAAATCGTAGGTGGTACCCGGACAAACAGATACTTCCAGCGTTTCCGTCGATACGGAGAGTTGCTCTACCGTAACCGTAACCACTGAATCGCAGCCCACTGAATTGGTCAGCACAAAGTTCTGCACCGTGCCGCCGGTCAGAACGGCGCCCTGGTAAGCGTAGGTTTCGCCCGGACAAACACCCACCGTAAATGACGAGGATGAGGTCTGAAGTTCGTACACATGTACAGCAACTACTGTGTCGCAACCAAGCGTTCCCGGTATGGTGAAGCTGGCACTGTCGCCTGCCGCCAGCGTCACGCCGTTGAAGGTATACGTTTCACCGGGACATACGCTCACCGCCCAGGAAACAGGCGGAGGCGAGGGCAGTACGGCAACACTTACCTCTACTATGGAATCGCAACCGTAAATATTCTGAAAAACAAAGGATTGTGAAGAACCGGCCGGAATATCCACTCCGTTATAAGGCAGCGAATACCCTGCACAGGCTACGGCATCCACGATCTGAAAATTTACAGGCGCTTCATCCACAACAACAGTCACCGTGGAGTCGCAACCCAGGTAGTTTTGATAGACAAAGTACTGGCTTGTGCCGGCAGGTATAGGCGTACCGTTGTAGTCGTATACCCCGCCCGGGCAGGCGCTGACATCCACTACCGACGACGATACCGGCAACGCCGAGACGCTCACCGTAACGGTGGAATCACAACCCCAAACATTTTGAAAACTAAAATTCTGTGTTTGCCCCGCCGACAACAGGGTTCCGTTATAATCGTATTGCGTTCCGGGGCAAATACTCACCGAAAGGTCTGAAACTGAAGCCGGGACACCGGTCACACTCACCGTCACTACAGAATCGCAGCCGAGGTAATTCTGAAGTACAAAATCCTGCGACTGGCCGGGCGATAACAAGGTGCCGTTGTAATCGTACACTTCATTGGGACACACGTTGATGAGCAGCGTCGAACCGGATGTAGGTATGGCATCTACTGTAACCACAACCATTGAATCGCAACCACCAGGGGTAAGCAGCATAAATTGCTGCGTCGTCCCAGCCTGAACAGGCGTGCCGTTGAACACGATACTTTCATTGGCGCAGGCAGTGAACTGCTGCGTTGAAACGAGGGGCGGACAAATGTGCAGCAACAATGCACTGTTGCCGATTGCGCCACAGCCGGACAAGCCAACGGCATTTTCACCAATCACTATTTCCCAGCCCGGAGGAAGCAGGGCCGAATCGATTTGTACCAGATAATTGGTGGACAAGACGTTGATAAAAGAAAAATCGCCGCCTGCATTCGACTGGCCATTGCCCACTGCGACGCCATTTTGCAACAGGTTGACAGTGATGCCCGATACAAGCGTATCGCCGGCATCTATCACGCCCGAGCCATTTACATCCGACCATACCTGGCCGTAAATATTGCCGGAACCGTCGTATAGATCGATTACAAGGGGATCACTTTGGTTTTGGCAGCCATTGATATCCGTCAGTTCGGCATAATAAACGCCGCTTTCCTGCGCTACAAAATCAGGGCCCGTCGCCCCCGGCACCGGGTTTCCGTTGAAGTACCATTGCCAGCTCACGATATCGGGTATCGGGGGGAGACAGAAAGTATCGGGCCTGCAACGGGAGTGGCAACCCCCGGGAATGGCCGCCACGTTCGGACCGGCCAAAACGCTTACCACATTGCTTTTCGCTTCGCAGCCAAACTCGTTGATCACCCGGATAAAGAACAATCCCGGGTCCTCGGTAGTCAGCGTATTGCCTGTTATCCCGGTATTCCATACCAGTTGCCAGTTAGGCGGCTCCGGGCCGGAATAGGTGATCACATTGGGGTTGCCAGCGCAGGAACTGGTGGCTGAAATGCTGAACCCGGCCGGTACCGGATGTACTGTTACTTCAAAAGGATCGGTTACCGATGTGCAGCCCGTTGCAAAATCCGTGACGGTCACGGTAAAGATGTGTGTACCAACCAACAACTGGTTGCCATGTTCCGCATCAAAAACCACTTCGTCACTGGTTCCGTTGCCGCCCGACCAGGTGTATCCATACGCACCTGTGCCCTGCACGATCAGGTGCACTTTTTCTCCCTCGCAAACGCTGAGCGTGGGGTAAGAGGTGCCGACAATCTGCCCCAGATCATTCATCAGAATCGCCTTGATCAGTGCATCCGGGGCCGGTATGACTTCTACGGGCACAGGCGGCGGGATAAACGTACATCCCGCGGCATCGGTCATCGTGACGGAATAGGTGCCCTCTTCACCTGTGGTCAGGCTTTGGACAACAGTCATGCTATCCGACCAGAAATAGGTATCGGCGCCGGGAGGTGCGGTGAGTGTAATGGTTGTGCCTTCACATATCGGCGCAGGATTGGCCGGTGTGATCGTACCGCCCAGGGCGCTTGGTACAATATTGATGATCTGGGTAAACGTGGCCGTACAACCATAGGCATTGGTGGCAGTGGTCGTCACGGCATAATTGCTGGGGGCATTAAAACTGTGATATACGGTATCCCCCGTGGCATCATTGGAAGCGCCTGAAGACATGTCGCCAAAGTTCCAGGCCACTTCCGAAACAGCGGGCGTAATGTTGGCAATGAATTCGAGCGCGTTTCCGGCACAGTTGAGCGCCGGTAATGAAAAGGGGGCCTGGTTGGCTTCCGGTATTTCGATAGTCCGTTTAGCCGACGCGGTACAGCCGTTTCCGGCTGTTATAACCAGTGTCACGACGGGATTTCCGGAGTTGAGATAGGTATGCGAGGGGTTTCGGATATTCGAAATATTGGCGCCTCCGCTCGTTGGGTCGCCAAAGTTCCAGTCCCAGTTGGCAATACTGTTCCCCGGGAGGTGCGTACTGGCGTCTTCAAATACTGTAGCCAGGCCCGGACATTCCGGGTGTGCGGCAAACCGCGCCGACGCCACAACGTCGACCGTATTGATCACAACACAAGTCGCCCCGCTTTGCAATGTCGCCCGCATCACAACAGTGTAAATACCCGCATTCGGGAACAAAAAGCCCGGATTGTCCGTCGCAGCGGTACCCAACAAGCCGCCGCCCGAAATCCCGAAACTCCAGAATGCCGTTCCGGGCTGGTATTGGGGACCCGGCACCAGCTGAAAATGAAACGAATCGCAAAGGGCAGTAGGGTCGACATTGAAAGCCATTGTCCCGGGCGCACATGGCGGACTGCCGGCGCCGGGAATACCCGGACCGCCACTGCCACCGCTGCAATAGTCGAACAGCACAATATTGCCTGCAGTAGCAGAACACCCGTAACCGTTGGTCGCCTGTACCGCGTAACTGCCGTATTGATTGGTCGAATAGGTAGGGGCATCCACACCGAGCGGATTACCATCCCGGAACCACTCGTACACAAAATCATCGTCGACATTTACCAGCGAGGTCATTTCCACGAAGGAACTGTTGTTACAGAACCCGGTCGGATCGCCGGTGGTCAGGCTGATATTGGGCAGCGGGTATTCTATCATGGTAAATTCTGTAGTGCCCACACAGCCATTTGGGTCAGTCACATGGACGAAGTAACTGCCGGCACTAAAATCGGGAGCTGCCAGTGTGGATATTTCAGTCCCGTCAGCGTCGTTCCAGGAATAGGCGCTGAATGGCGTGCCCGTCTGCACGGATGCGAGTTCTCCGGCGCATATGCCTGCCGGGTGTTGCACCATGGGATCGGGCAGCGCATTTACCGTTACCGGGAAAAGTGCCGTTTGGCCGCATACATTTACGGTTACCACATGTCCGCCGGGTTCGGTCCAGAACAATTCTGCAGCGCTGGTTCCCTGCCCCTTGGCTACAGATCCCGCAGATGCAGGAGAAATACTCCATTGCACATCGACATTCGTGAGAGGCAGTATCGCATAGGCTTCCGTCTCGTCTTCACAGACGATCGACGTGCCATTGACAACCAGGGCTCCGATGCTCTGAATGTTCAATAAAGTCGTATCGGAAGCACAGTTGAGGCCGTTTTTCGAGACCTGGGCAACCGAAATCCAGCGGGGGTCGGCAGCGCCCCAGGTCACGTTGATGGTGTTGCCGGCAGAAACCACCGGTGCGCCGGGCCCGTTTTGTACGGTCCACTGCAACTTGTTACCGGGATCGATGCCCGTGGCCGAGTAGGTGTATGTGGTGCCTGAGCAAACATTCGGCTCACCGGATATCCCTGCGGGCTTCGCAGGCTGCGGCGCGACACGGATCACCCATTCCGCTTCGTTCGAACAGCTCAGCGTCGGATTGTCCGGAACGGCCAATAAGCGATAAACGCCGCTGCCGCTATAGAAGGGCACTGCAGGGGCCGCGGTCGGGGCGGGAGATGTCCATGAAGTAGATCCGTTGGGTGCGGTGAGCGTCCAGTTACAGACAATATTTGCCGCGTTATAGGTGAGTTTTGAAACAAAATTGCCCGTTGCGTCTTCGCATATCTCAACAGGCCCGTCGATTGCGAAAGACGACAGGATGCGTATCGCCATCGAATCCTGGCCGCCGCAACCAAGGTAGCAGTTGTCGTATACCACGGACAACCAGTAGGTAGTGTTCACATTGGGAAAGTCGGACCACTCGACGGTAACCCGGTTGGTGCCCTGACCTTCTGTAATGGTGCCGCCGCCGGAAAGCGTCCAGACAAAACCGGTGCCGCCATAGGGTTCAATGCTGTATATCTCAATTGCTGCGGGGCATACCTGATCTTCACCCATGATCTCTGCATCATCGGAAATGATAGGCACCTGTATGGATGCAGGATCGGGACAAACATTGCCCGAACAGGCTTGTGCGCCCAGGGTAATGACACCTACCGGCCCTGCCGTCCACTGGATGGCGATACTGTCGGTGGTTGAGGTGCCACCGTTGACGATCGTGCCGTTTGATGTAACCGACCAGACATAGGGCGGGCAGGCGTTGGAAGCGGTATAGGTGACCGTTTCGCCGGGACAGATTGTGCCGACACAGTCGAGCGTCGGAGCCTCGGCATCGAGTACGACGACATTTCTGGATATGGTATCCGAGCAGAGACAATCGCTGCGGGCGATTAGCCGCACAGTATAGTTACCCGGATTAACAAACGTATGTTGCGGGTTGACCGCCGCCGTAGTGGACAAGTCGTCGTCAAAAAACCACTCATAACTATCCGCACCGGTACTCTGGTTTTGAAAATAAACCGTTTGCCCTTTACATAGCCTGATGGTATCGTTCACAGCCGGCGGATCGGATGTGAACTGGGCCACCGGTTCGTCGATAACCGTAACGCACAGGGCATCTTCGCCATAACAGCCCGTAATACCATTGGAAACAACAACGACGGATCCTATGCCGGGGGCGCCCCAGTTGACGGTTACCGAGTTGAAAAAAGGCGGATTGACCGTGAACGAACTGGCGCCCGTCACTTGCCAGGTTACCGGGCTCATTGTACCGCCCGGGTTTCCGCTAATCGTTACTGAATAGGTTATGGTGGTATTGGGGCACACCTTTTCACAGACATTATCGGGGTTGCTTGTCGAATCTGCATTGCATGGTGCGGCGTTACTGGAAATAATTTTCAGTGGTTGAAAGCTTATGATAGTTACCACATGCTCTGCTGTAATCGAGGTTCCGTTAGGGCCGAAATACATTACAGTTATAATAGTTGTACCCGGTCCGGTTGTGGGGGCACAATAAAACAAATCGTTGTTGACGGTAGTGAAACTCGGTCCAGGCACACCATTGTTGGATACATTCCATATATATTGACCTTGTGGTGAAGGCGGTACGCCATCGATCAACAGCGAGAAGGTATCACATTCGCCGACACACAGGATATCCGGCCCAATGATTTCGGCACCCTGGTTCTGGGCATGGATGGCTTCGTAATGACAGGCAAATACCAAAAGGAATACGAGCGGCAGGAATCGGTTTTTCATGTTGCAGAAAGTTGTGTTCATGGATAATGATTAGATCAAAACATTTAGCCATGAAGATACATCTGCCAAAAAGAATGCTGCCAAGAGATTGGGGCATTTATTGCAATTGTCCTGATTGTACAAAAGGCCGGAATCCCAAGTCTTTGATACGCTTAGGGCAGCGGGATGGGAGCCACAGAAGGTAAGTGCCGGGAGGAAAGATGACGCCTGCTAATTCATCCTGAACGGCGCTGTCATCCTGAACTCGGGGATAGCCACCTCGAACAGGGAGCCGTCGTCGCGCCGGGTCATCAGGTAGGTACCGTGCATCTTGCCTATTTCGGTATCCAGGTCGCAGAAAGAGGAATATTCATGCCTTTCGCCGGGATTGAGCACCGGCTGTTCGCCGATAACCCCTTCTCCCTCTACCTCCCGGATGCGCCCGTCGGCATGTTGGATAACCCAATGGCGACGCAGCAACTGCACCACGAAGGGACTACCATTTTCAATCGCGATATGATAACCGAAAATAAATTTCAACTCGCGGGGATTTGAATGTGAAGGCAGATACTGCGTTTCCACACTTACTGTTATGCCGTTGGTAGTCAAGGTCTCCATGCCTGAACGTGTTTTCTTCCCTAAAGTGCTCTATACAGAGCAGATAATATTCTGGGCAAAATTGTTTAAAAAAATGGGAAAAACCAGCTGCGGCGAATGAAATAATAAAAAAAGCCGAGACCGGACTTTCCCGGCTCGGCTTAATACGAAATTACTAAACACGGGTATTCTTGTTGGTATGCCTGCCCTGCTCCTGCTACAGACTTTTTAAAAAGTTGAGCATTTGCGACTCGTCCACTTCAAGCGGGCTGAGGTTAAGGGTTGCATTGGTACCGATCTCTGTTTCCAGGTTGCCAAGCCAGTATTGACCATTTCCCAGTTTACTTACCGTAACAATCTTCACCTGGAATCCGTGGGGGGCATTTTTGTAACAGAAGGTCTGGTTTGCAAGGTCAATTTCCATTGCCGCCACCGAACGCATGTTCTTGAAAACCAGGTAGGCCGTTGTATTTTCCGGATTGAACCCCGCAGGCAAATCAACACAGAAGGAAGTACTTTGTTCATTAACAGGTCTTGCATAGTTGAGCCAGCCTAACGCCGGGCCAAACAACTCATAACCTGTTATTTTGTCTCCCCCGTTCGGGTTCGGCCATTCGGCCTGGAATACGGGCAGTCCAGTATCCATCCATCCCGCGAAGGTATCGTGCTGCATTTTGGCGCTGTAAATGTGCATATCATCGGCAGGATCGGTCGCAGGTATTTGTATCTTCAAATTGCGATCGGGTAAAAGGCGCAGTGGCTTGCCGTCACAGGTAACGACAACCTTCACGATTCCGCCGCTTTCAAGCAATTCATTTTCGGTAGTGGTGGTTGGAATGCCGTAAGCAATCATGTCGCCCTTTTTCAATACTTCCGTTACTTCGATGCGGAGTGCCTGGCAGGTGCTGCAGGGCACCAGATTGTCCTCTGCGTCTTCGAATAGCTGTTCGGTATCCGTAAGAAAAACCCGCACGCCACCGGGTGTAGTGAGTACCGTATCCGGCACAAAACCGCTCAGCACAAAGGTCGTTTGTGCTGAAGCGGAAGGTACTTGTCCCAGCAGGTTTTGAATTTCCTCCAAGGTCGACGGAGCAGGCTCAAAAGATACTACATCTTTTCTGCAACCCCACAGACCAGCCAGGGTCATGGTGCTTAGTAACGTGTATATAAAAATATGTCTGGGTCGAGTAGTACACATGGCTAATTAATGTTGTGACCTGCGTGCAGGTGTTGGTCAGCGTGGGATTTAAAGGCGTTCCGGGGTGTTTTTCGACGAAAGAGATACATTTTACCGCGCTTTGCGCTGCTTTTCAAGATAAAATTTAACAGTTAGTCCAATATCTTGGTCAGGCCGATTTTGACCCCGCCCACGCGGTAGTGTTGTTCAACGGGTTGGTTATCCAGCGTGAGCGGTTTCAGCACTTGCCGGAAATAGGGTTCCGCAAATACACGCAACCGAGGCTGAAGGTGGAAGAACAGCTGCGCACTGCCACCCACACTCAGACCGGTACGCGGCCGGAATACCTCTGTTGCATTTTTTTCGCCGGGTGTAAACGGCGCCGGCTGACCCGCAGCCGTAAGTATGGTGCCGCGTTTCCAGAAAAGGATATTCAGCGACAAACCGCCGTTAAGGCTAAGCCCGAACCGGCCCTTTCGCAACTCGACACCTGCTTCCACGGGAATATCCAGCAAGCCATAGCGGTTAAATGTCTTGACATAATTTTCCCCGTAATCCACACCGATGGTATCGATGATCGTTACAGGCTTGTTATCGATAATCGTTTGAGTGATCTCAACCAGGTATTTGATGTAATTCGGGTCGACGTATTCAAAGACTTCCGTCATCTGCTCGTAATGCAGTCCCGTACGGATGAGGAAATGGCGCCCGAACAACAGCGACCCGCGAATGCCTGCATTGAATGAAAAATCCCTGCTTTCGGTATTGCTGCGTTGCTGGCGATACGACTCGAATGCGGGCGCCCTGGCGTCCAGTTGTTTTTTGGAAAAGGAGGGACCGGCATAGGCATCGATCAGCCAGACATTGGGGTTTTGACTGAAATCATAGCAATTGTGGGAGTCTTTTCTTTTCCGGATAAACGGTATTTTTCCTGGAGTTTGTGCTACGGCTGCCGATTCAAGGGCCTTTTGCGCTGCGATTTCCGCGCTGGTCGGACCAGACAGGTAGCCCGCAAGTGGAAAGGACGAAACCAGCAGGTCGACAGTAGTCATATCGCCTGCATTACCGACCCAATCCGCAGTTTCAATATCCTGTTCAATATCCGTTATAGCAGCCGACCGGAGTTGGCCGGCACGGGCATACGACCTTTCATCAGACGAAGGGGCAGACTTCGGGGTTACAACGCGGGATGTTGCGGCGGCCGATCCATTTTCTGCTGTTTCAATTACGCCACTTGTATTGCCGGGCAATGGCGCGACAGTAGCATCCTGACCAGCCATTCCGGAATGGACGTCGGCGCGTGTTTCCGCTGTTGTGTTCTGTACCCCTGTTGCCGGGTTATGCGGTTGTTTTACTCCCCATCCGACAAGATAACCCCATAAAACAACACCGGCAGCACCGGCAGCAAACAGCCAAAAGGCAAAGCGCCGGCGTCGGCGTTTGCGCAGTTCGCGTTCAATATTGGTCCACACAAACGATGGAGGCGCCGCCTCTGCGTCGTACAGACGTCGGTTAAACTGCTTGTCGAAAAGGTTCGAATCCTGTTCCATTGTATGCGTCGTGCCGGTTTTCAGGCGTTTATTTTATGTAGTTTATCCACCTGCTCGCACAGCCAGCGCCTGGCTTTTGTCAATTGCGAGCGCGATGTGCTTTCCTGTATGTTCAAAATACCTGCCACCTCTGCATGCGAATAGCCCTCAATAGCCACCAGGTTGAATACGATCCGGTACCCTTCGGGCAACTGGCCAACCAAACCGAGCAGTTCCGCTTCCGACAACACCGATATGGCATCGGGATCGACAGGCGCATCGGGCAGTTGTTCAAAACCCGAATATTCATGGTCAAAACGTTGCTTTTGATAGGTTCGCAGCGCGGTATTGACCATAATGCGTCTGATCCAGCCCTCGAAAGAGCCCTGAAACTGAAACTGGTCCAACTTGGAAAAGACTTTCAAAAAACCTTCCTGGAGAATATCGGCCGCATCTGCCTGGGTACGCGCATAACGCAGGCAAACCACGTACATCTTGCCTGCAAAACGCTCGTACAAGACACGCTGACACTGCGCTGATCCGCGCAAACAACCCCGTATGATTTCTGTTTCGCTCAACAGGAGGGATTATGATTGTCAATAAAGGGTTGGTTTTTGCGGATATTTTCCGAAGGTACACTGTTTCCAGATGCCATATCATGAATTTTCGCTGCACGCAAAAAAAAATTATTCCCGGATTGATGCAAGGCACGACCGGATAG
>ERZ724507.523-NODE-523-length-17205-cov-6.405948_pt1 | contig 17205 bp, 11 predicted proteins | sample MGYA00376040_ERZ724507 | MGnify/ENA primary metagenome ERZ724507 (study PRJEB28724, sample SAMN07190883) | activated sludge metagenome | isolation source: activated sludge of sewage treatment plant in Hong Hong | place: Hong Kong | collected 2016-03-17 ...
ATCCGCAGTATCAGCAGTGTTATTTGAATTATGGGGAGGTGTATGCGCGGGCGGCGTGGCGGGCGTTTTGGGCGGGGGACGATGCGCAGCCTCGGCTGACGGTGGCGCTTTCGAACCTGGACAAGGCGCGAAAGCTCGGCGACAAGTTCTTGGATCTGGAGCAGTTTTCGGCGCTGGCGCACTGGGTCGAGGCGGCGGTGAAGCTGTCGCAGAAGCAAGATCCCTCGTCGGCGCTACAGCAGCTGCGGGCGGCGCTGCCGCGCTGTTTTGCGCTGGCGGCGACGGATGCGATGTGCCGGACGCTCGGTGCGCAGGCGGAGTGGCTGGCGGCGGAGTGGCTGACGCTGCGTGGTCAGTCGGTGCGTCCGACGCTGCTGCGAGCGCGGGCGGCGGCACTGCTGGCGACGCAGAGTCCCGAGCTGTATCCCGACGCATGGCAAGCGCTGGCCGAGACGGAGCTTCGACTGGCCCAAGCGGCGCAAGCGGGATCCGTGCTGAGACGGAATCACCTGGAAGCGGGACGGCTGGCGACGCAGAAGCTGTTTTCGCTCAATCCAAACCATGCGTTCGGCTGGGCGACGCAGAGTGGCTTGGAGCTGCTCTTTGCGGAGTCAGCAACTGGCGAACGACAAAGGACGCTCGCTCAGACGGCACTTTCGTCGGCAGAGCGTGCGCAGAAGCTCGATCCGCTGCTCGGTCCGGTGGTGACACAGCGACGGGACAAAGCCCAGCAGCTGATGACGACGAAGTAGCGGATTTCCGCACGCAGCGACAGTGCAATCGCGACGCGGGCTCGGCTAAAACAGCGCGTCTTTGGGATACTGCTTCTTGAGCGCGCGAATGTAGGCCCGAGCGTGCTCGACGCGATACAGGAAGCTCTCCCACTCGTCGTCGGTCACCAGATCGCCGAAGTCGCTGCGCAGCGCCGGTAGGTCCAGCTGAAACAGGCTCTGCGCGATGCTGCGTGGGAAGCGCTCGCTCCACTTGAGCGTCTTTAGCATCAGCCGTGAGTGACCGTGCTTTTTGTCCGGCCCGAGGCTGGCACCTTGATCGATGTAAATCATCTCGCCATCGGCTTCCGTCGTGTTGCCGCCGGACCAGCGATCGAAGTTGAGCAGCAGATAGTCAAAAAGCAGCAGCGTGCTGATCTCCGCGATGCGCTTGTGCTTTCCACTCGGAATCGGCTCGCCTTGCTTGAGCAGTGGTCGCCACCAGTCGGCCTGCTCCAGCTTCATGTTGCGCAGCCCCGGAACCCACTGAATCACTGCCGTCTTGACGTTGCCTTTTTCGTCGACAACAAGCTCTTGATCCATCCGCTCGCGCAGATCTTTGGGCATGCTCGCTTGCAGCGCTTCTTTGGTAAACGTCCGCACGCACGACGGAGGCACGACGGAAAGTCCCAGCGCTTTGGCCAGCTTGTACGCGGCAACCTCGGCTTGATAGCGCGTGATGCGGAGCTGGTTGGGCTTGACCGCCGCCTGGCTTCCGTCGGTAAACATCACACGCAGCTTGATCGATGAGCCACCACCGAGCGGACGGATCGACTTCACCGACAGAGAGCACAGCTTCGTCAGGATCTCGTCGTCGTACTCGCCGCGGAAGCGAGGTCGCGCATCCACCATCGCGGGCGCTGGCTCGATGTCTGCGGGCGGCGGCTCCAGCGGTGGAATCTCTGAGATCGGCGGCACAAACAGCGTCAGTCGACGACGGAGCTGCGCTTCGCTTTGGACGCCCAGCTGTCCAGTCATTCCCGTCGAGCCACGCAGCTGAAGACCCGCTGTCTGAAGCAGACCCGTGCTTCCGCCACTTTCCTGCAAATACGCGGTGCGGACGTTGGGCGACGACGTCGAGCGCCCCACGACGCTGAGCGAGCAGATGAAAGAGAGGATGAAAATCCGGGAAAACTTCATTGCTGGTCTTCGCCTGCGCGTAACTCACCGTGCCCGTCGCCTAGAGGCCGGACCTGATCCAAGCAAAATGGCACACTGATTGTAGACCACATCCACGCAGCGCACCGCATCAAAAATCGCAATGAAGATTGAGAATTAGACTTCTAGCGTGGATTTTTATGTCGCTCTATGCGGCTGACTTCCCGATATCGGCACAGATTGTGAGATAAGGCCTACATCGACTGGATCCGCATGGCGTGTCTCTCGGACGTGGTTGTGTTTGCCATCGTCGCTTGTTGTGCTGGTTGGCTGATTTCTTGTTGCGTCTGGCACGTAACACCCTGTGCGATAAGTGCGCCAAAGTACGTGACAGCCAAAAAGCTTCGGGGTAAGCATGGACACATGCGCACCGGAGCTCGTGTCACGCTGGTTTTCGTCGCTTTCGGCCTGGTCGTCGCTTGCAATCCCGCCACCAGCAAAGTGGACGAGGATGCGTCGCCGGTGCCTGATATGTCGCTACCACCTCCGCCGCCGCCTCCGATGTGCGACGAAGGCCGGGTCCGCTGCAACGCCAACCGCGACGGCACCGAGCGCTGCGCGAGCAATGCCTGGGTCGCGATGGACAAGTGCAACATCGCGGGCGGTGATGCTTGTATCGACGGACGCTGCCTGACGCCGTGTCAGCAAGTCACGCGCGGCAACGTCGGGTGTAGCTTCTATCCAGCCAACTTGTGGTCGACGTCGCTCGTCGGGTCGTTTGGTATCGTCGTCACCAACACCAGCGACAGGCTGACCGCCGAAGTCACGCTGTCCGACGGAAGCGGGGTCATCGAAAAGAAGACGATTCCGCCGAGCATGGGACAACCCGACGGTGGCGTGGCGATTTTCCGACTGGCTCACGACCGCAACAAGCTGGCTGAGACGGAGATTGCCAAAAAGGGCTTTCACCTAAGCTCGACGGCGCCGGTTGCGGTTTATCAGTTCCATCCGATTGATGCGCCCGACGTGTTTTCGGGCTCGGCGACGCTGCTTCTGCCCGAGCATGTGATGGCGAAGAACTACTTCGTCATGTCGTACACCTACAACGCAGAGCACATGACGTTTCCGCCGCAGGGTGCGGGACTGCTCGCGGTGATGGCGCTGACCGACGACACGATGGTGGAAGTGACGCCGCCGGTGGCAACGGCCAAGGGTCCAGGCATTCCGGCGTTGCGCGCGGGTGAGACGGTGCGTCGGCTGCTCAAGCGGCTGGAAGTGATGGAGATCGTTCAAGCGAACTCGCGAGAGGACATCTCGGGGGCGACGGTCAAAGCAAGTGCGCCGGTGGTGGTCTACGGTGGCGCTGGTGGCGTCACGATTCCGGCGAGCGCCGTCGGGGGAAATCACCTCGGCGTGCAGATGTTCCCGCTGGAGACCTGGGGCAAGCGCTACATCGGCGCCAAGGTCAAGCAGCGCAATGCGTCGGACAAGGACTACTACCGAATCGTTGCCAGCGTCGACAACACCAACGTCACGCTCAAGAGCACGGTGGTGCTTCCGGCGGTGCGTCCGCTGCGCAAAGGCGAAATCTACGAGTTTTCGACGGATGCGGACTTCGTCATCGACTCGGATCAGCCGATCATGGTGTTTCAGTACATGCCCGCGTGGGGAAACCTGACCGGGCGCTTTGATCCGAAGGACTTTCCGTCGGATGTGTCGCTGCGCTGTCCGTTCCGAGGAACGAGCGAAGATGTGAAGTGTCTGGGTGACGCCAACATCACGCCGCTGGTTCCCGTCGAGCAGTATCGGGATGACTACATCTTTTACGTCCCACGCGGCTACAGCTATGACTTCGTCAACATCACGACTGCGCCCGATGCCCAGATCAAGCTGGATGGCATGGCGGTGACGGGTGTGTTTCGCGCGATTGGCGACGGGACGGTCGGTCGCTCGATCATTCGCATCGAGCGCTCAGGAAACCATCGCTTGTCGTCGAATAAGCCGTTCGGACTGCTCGGCTATGGCTATGCGTACGCGACGTCGTATTCGTACGCGGGCGGGCTGAACCTGGATCGCATCAATCCCATCGAGTAGCCCGTCGCGCACCGTGAGCCGCAGCGACTACGGATAGCGCTGCAGCATCGGAATCGGATGCCCGTCTTCAAGCACTTTGGCCAGCAACGCACGGAAGTGCAGGGCAGGGCGCAGCGACGACACCACCGCCAAGATCCCGAGCCGCTGTCGCCACAATAGCAGCGTCTGCGGCGGAAGGGCCATCTTGCGATCTTGCACGAGCAGCCACGTCAGCTCGCCCAGCTCTTTGACGTATTCCGGCGTCAGACGGACTGCTTCGCGTTCCAAAAACGGTGCCGACAGCAGCTTTTCCCAGCGTCGGTACGTCGAGTTATCAAACGCGCTCGCCGACGGAATCAATCCTTCTTGGTGCGCGGCATAGCGCAGCGCTTCTCCGTCGCGCTTGATCATCGCCCAGTACAGCGCGCGATCGGCTGTTTGCAGCGCTTCGGGAATCTCTGCGACGCAGCCGAAGTCCAAAAAGCCGACCTTCGCTTCATCGACGCTTTCATTTCCGTCGAGGATCAAGTAGTTGCCGGGATTGGGATCGACGTTGATGACGCCGTGTCGAAGCGGACACTCGAGGGCAAAGCGCAAGATGGTCTGTCCCGCTTGTGAGCGCTGCTCGTCGCTGCCATCGCGTGAAAGCTCGGGTAGGCTGCGTCCGCAAAGGCGTTCCATCGTCAGGACTTTGCCGCTCGAGCGATCGGCTATCACGTCGGGAATGACCACTTGCCGGTCGTGCGCGAACAATCGTCGGAAGCGACGCAGGTGTTCGGCCTCGGCGCGATAGTCCAGCTCGGCGAGCAGTCGTTCCCTGAGCGCAGAAAGCGAGTCGACTGAGACGGAATCACCCAAGTCTCCACCGACGAGATCGCGCAGCACTCCCGTCGAGTCGAGATCATCAGCCAGCGCTTCCGCCACACCGGGATATTGCACCTTGATGGCCAGCAGCGTTCCGTCGAAGCCTATCGCTGGATGCACCTGACCAAGCGATGCAGACGCGAGCGGCTCGTCGCGAAACTCTTTGAACAGCGCTTCGGGTTCGTTCTGAAGCTCACTGCGAATGACCTGACGAATCGCTTGAGGCTGCTCCGCTGGAGCGCGATCCCACAGCCGTCCCAGCACTTGCTGCGCCTGTGGACCGAGCGCCGACGCACCCTGCAAGTACGCGCGAAGCTGCGCAATCTTGGCGATGCCGCCGCGCAGACCCGCTGCCGAGCGATACAGGCTCTCTGCTTCGAGCTGCTCGGACTGCGATTTTTCCGCTTCTTCGTCGACGGTTCCGCTAAAGACCTGACGAACAGAAAGACCAAGCCGTCGCAGCCGCGACGACGCTTCCATTAGCAAGCGCTGCTGGGTTCGGTTCATCGACGCTGGCTCCTGCGTGTACGATTGTTAGGACGCCGAGGCTGCGGGCGCGGGCTCTGACGGCTGCTTGTGCGCAAACTGAAGTCGATACAGCCGCGCGTAGACGCCGTCTTGGGCAAGCAGCTCTTCGTGACGGCCTTGCTCGACGACGCGACCTTTGTGAAAGACCACGATGCGGTCCGCTGCTTGAATCGTCGACAGACGGTGCGCGATCACCAGCGCTGTGCGATCTTTCATGACAGCGTCGAGTGCTCGCTGAAGTCGCGCTTCGGTATCCGAGTCCACGCTGGCCGTTGCTTCGTCGAGAATCAAGATTGGCGCGTCGCGATAGACCGCGCGGGCAAACGAGATGAGCTGTCGCTCGCCCGCCGAGAAGTTGCTGCCGCGCTCATCGACCGTCGCGGACAAGCCACCTCGTCGCTCAATCATCTCCAGCGCACCGATGCGTCGCAGCGCTTCTTCGGCGCGTGCGTTATCGGGATTTGGATCTCCGACGGCAATGTTGGACAGCACCGTGCCTTGAAACAAAAAGACATCCTGCGGCACGACGGCAAACTGACGACGCAGCGCCTGCGGCTGGTAGCTGCGGACATCTTTGCCGAGCACGCGAACCTGGCCCGCCGACGGCTGATACAGTCGAAGCACAAGCTGGGTCACAGTGCTCTTGCCGGCACCTGTTGCACCGACGAGCGCAACCTTTTCACCGCGACGCGCGCGCAGCGTCACGTCACGCAGCACCGGAACATTGGGCTTGTAACCAAACTCGACGTTTTCGAGCACAATTCCTTCGTCGCTGTCTCCATCTTTTCCGTCGGACTGGATGGATGTCGCTTGCTCGATGTCTTTTTCGTCGAGAAGCTGAAAGATTCGCTCGGCTCCCGACAGCGCACTTTGCAGCACGGTATATCGCTGCGTCAGCATGCTGACCGGCTCGAAGAACTGACGCAGGTACTGGGTAAACGTGACGATCATTGCGAACGTAATTGGCTTCGCACCAAGCTTCTGGACGCCGACCCACCACAGCACGCTTGCGACGCACAGCGTCGATACCATCTCAATGGCGGCGTCGAGCACCGCTTCAAAGAAGATTGCGCGCTTGTTGGCGTCTCGGAACGACTGGTTGATCTCGTCGAACTCCTTGGCCATCTGCTGCTCGCGTCCGTAGGCTTGCACGACCGCGATGCCACCGACCTGCTCGGACAAAAACGCGTTCAGACGAGCGGTCTTGGTGCGAATGTCGCGATACGCGCGCTTGCCGCCACGACGAACCCACGTCACCAGCACGCTCACCACCGGCAGCGCTGCAAACGCAATCAGCGACAGCTGCCAGTCGAGCATCAACATCGCCGCAACGATACCGACGAGCATGATCAAGTCACCGACGGCATTGAACACACCGAAGGCGAACAGCTCGGACACCGCGTCCACGTCGTTGGTACAGCGCGTCGTCAGTCGTCCGACGGGCGTCTTGTCGAAAAAGCGCATCGACAGACCCTGCAGAAAGCGGAAGACATGTCGACGCAGATCCGCCATCGACAGCGCGCCCGCCAGCTGCATGCAGTAGATCTGGCCAAACGAGATGATCTGCGCCAGCACGACCAAGCCTGCGAGCATCGCGCCGTCGCGAACCAGCAAGTCAGCGGCACGGGCTCCGGCGTGCGAAACGACCTTGCCCATCAAGATTGGACGCAAAAGGTTCAGTCCCGCGACGGCCAGCAGTGCGACGAGTGAAATCACCACATAGCGCGCGTGCGGCGAAATAAACGGCCACAGCCTCGTGAGAAGCTGAAAGTCGTAGCTCTTGTCGATGCTGTCTTCGTCGTGAAAGGCCGCGAGCTTCTGTTCCGCACGGCTCTTGGGCTGCTTGACGGGCTGTGCTTTGGCGCTCATGGCTGTACCTCACGGCTTGGCAGGTCGGATGCGCCCAGCTCGTCTAGCTCGCTGGCCATGCGCTGCTCTTCGGCGAACGTGGCGTAGATGCCGCCTTGCGCGATGAGCTGTTCGTGACTGCCCGACTCGACGATGCGACCTTGATCGAGCACCAAGATCTGCTGACAGCGCGCCGCCGCCGCTACGCGATGGGTAATCAGCAGAAGCGAGCGCTGCTCGGCCTGACGCTCGATGCTCTGCAAGATGGCTGCTTCGGTCTTGGCATCCACCGCCGAGAGAGGATCGTCGAGAATGAGTAGCTTCGGCTGCCACAAGAGTGCCCGCGCCAAGGCCACGCGCTGCTTTTGACCGCCTGAGAGCTGCACACCGCGCTCACCGACGATGGTATCGAGCTGCTCGGGCAGACCTTGCACTTCGTCGAGAATCTGCGCTTCCTGGGCCGCTCGCTGAAGCTGCTGCTGTGCCTGCGGAGAGTCCGGCTCGTCGAGCATCAGTCCAATGTTGCGCGCCACCGTCGTGGAAAACAAAAATGCATCTTGCTGCGCATAACCCACCGTCGCACGAACCTGGCCAAGCGGTAGCTCGCAGACATCTTTGTCATCCAGAAACACGGTCCCAGCGGGCGTCGGAATTAGCCGCGCGAGCAGCATCGCCAGCGTCGACTTGCCACTGCCCGTTCGACCGACAATTGCCAGCGACGATCCCGCCGGAAGCGTAAAGCCAACCTCCGAGAGCACTTTGCGATCACCGTACTGAAACGACAGACCTTGGACGCGCAGCACGCCTTTCACCGGGCTCGGCAGCGAACCTTTTCCGTCGAACAGATCGGGATCTGCATCGATGATTTCGCACAGGCGATTGAAGCTGACGCGACCGCGCTGAACGATCGACATCAGAAAGCCAGCGGCGATAAGCGGCCAGGTCATCCGGGCGAGCGCGAGCGAAAACGCGAAGAAGCCACCCTCGGTGATGCCGCCGTGCTCAGGTCCGCGCAAAAGCAGCGTCGATCCATACCAGAAGAACAGCAGCAGCCCGAGCGCGGCGACGGCTCCCGTCACGGGGAACATCAGCCCGCGCAGCTTGGCCAGCTCTAGCGTTGTTTGCAGATACTTCTGGTTCATGTCCTCGAATCGCTGCTCGACGCTGGCTTCAATTCCGAAGCTACGCACCACGCGGATGCCAGCCAGGTTGCTCTGCACAAACTCGGTCAGCTTGCCGAGCGACTGCTGCACCTTCTGCGTCCGCGCAAACATCCGTCCCGAAAACGATCGCGTCAGCACCATCAGCAGCGGCACCGTCAGGATCGACACCAGCGTCAGTCGCGCCGAGATCGCCACCATCACTTGCAGCGAGCTGACCAGCGCAAACACGATGTTGATGAGGTTCATCACGCCAAACCCGGTGAGCAGTCGCACTTGCGTCAGATCCGACGTCGCGCGGCTCATGATTTCACCGGCAGACAGCCGCCGATAAAACGAGAACCCGAGCCGATGCAGCCGCTCGAGCAGCTTGGCGCGTAGCTCGTATTCGATGTCGCGACCGGCGTTGAAGCAGTACATGCGGCTGGAGACGCGAACGATGAACGCAGCCACCGCAAGTCCCAGCATCCACAGTGCGGGCTTGGTTGCGTCGTGTGCCGTCGCGCTTGGAACGCGGTCAAACAGCGTATCGATGGCCTGCTTGGACAGCCAGTCGATGCGGTTCATTGCGACCTGAAAGCACAGCAGCATCAGTCCGCCCATCACGAAGCGGGGCGCATAGCTCCACAGATAGGAAGACAGAGAAGACTTCGGTCCGTTTTGCAAAATGGGCGCTTTGGGCGGCGCGTTTGGATTCATGAGCTACGTTCTCTTTGGGCTGCCGAAGTGAGAGGAACAGCCAAGCACAGCCAAATCGTGACAGCGCCCAGCCCAATGCAGGCAAAGGCGACGTTTGAAAACACTACGTGTGCCCACTGTAACAGGGTCACGCCGAGCGATGCGGCCCCTTTGCTGACTCGGTTGCCAAGCACATCAATGACTTCCTTGGCTCGGTAGCGTGCATCGAACGGAAGCGGTCCATATAGCAGCTCTTTGGCCGCACGGAACAGCGAGTAATCGAGCGTCTTGAAGGTTCCATACGCCACCGCGCTGCCCCACAGCGGCGGCGCAATCAGCATGTAGCCAAGCGCTCCCAGGTTCAGGATCGGCACGAGCAGGTGAATCACGCGACCGGGAAACAGCGACAGCAGCAGCGGGGCCAGCACGAACTGAAACAGCATCGCCGCGCCGTTGATGAGCGCGTAGTAGTTGCCTGAAAACGCATTCTGCTTGTCGGGATCGGGCAGATAGTCTTGCAGCGCGCTCTTGAACGCGATTTCGAGAATCGTTGAAGCAACCTGCGTCGACGCGATGAGCGCAATCAGCAGCAGCAGCACGCGCTCTCGTCGAAACAGATGCAGCGCCAGGTGTCCGCCTTGCTTTTTCTTTCCTTCCGACGGCGCACCAAACCGCGCAAACAGAACCTGCAGAAACGGAAGCGTCAGCAGCGTCGCGGCAGCGGCCCACAGCAGCGTATGGAGCGTTCCCATCGACTGTGACCACTTGCCCAGAAACAGACCTCCGAGCACCGCGCCGATTCCTGCCATGCCGCAGATCGGACCGTTTAAGCGTCGCGCCGCTTGCGGTTCCAGCGTGCTGTCGATGTACGACCAGATCTGTTCGATGAGCAGCACCACATACGACTCTTTGAAGATGAACAGCACGACCCGCGCCGGCTTGGATCCCGCCGAGATCGCCGCATAGCTGCCCAGCATCGTCACAATCGCCAGCAGCGTGGTCGCTTGTAGCGTGTGTCGCGGTCCCAGCCACGACAAAAGCCGTCCATACAGATACGTGAGCAGCGTCACCCCGATGAGCGTCAGACCGAGCGCCCACGGCAGTCCTTGCTTTCCGTACGCCTGCACAAACAGCGTGTTCGCGGAGCTACGCAAGATCTCATAGCCACACAGCACCGAACCGGCGGCCATCGAGATGAGCACGGCCAGTACGAGCGCGGCGCGACCCGAGACTTGCTCTGTCTGGGCTGCTTGGGGTTGGTCCTTTGGCGGACCGTTCTGATTCGACATCCTTGGGATTACCAATCACTGCAGAAGAGGAACCGAGCGCAGGCTCACCCTAGCGAAAAGCTCTGTCAGCGACAAACGGAAAACCGGAAGCCTCGGCGGAGCCTGCGACAAATCGCTCCGCCGCACACGCCGCGCGAGCCAGGTCTACGCCCGCTGTCTTCTTCGCAGTCGCCGCAGCAGGATGAGCAGCGCGGGAGCCAGCACCGCCAGCGCACCGCGTGGGCTCGTTGGCTGAAGCGAACATCCGCAGCCTACTGGCACACTGCCTCCGTCGATGACTGGTCCTTCGCCTGCATCTTCGCCGCCTCCGCCGTTTCCGGGTTCGCCGCTGCCCGCATCATCGGTTCCGCTGGCTCCGCCGTCATCCGCTGCGCTGCCTCCGTCTGGGCTGACTCCGCCGCCATCGACGCCGCTCATCGTCGCTTTGTCGGTGGTGCACGCCAGCGTTCGACACGCATCGGTGTATGCGCCATATCGATCGAGCACCCGCACGCAGAAGTAATAGTCCGTCAGCGGCGTAAGTCCCGTCACTTTGCGATAGTCCGTTCCATACGGAGTCGTCGCAATCAGCGTGCTCGCCGACGGCACAAACCCCGCAGTCTTCGACATGTGCAGCTCGGTCTTGTCCAGATCCTTGGCGTTGGCCAGCAGCACACCCGACCAGTACACGTACAGCTGCGTCGAGCGATCCGGCAGATCGGGATAGCAAGAGACGTTCTTTGCGGCGGGCGGCGGATCGTTTGTGACCTCAATCGGCGTCGTCGTGCCAAGACCGCCTGCGCCCAGGTTGTTCGCCCCTGGACTCAGCGTCACCGGCCCGAGCAGCAGCTGTTTGGCCGCGTTGTCCGTCCAGTTGAGCTGCACTTGATACGTGTTCCCCGGTGCCAGCGCAGGGGAATACAGCCCCGTCACCGCCTGGTTGAACGTGCCACCCGCAAGCGTCTTATTCGCTGGAGCATACAGGTTGGTCGATCCGTTGTACTTGGCTGCTGCCGACGCCACTGCATAGACCTGAACCTGCGTGGCTGTGCTGGCAGAGTTGGCAAAGGCACCGCTGCCTCCAGCCTTCATGTAGACCGTCAGCGTGGCGTTTTGTGCCTGTGCGGAAGCGCTTGCAAACAGAAGCAGTGCGCCCGATAGAGCCAGCACTGCGGAGCGATGGAGTGTGAGCATGGCCGATGATACCACGCAGCCGGACGCATCCTTCGCCGCTGCCTGCGCGCGCTCCGGTCGAGCGGTCGTCGTCCGGTCTTGCGCAGCGCGATTCCTGTTGCCAGGTGCGCCCGCGCTTGGGTCGTCGCCTAAGCCCGCTGTCGGTTTACAGTGTCTGCATGTATGCCCATGTAGAGCTACGCGCCGTCACGGAAGCCGACTTGCCCGTGCTGTTTGAACACCAAGATGATCCCGTGCTGCGCGCCCTGTCGGTTGTTCCGCACTGGCCGCGCGAGGCATTTCTATCCCGCTGGCGTGAGCGACTGACCAGTCCCGATTCCTGTGCACGCACCATCTGGGCCGACGGACAGCTTGTCGGCTGCATCATGAGCTTCCCGCGTGATGGTCGCCGCGAAGTCGGCTACATCCTCGGGCGAGCGTTCTGGGGCGGACGCATTGGCACGCGCGCCCTGCGACTGTTTTTGTCCTGTGATGCAACCAGGCCGCTGAGCGCCGTCATCTCGAAGCACAACGTGGCGTCGATCAAGATGGCGCAGACCTGTGGATTTGTGCAGACCGAAGAGCTTCCCGCCAAGGAGTCCGCGGGCGAGCGCGCAGCCGTAGTCCTTACGCTGTTTGCCTAAGCGCGCGTCCTTATTCGCCCTTTTTCTTCTTGTCGCGCTTCTTTTTGGCCGGTTTTTCGCCGCCTGCGTCCTTCGCTTTGCCCTTCTTGCCTTTTTTGGTCGGCTTTTCGGGCGCAAGCTCGCTTGGGCTCGGCTCGGGTTCGACGTCCGCTGCGACCTTTGGGTTGGCTGCCGCTTGCGCTTTCGCTTCCGCCGCCGCTTCCGCCATCGCTGCTGGCTCGACGATGTGGAACTCGACCCGGCGATTCTTCGCGCGACCGTACAGCGTCTTGTTGTCGGCAATCGGTCGATTCGGACCGTGGCCTTGCGCCGTCAGTCGGCTTGCTGCGATGCCGTGCTCGGTCAGCCACTGCATCACGCTCTCCGCTCGTCGCTTCGACAGGTCGGTGTTGTGCGTGATGTCGCCTCGGTCATCGGTGTGACCTTCAATCGCCAGCTTGGTGATCTGCGGCTGTGTCTGGAGCACGTTCGCCACCGCCTGTAGCACCGGGAAGCTGTTCTTGAGGATCACCGCTTCGTCGTTCGCAAAGAACACCGAGCGCAGGATCACAATCTGACCGCGCTTGATCTCCACGAGTCCCGGGCAGCCGTTCTTCTTCGGATTCGGATCCGGCGCACCTGGCTTGGTCGGGCACGCATCTTCCGCATCGACCACGCTGTCGCCATCGCGATCCGGCAGTGGGCAGCCTGGCTTGGCGGGATCGGGATGTCCACCAGCGGACACCTTTACGCACTGATCCTGCGAGTCAAACACGCCGTCCGAATCGGTGTCCTTGTCTGGGCAGCCGAGCTTGCTCGCATCGGGATGATCCCCCTTGGGCACGCTCGGGCACAGATCTCTGCTGTCGATGACGCCATCCGAATCGGTGTCCTTGTCCGGGCAGCCTGGCTTCTTCGGGTCGGGATCTGGACCTTGCGCGACCTCGGGACACTGATCCTGCGCATCGAGCACGCCGTCGCCATCGCGATCGGGCACCGGACAGCCGAGCCGCGCCGGATCGGGCTTGTCGCCCCGAGGCACCGATGGACACAAATCCTGCTCATCAGGTACGCCGTCTCGGTCGCGATCCGGCGGTGGACAGCCGTTGGTCTTGGGATCCTTGGTCTCTGGTCCTGGATCGTTCGGACAGGCGTCCTTGCGATCGATGATTCCGTCGTTGTCGCTATCGACGCGCGGCGGCTCTGGCTTGGCCATCGGCGCATAGGCCACGCGAAGCAGCGCGCGGACATCCGGCGTTCCTGGCTCACGCAGCAGCCCGACGCCCGCCGCCGCCCCGACCTGCACCGCGCCCGCGATGTTGTAGTGCGCGCCCAGCAGTACTTCCAGGCTGGTGTAGTCGCGCTGGAACGCATGACCCGACGTGACCACCGTGCTGAGCAGCGCTTCCGGTCCAATCGCAAAGCGTCGCACGGTATCGGCATAGCTTGCCGACAGACCGATCTGGATCGCCGATCCCGTCGTGCTGCCATCGGGAATCTGAAACGTGCCCAGGCTCGCATCCGGGCGATACAAAAACCCAACCGTGGCCGACCAGCGCAGTCGACTGACCAGACCGCCCGCAACGATCTTGGGCAGCACCCGCACAGAAGAGTTGCTGGTCAGCGGTGGCAGCGAGTCGTCGATTGCGCGCAGCGGAATCCACACGGCGGCACCGGCGCTAAGCGAAAAGGCACTGCGGTCGGGCTGACCGAAGATGCGCACCATCACGCCGACACGCGGATCTCCGACAGCGGCTCCACTGACCGGCGCCAGGTCGCCCAGGCGCTGACCTCGCTCAAGGAGCGTCACCGGCAGCGAGGCCGCGATCGTCACCCGATCCAGAAACGATCCCGCCAGATCGACGTGACCGAGCAGCTGGTGCTCGATGATCGATTGGGTCTGACGGAAGCTGTTATCGACCGTGCTGTAGCCAAAGACGAGCGGGTTGTGCGCGTAGTTCAGCGTGACGCCCGCCGCAAAGTAGCGCGTCGACGAGTACCACGGATGATCGACCAGGAACGACCACTCACCAGCGGTGGTGGGTTCGTAGCGGTTGATCTGAAAGCCGGTGTCCTGGGCCCGTGCTGGACCCGCCGTCACAGTCAGCGCCAAAAGGGCTGCACCAAGAACGAGCGATTGTCGGATGCTCACCGCTACCTCCAAAGACCAAGTCGGACGCCCGGGTTACGGACTCGTCGTGGCCAGAGCCGCATCGCCAACAGCGAAATCCCCAGAACCCACAGCCCATGGCTCGTCGTCGAGCTGCTTCCGTGGGTGCTACAGCCGAAGCCACCGCCCGCCGGACGCGCCCACAGGGGCGTTGGGTTTGAAAGCGTAACGCTGGCCGTGTTGTTATCAGGCACTGGGTCCGTCGTTGGGGCCGAGACCTTCGCCGTCAGCGCAAGCTCGGTTTCGCCCAGCGCGGGAATCAACGTCACCTGTACGACCGGCGCTGTGCCAATCGCCAGCGTGGCCAGCTTGCAGATCAGCTGCTTGGTCGTCTGGCGGCATGACCAGTTGGCGGCGTCGATGCTCGACACCTTGACGCCGGTTGGGATGTCGAGTGCCACCTCGACGTTGCCGCTCAGCCCCGGTCCCAGGTTTTCCACCGCCAGGTTCACTTGGACTGGGTCGATCTCGCTTGCCTGCTGCGGCGACACCGTCATCGTCAGCGCCAGATCCGCAATCGAACAGTACGGTGCCCCGGCGTAGGGACCGAGCGCGGACTGGATGACCTGACCGACGCCGCCATCACTTGCGCCATTGCGGGGGAACTTCACCATGTCGGTCGAAGCCGTGGTGCCACCTGCGCCGCCTGCTGCCAGCGGCATCACCGTTGTGCTCTGCGAGATGGATACGTAACCGCCACCGCCGCCGCCGCCGGGTCCAGCGGCATTGGCCGTCATCGCGGTCTGGCTTCCGCCTGTGCCGCCGCTTGCAAAGATTCCGATGTTGTCGATGCTTCCGCTGGCCGCGATGACCACGGTTCCACCGCCTCCGCCGCCGCCTGCGCCACTTCCGGTCGACGTCGCAGGCTGACCGCTCTGACCATTGGCTGTGATCTTGCCGCTACCGACCACGGTGCGTGCGTCGATGAAGACCAGGCCGCCACCGCTGCCGCCCGCGCCGCTTGTGCTCAAGTAGTCGTCGCCGCTGCCGCCGCCGCCGCCCAGGAACAGGCGTGCCGTCGGGTCGTTGGTCGTAGGCCGTCCGCCCAGTCCGCCGCGCTCACGTCGGAAGTCGTCGCCCCAGGTCATGTCGCCCGGTGCAATCATTGTCGGGTCGAGCGCCGCACTGGAATAGGTATAGCCGCCGCGTCCACCACCGGGGAACTCCGTGCGATTGCTGTCGAAGCCGGGGTCGAGCGGCCACGCCATGGTTCCGCCTGTGACCGACATCAGCATCTCGCCTTGGCCGCTCCACTTGCTGACATCGCCACCGCCCGCGCCGCCGCCGCCACCCGCGCCGATGCGATTGCCACCGCCACCGCCGTTGGCTGCCGCGCCGCGACCAAACGGGCCGCTTGCCTTGTATTCGTTTACATAGCCCGCGATGCTCTCGCCTCGGTTTCCGCCGTCCATCGCGTTGCTGGCGCGGTAGTAGCTTCCGATTCCGGCGGTGCGCTGCATGGTGTTCGGGTTGCGCAGTCCACCTCGGAAGCCCAGCCCGCTGACATCAATGCTGCCGTCTACCGTGATGGTGTCGCGCACCTGCAGTGCCACGATGCCGCCGGTCTGTCCGTTCCACGAAGGAGCCGTGATGCCCGCGCCCGCTGCCACCGTCAGGTTCTTGTACTGCGGCACGCGGATGACCTGCACATGGCCGCTCGGGTCGTAGCTGTTCTTCAGACCGCCGCAGCCCGAATAGACCGAGATGGTTCCGCTTGCTTGATCGACTGAGGTGACGCCGATGAACTCATAGCGGCCAGCGCTGAGCAGGTCGATCACCGCTCCGTAGGCTGCGCTGTTGCTTGTGTCGATGTCGGCGCCTTGGACTTGGATGATGAGCAGCAGGTCGTCCGGCGCGAGCGGCATCAGCGCATCGACGCCCTGGCCGACCACGGTGGACAAGGTGAGGGTCTTGTCCCCCGGCTTGGCCGCCGCAGCCAGCACCGCGTAGCGATTGACGATCTGCGAAGCGGCGGTGATGGTCTGATCGCCATCTTTGCCCGTTCCTTCCGCTTGCTGAAGCGCATCGATCGGAAGCTGCGGGTTGAGTGGATCAGCCGGTCCACAGCCGAGCGCTCCGCCTGTGAGCAGGAAGACAGCAAGGCCCGCCCGTAGACAGTTTCTGGTGAGAGTTCGCGATGTGATCGACATGTACTGACCCAATGTGTGTTGGCCGGATTGGCTGCTTGCGTTTCTACTTGCTCGCGCTGCCACGGGGCTCGAGCGCCTGATGTGTTCAGACAAACGAGTCCTTCTTACTATCCTCATAGAAAATGAAATGTTTTTAAATGGGAACGTGATGCTTTCTTTACGTAGGTCGATATGACAGGGGCTGACCTGGCTTGTTCCTGAGTCTTTTCGCGCACTTGGCGGATCCTGTAGGCCGCTGTGCATCTGTGTGTGTTGGCATCAGAATCAGGTCTGCACCCTAGCTGTTTCTGGGCAAATCGCTGGCGGCATACGCGCACTGGGCTGCGCTGACCCTGCATGTGGTCGCGTTTCCGGCAGTTTCGTACATAGCTGGTGACTTACATGCCTTTCATTGGATGGATTTCGGTACTGCACAGGCATTCATCTATTGTTTCGGAATGGTATTTCCATTGTTTGTGATGGTGATGCTGGACTTTCATGTGCCTCCTTTAGAAAATAGGATGTTTCTATCCGAAGTACGCTTGGCGTCCTTAATCACTTTGGTCTTGGTGGAGAGGTAAGCCGATGAGGTTCATCCGTTATTACGCAGCACTGCTACTCGGAGTCCTTTGCCTGGCGTCTTGTCAGGACAGCATGTCGATCTGCAGCACCGATCTATCGGGCTCAACGAGCGTGATGATCGATGGCAGCGGCTGTCAGTCGCTCCAGTGCGTGGGGGCCCAGCTGGACTGTAATCAAAACGCGACGGACGGCTGTGAGACGAACGTACTAGGCGACGTAAACAACTGTGGGTCGTGCGGAT
>ERZ724507.525-NODE-525-length-17181-cov-4.954105_pt1 | contig 17181 bp, 10 predicted proteins | sample MGYA00376040_ERZ724507 | MGnify/ENA primary metagenome ERZ724507 (study PRJEB28724, sample SAMN07190883) | activated sludge metagenome | isolation source: activated sludge of sewage treatment plant in Hong Hong | place: Hong Kong | collected 2016-03-17 ...
ATCGCAATCGTTGCCCGCACACCGGCGCACCCATGGAATGGGAACCCGATCAGTTCCTCGACTACAGCGGCACGGCGATTCAATGCGGCATTCACGGTGCGTTGTTCCGCATCGACGATGGCTACTGCGTTTCTGGCCCTTGTGCCCGGCAATTCTTGCAACGGGTCGCCGTGATCGAACGGGACGGCTGGTTGATCGCGCTTGAACCGCTGGAACAGCAAGCGTGATCGCAGAGTTGGTCATCCGGGTCGAAGATCTTCGCAAGCATTACGGTCCGGTCCGAGCCGTCGATGGCATCAGTTTCGAAGTGGCGCGTGGCGCAACTTGTGCCTTGCTGGGCGGCAACGGCGCCGGCAAGACCACGACCATCGCCATGCTGCTGGGTTTGCTGCTGCCGACCGGCGGCCAGATTCAAATTCTGGGGGAGGATGTGCCGCGCCATCGCTACCGGGTGTTGCCGCGCATCAACTTTTCCTCTCCCTACCTGGACTTACCCCAACGGCTAACGGTGGCGGAAAACCTCACCGTATATGCTCGCTTGTACGGAGTGCGCCACATCCGCGAGCGTTTGGCGACGTTGGGCCGCGATTTGGATATCGACGCTTTTTTCAAACGCCCTTACGGCAGCTTGTCCGCCGGCCAAAAAACCCGCGTGGCCTTGGCTAAAGCATTGTTGAACGAGCCGGAAATCTTGCTGCTCGACGAACCAACTGCCTCGCTCGACCCCGATACCGCCGACCGAATGCGTTCCATTCTGACCGATTATCGGGATCGGAGCGGTGCGACGCTGCTGCTGGCTTCCCACAACATGAGCGAGGTGGAGCGGCTCTGCGACCAAGTCATCATGTTGCGGACCGGCCACGTCGTCGCCACCGGCACCCCTCGCGAGCTGATCCACCGCTATGGCCGCAAGGACATGGAAGAGGTCTTCCTCGATATTGCGCGTGGCATCCAAAGCGGCGAGGTGGCCGAATGAACGCCCTATCTCCCGAACGCATCGGCGCGCTGGCCTTGCGTTATCTTTACTTGCTGCGCGGTTCTTGGGTTCGCATCGTCGAATTGGCCTACTGGCCGACCGTGCAAATGATCCTGTGGGGTTTCATCACCCGGTATCTGGCCGGCCATAGCGACGTGCTGAACCAAGCGACCGGTTTGCTGCTCTCGGGCGTGTTGCTGTGGGACATTCTGTTTCGCAGCCAGTTGGGTTTATCGGTCGTATTCTTCGAGGAGCTGCATTCCCGCAATCTGGGGCAATTGTTCATCAGCCCGTTGCAGCCGATTGAATTGATCCTGTCCCTGATGCTGGTCAGTCTGGCGCGTACCCTGATCGGCGTCGGTATCGCGGTGCTGCTGGCGATACCGTTTTACGGCTTCAACCTGTTTCAGCTCGGGCCGCCGCTGGCCGGTTTCTTTCTCAACCTGTTGCTGATGGGTTGGGCCATCGGCCTGTTGGTGTCGGCGCTGGTGCTGCGCTACGGCATGGGTGCGGAAAGCATCGCATGGGCAGCGATTTTCGCCTTGGCCCCGCTCTGCGGCATCTACTACCCGATTGCCACGCTCCCCGGTTGGCTGCAACCGCTGTCTTGGGTGTTGCCGGCCAGCCATGTGTTCGAAGGAATGCGAGCGGTACTGCTGCAACACACGTTTCGACTGGATTATTTGCTGTATGCCCTGCTGCTAAACGCCGCTTATCTCAGCCTCGGTATCGGCGTGTTTCTAGCCGCCGTCCACAAGGCGCGGGAGCGCGGTTCGCTGTTACAGTCGGGAGAATAAAGAAAATTTCGTTGCCTTGCACTTATGAACGGAGTTGGACTATGCGATTGATCGAGCGAATCATCGAGCAACTGATTCTGGCCAGCCGCTGGCTGTTGGTCCCGGTCTATCTGGCGCTGGCCGCAACGCTGGCCGTGTTTGGAATCAAAGCGGTCCAGGAAGCGATTCACCTGCTCGAAAAAGTCCTGGTCATGACCGAGGTGGAAATCGTGCTGGCCGTGCTAGCCCTGATCGACCTGGCCTTGATCGCCAACCTGTTGGTGATGGTGATTCTGAGCGGCTACGAAACCTTCGTGTCCACTCTCGATGTGGAGGAAGGTCAGGAAAAGCCGTCCTGGCTGGGCAAGGTGGACGCCGCCACCCTCAAAATCAAGCTGGCGGTATCGATCGTGGCCATTTCCTCCATCCACCTGCTCAGGGCATTTATGAACTCCGGCGGCATCGATGATAAAGAGATTCTCTGGCTGGTGATCGTCCACCTGACTTTCGTTGTTTCGGCACTGTTGTTGGCGGTGATCGACAAGATCGCTTTCGCCCAACACCGGCATTAGGTGCTGTTCGATTTGTCGAGTTCGATCCGCGAACCCGTTTGGGCGCCATTCGGTGGAGCTGGGGGCGAAAATCGCTGGACGGGCATCTCGTCCGGCAAACCGCGCCAATGCATGTCTCGTTGCGGGAAGGGAATCTCGATCTGGTTCGCGCGTAACGCCTGCAAAATGAGGCTGTGCAACTCGTCGGTTACCAGCAGGCGGTTAGCTACTTCCCGCACGAACACCCGCACTTCGAACTCCAGGGCACTTTCGCCGAACTTCAGGAACAACACCGCCGGAGCCGGCTCTTTCGCCACCAGCGGGTGGGCGGTCGCCACTGCCAACAATACCTCGTGGACCCGGATGGGATCGCTGTCGTAACCGACTCCTACCGGAATGACCACTCGAGTGATGGGATCGCTTCTGGCCCAGTTGATCAACGAATTGGTGATGAAGGTATTATTGGGTACGATGATTTCCTTGCGATCCCAATCGGTGATCGTGGTCGCACGGATGTTGATCCGCGATACCGTACCGCTCAAGTTATCGAGCGTTACGGTATCGCCTACCCGGATCGGCCGCTCCAGCAGCAAAATCAAACCGGAAAAGAAGTTGCTGAAGATCTCCTTCATGCCAAATCCCAAGCCCAGGCCGAGGGCAGCGACCAACCACTGTACCTGATCCCAGCCGATCCCGATGATGTCCAGCGCCGTCACCAGCCCGATGGCGGTGATCAGATAACGGCTGATCGTGATGATGGCGTTGCGGTTGCCGGGATCCACCGCCAACCGTTGCAACACCACCAACTCCAACACACCAGGCAGATTGCGGGCCAAGAAACCGACTAACACCAGTAATGCCCCGGCAACCACGATGCTCCCCAAGGTAATATCCGCGATTTGGGTGCCAGCAGTGGTCTGCACCGTTTGATGCCAAAGGGTGATCTCATTGAGAATGGAAAAGGCTGGAATCAGACTACTCCAGATTTGCCACAGCCCGAAGCCTAGCCCCAGCAATACTATCAGGCTCATCAGACTGCGGGTCTGTTCGCTGATAGTAGTCAGATCCAGGTCCGGCAACCGGAAGATTTCCGGCGTACCCTCACCAGAGGCCGGCGTAGCGTCCTTGCTGGCGCGAGCAGCCAACTGTGCTTCGCGCTTCGCGAGGGCACGTTGCAAGGCCAGGCGGCGATGGCTGATGTTCAACCAGCGCAAAAACAGATTGACCAAGATCACGGCGCCCAGCAGTAACCAAGCCGTCAACACCATGCGGCCGCGTAACTGGAGCGCTGCATAGTAGTAACCAGACAAAGCTAGTAGAATGATTAATATATAGATCCCCATGATCAGGGGATACCACAAGTAGTGCAACCGCCAAGTTGCGCCAGCGCGGCCCGCGGCTAGACCGGCGAGCAACGCTTGGCGGGGATCGAACACCCGCCAGAGCACAATGATGACTGCCAGCAAGCTGGCGCAAAACGTTACCCGTCCCAAGGTGTCGCCGTACAACGTATCGGGTTGCGCCTCGCACAACCCGACGATGATGGCACCTGGTGGTCCGATCCACTGAAACCAGCTCAGATGGCGGCGCAGCAAACGACAGCCGGCTTCGCCCCAGCCAAAATGCGCCATTGCTAACCCACGCGGACGGCACAGTTGGCGCAGGAAGGTAATGTTCACGGCCAGGAATGCGCCGGTGATGAGACCAACGCTCAGCCCCCGCGAGAAATCGGCGGCGTTACCGGAAAAGTACAATAAGCCAGCCAGCCAACCTAGCAGCCAGGGCCAGGGGAGCGCCAGCAGCACGGTAATCGCCAAGGCACGACCGGTCAATCCAAAACGATCGTGGCGAACATCGCCGATGGCATCCACGCCTTCGCTCAAACGTCTGATCAGTAAACGGCGGTAGTACAGCAGGCCCAAGAAGATTAGAGCGCCGAGGGTCGCCAATTGCGATTGATTACGTGCTCCACGCTCCAGGTTTTGCCATACCTCCCACCAATGGGTCGGTTCCACCAGCCAATCCAGTGCTTTTCCTAGCCCTTTCAGCCACTCGGAATCGAGCTGCGGACTACTGCGAATCCATAGCAAGTGGCGATCGAGCAAAGACCCGTACAGCTCGGCTTGTTCGATCAATTTACGTTGGGCCTCGTCCAACGCAACCAATCCGGTAATGAGATTCGAATAACTGCCACTGAGCTTTTCCAGCAGCTGTTGGCGTTCGACCAACAACTGCCGTAGCTCTTCGATGACCGCTTGCCGCTGCGCGTCTGACCAGTCCAGATCGAGTTTGGCGGTTAGATCCTTGAGGTTTTCCTCGACCGCGCGAGCGCGACGTAACAGTTCTTCGGTTTTAAATTGTTCTAAACGGGCTTGGACAATGTCTTGTTCGCGTTCCCTGGCGTTGTGCCGATACTGGCGAACATCTGGTAGGTTACGCCGTTCTTCTAACAGGATCGGTCCGATCGCGTCGCTAAAGCCGGCAATGCCGAGCTGTTGCCGAATGCCTCGCATCCGTTCCGTCAATTGCGCGAGATATTCATTGACTTGTACCTGACGGTCGCCAATGTTGTCGCTGTTCTGAACCAGTTCCGCCAACCGATGACTGATAGCAGCATTTTCGGCAGTAGCGGCTTGGATGACCGCTGGTTTGGCAACGGCCTCCTGCGTGGCCTCGGTGGTCTGTCGCACGACCACAGCCGCCTCGTCGCGGCGGCGAGCATTGAGCAGGTTTTGCAATTGCTGAATGAGGGTTTGGGCCCGCGCAACCTCCTGTGCCGTCACCGTCCGCTGGGCGTTCAGCAAAGCTTGACGGACATCGTAACTTAGCCGCTCTTGCTCCAACATAACGATCTGCTGGTTTAACTCCTGTCGTTGGGTAGTCAACGCCAGCAACCGTGCCTGGACCAGCAGCAGCGGTGCAGTGGTCGGCGTGGCCGCTTGCAGCTTGCTCTCCAGTTCGGTGACTTGGCGCTTGAGGCTGTCCAACTCATTCGGGATGTTCTTGGGGCGTGCCTGCTGTACGGTCAGCTGTTGGTCCAGATCCGCCAAGCGTTTCTGGGCATCGTTCAGGCCGGCTTGAACCTGAGCCAGCTGCTGGGATAGCTGATCGATGGATAGCTTTGGCGACGGCTCGGCGGGCGATTCGCCGGTCAGGGTTTGCTGTAGATGGATAGTTTCCGGTGGGGCCGATTGCTGGAGTTGCTGGTAAGAGGCGAGGGTATCGGCATAGTTTTTCGCCGCCTGCAAGTGACTGATTGCCTGTTGATAAAACTCCTGCGCCTGGGTGCGTTCGCTCTCCGGCAAATCGCGGAGCGTGGCGAGGGCGGCCAGCTTGGCCTGGATCTGCTCAATCGTTGGCCCGGCCGTCGCCGAAACCGGGTCTGGCGAGGGTGCCGGCGGCGCGGAAGTCGGAGGGGCGGCAATGCCCGCCTGGAGACCGAACAGCAACAGTATCGGCAGTACTACGGTACGGCGCAGCCAAACGATGGTCATGCAGGAAATCCGGAGGCGATTAGCGAGCAGCGATCCAAGGAAACCGGTCACGCTACCGTACTGCCGCCATCGATGGCAATCCCTCCAGGAAACCGAGAATTGGCTCGGGGCGGGCATCAGCTCGCCGAACGTTGCGTCAATCCGCCAAACGCGGCATTAAACGCCATCCTCTTCCGGCAAATAGCGAACGAACGCGCACGTTCTAAATGCCATCGGTACGGTGAAACACCCCCTTCCTGATCGTAGGTGTTTCCGGTAACGTTGCGAGCATCCACGAACTCTCGGCAGCATTCCCGTTTTCCAGCCGGAAGGCCCGTATCGGCACGACCTCACCCTGGTGACCGGTACCCGAATGAGTCCAGAGAGCATGAGTTCTGCTCAATTCTTTCTCCAAGCTCCGCGCTGGATGCTTCGCGCTCGTTGATCACGAGGTGGAACTTCAAACCGTAGAACCTACCCATCGAGGCTTTGCCCCGACGAGCGACCTGCTTGAAGGCTGGGTGGTCGTGGAGGCGACCGATATTATCTAGCTCTGATGGTGAAGCCCGCCTCATCATCCAATTTACGAAACCATGATCGATCCAGACGAACTTTCAGCTCATACCCCGATGATGCAGCAGTATCTGCGCATCAAAGCAGAGCACCCCGACATCCTGTTATTTTACCGGATGGGCGATTTCTACGAGCTGTTCTACGATGATGCCCATAAGGCATCGGAGCTCTTGAACATCGCGCTGACCTCGCGTGGTCAATCCGCCGGAGTCCCCATTCCGATGGCCGGCGTTCCATTTCATGCCGTTGAAAACTATCTCGCCAAGCTGGTCAAGCTCGGCTTATCGGTGGCCATCTGCGAGCAACTTGGCGAACCTGCTACCAGCAAGGGACCGGTGGAGCGGCAGGTAGTGCGAATCGTCACGCCGGGCACCTTGACGGATGAGGCGCTGCTGGACGAACGCCGTGACAGCCTATTGGTCGCCCTGCATCGAGTTAAAAACATCCACGGGCTGGCCCATTTGGACTTGAGCGGCGGACGGTTCGTCGTCGCGCAACTGCATGACGAAACGGCGCTGCGCAACGAACTGGAACGGCTGAAACCGGCGGAATTACTGATTAGCGAGGAATCCGAGCCACCCGAGGGGTGGCGCCAACATCCCGGTTTGCGTCGGCAGGCGTCTTGGCATTTCGATCTGGCCAGCGCGACCCGCGCGCTGTGTGCCCAATTCCGAGTGCATGACCTAGACGGTTTCGGTTGTATCGACCAGCCGGTTGCGGTGGCCGCTGCCGGGTGTTTGCTGCAATACGTCAAGAACACCCAACGCGGTGCCCTGCCACATCTGACCGGGTTGCGGGTTGAACGCCACGAGGACAGCGTGATTCTGGATGCAGCCAGCCGACGCAATTTGGAACTGGAACAGAGCCTGAGCGGTCGCCACGAACACACGCTGCTCGGCATTCTCGACCGCTGCGCGACCCCGATGGGTGGCAGGTTACTGCGCCGCTGGCTGCATCGGCCATTGCGGGATCGGCTCATCCTTCGCCAGCGGCAGGACAGTCTGCGGCAACTGCTGGAAAACGGCGCTTATGAATATCTGCGAGGGCTATTGCGCGGCACCGGCGACGTGGAGCGGATTCTGGCGCGAGTCGCGTTGAAATCGGCGCGGCCACGCGATCTGATCGCCTTGGCCGATGCGCTGGCCCGTCTGCCGGCGGTGCAAGACTTTCTCCACCGGACAGACGCAGCCCTGCTTCAGAATCTTGCCCACCGGGCGGGAAGGCATCCCGAAATCCACGCTCTGCTCAATCGGGCGATCATCGCCAACCCGCCGCAAACCCTGCGCGATGGCGGGGTCATCGCCGCCGGCTACGACACCGAGTTGGACGAGCTGCGGAACCTGAGCGAGCACGCCGATGATTATCTGGTGGCGCTGGAGGCGCGAGAGCGTCAGCGCACCGGCATCAACAACCTCAAGGTCGGGTTCAACCGGGTCCACGGCTACTACCTCGAAGTGACCCGCGCCCAATCGCAGGCGGTACCCGCCGACTATCTCCGCCGCCAGACCCTCAAGGGCGCGGAGCGATACATCATCCCGGAATTACAGGAGTTCGAGCGCAAGGCGCTGCGTGCTCAGGAGCAAGCGTTAGCACGGGAAAAACTCCTTTACGAAGCCCTGCTGGAACAGTTGATCGCCCGCTTGCCCACCCTCCAGACCAGCGCGGCCGCCCTAGCGGAACTGGACGTGCTGGCCAATCTGGCCGAACGGGCCGCCGCGCTGCGCTGGAACCCACCGGAACTGGTCGCCGAACCGGGTATTAAGATCAAGGCCGGCCGCCATCCGGTGATCGAACAGGTATCAGACGAGCTGTTCGTACCCAACGATCTGCAACTCGAACCCGAGCAGCGGCGAATGTTGATCGTCACCGGCCCCAATCTCGGCGGCAAATCCACCTACATGCGCCAGACCGCGCTGATCGCGTTGTTGGCGCATCTTGGCAGCTTCGTCCCCGCCGAGCAGGCAGTGATTGGGCCGATCGACCGGATTTTCACTCGCATCGGCGCTTCCGACGATCTGGCGTCCGGCCGCTCGACTTTCATGGTGGAGATGAGCGAGGCCGCCAACATCCTGCACAACGCGACACCGCACAGCCTGGTGCTGATCGATGAGATCGGGCGCGGTACCAGCACCTTCGACGGCTTGGCGCTGGCCTGGGCCTGCGCGGTGCATCTGGCGCAAAAGGTGCGGGCCTTTACCCTGTTCGCCACCCACTATTTCGAGCTGACCCGCTTGCCAGACGAACAGCCCGGTATCGTCAACGTCCATCTCGACGCGGTGGAACACGGCGACACCCTCGTCTTCATGCATCGTGTTCAGGATGGCCCGGCCAATCGTAGTTACGGTTTGCAAGTGGCGGCGCTGGCAGGGGTGCCACCGGCGGTGATCCAACAAGCCCGCCAGCGATTGCGCTTGCTGGAACGACAGATGTTGCGGCGGGAATTGCCGGGACGACTGGCGGCGTCTCCCCAACTGTCGCTGTTCGGTGAAACCACGCATCCGGTCGTAGCCGCCCTGGCGACGATCGATTTGGACACGCTTACATCGGAAGCGGCGCTCGCTGAACTCAGGCGATTGAAAACGCTGGGCGGCTCTTGACGCCAAAGACGATTTCACCCCCCTCGGCGATTGGAATTGAATGAGAACAGTCATCCCTCGCGAGGATAGGCGAGCCCTGCATGAAGCCAACCTCCCAAGATAGCGATCGATAGCGATCGGGCTTGCGCTTCACGCCTCGATTTTCCTTCACCGGAGTACGGTATGTACAACCACATTCCGCTCATACTTACCACCATCCTGCTCGCCGGTATCGGCGCGCAATGGCTGGCCTGGTGGTTGCGCTTGCCCGCTATTCTGCCGTTGCTCGCCGTAGGCGTGCTTGCCGGCCCAATGACTGGCTGGCTCGATCCCGACCGGCTGTTCGGTGATCTGTTGTTCCCGATGGTATCGCTCGGGGTCGCCATCATTTTGTTCGAAGGAGCGCTGACTCTGCGGTTCGCGGAAATTCGCGGCCAAGCTCGAATAGTCCGCAATCTGGTCTCGTTCGGCGCGCTGGTTAACTGGCTGCTCATTGCCTTGGCCACCCAACTGTGCACCGGCTTGCCCTGGCTGCTGGCGCTCTTGTTCGGCGCGCTGGTCACGGTGACCGGCCCCACCGTGGTCGCGCCCCTACTGCGCACCGTCCGTCCCGAGCGCGAAATCGCCAATATCCTACGCTGGGAGGGCATTCTGATCGACCCTATCGGCGCTCTGTTGGCGGTACTCGTGTTCGAGTTCGCCGTCTCCGAACAGCACCAGCACACGGCAGCCATGTTCTGCGCCACCGTGCTCGTCGGCATCCTGCTCGGCCTGGCCGGCGCTTGGGGGCTCGCCACCCTGATGCGCCGACAGCTGCTGCCCGATTACTTGCACCGGGTCGCCAGCCTGGCACTGGTATTGAGCATATTTGCCCTGTCCAACGCGCTCGCCGCCGAATCCGGCCTGCTCGCGGTGACGGTCATGGGCCTACGGCTGGCCAACATCCGAGATCTGTTCATCGAAGACATTCTCGATTTCAAGGAAACCCTGACCTTACTGCTGATCTCGGTGCTTTTTATCGTGCTGGCAGCTCGAATCGACCCCAGAGCATTCGCCGACATCGGTTGGGGTGCGATCGGCGTGCTGCTGGCTATCGTGTTCGTCGCACGCCCCGCCGCCGTCTGGTTGGCCACCGCTGGCTCAAGCCTGGGCTGGCGGCGGAAAGCGGTGCTGGCTTGGATCGCACCGCGCGGCATCGTGGCGGCGGCGGTATCCGCCCTGTTCGCTCTGCAACTGGAACAGCTGGGCTATACCCAAGGTCGGACACTGGCAGCGTTAACGTTTCTGGTCATCGTGGTTACTGTTACGCTGCAAAGCCTCACCGCCAAAACCGTGGTTCACCGGCTGGGCGTGGCCGCGCCGCCGCCACGGGGTGTTCTAATCGTGGGAGGTAATCCAGTGGCGCGAACCGTTGCCAAGACGCTGCACGAGCGGGATATTCCGGTGATCCTGGCTGACTCCGCCTGGGAAAACATCCGCGCCGCCCGGATGACCGGCATTCCGGTTTACCACGGCAATGTCCTTTCCGAACATGCCGATACCTATCTTGACCTGACCGGGATCGGCACTTTATTGGCGATGTCCCCCTGGCCTGAGCGCAATACGCTTGTTAGCCTTTATTATCGGCGGCTATTCGGCGCGGATCGAGTGTTCACGTTGCGGTTGGATATCGAGCGCGATGGCGTGGATCGGGCTCGGATGATTCCTTCCTACCGCATCCCCCGCCTGTTCGGCGAACAGATCACCCTGGCCCGTTTGCAGGAACGATTGGAACAAGGTTATGTCATGCGGACCACCTCGCTGACCGCCAGCTTCGATTTCGCCGGCTTCCGCGAAAAATGGGTAGACCAAGCCATTCTGCTGTTCGCGATCGATCCCAAGGGGATACTAAGGGTTTTTTCGACCGGCGAATCACCACAGCCGTCCCCTGGCTGGACTCTCGTCAGCCTGACGCCGCCAACGGACACCAACCGGCATTTGGGCAGCAGCTAAGGCCGTCGGCAATTTCGATGGCCTGGCCCTGTCTGGACAGCGTCATCACTGTCAATTTGGAATACCATGCCTTACCGATGATATAAGCCTTGTCGAGGAGGCTGTTCACCGCTAACGACCATTCTATGGGGGTCCAACATGAAGATCGGCCTGCTCGATTTTGGCAAAACAAGGCGTGCGGTCACTTCGGTATCGTCTGAATCAAAATGGCTCCGTCGATTTGCCAGCGGCTGGCTGTACGCACTGACCCTGGGCGCTCAAGTCGCGACCGCCACCACCTTCGCCAACTTGGCACAGGAAGCTTTCGAGCGCTCTCGACTACCCTGGGATCCGGCGCCCCCCGCACCCGTAGTGGAAATCGACCCTCCGGAGGGCAGCGACTCGCTGGGGCTCGATTTCGTCGAATATGGCAAGCTGGCGGGAAAACCGCTCCACGACGACCACGTTTGGTGGCTACAGGCCAAACCGCGCGGCAATTTCGAGAAAGATCCGCTGGAAATCTGGATGTATCGACCTGAAAGCGAGAGTTATGCTCTCGTGACTTATCGGGCGGAGGATTTCAACTACGGGCATCCCGAAATCCAGCCACCGTTGCCCAATTCCATTCCCGCCGCCGCCCGTCATTTGAGCGCGGTCGATATCGGCTTCCATCGCGGCAACCCGATGAGTTGGCCCCAAATTTTCCATCTGGGTGGCAATGGCTACGGCCGGCTGGCCGGTTTTCCGCCGCTGGAATTTGGTACATCGTTCCGACTGGGGGTACACGACGTGGGCCAGCCCAACGAGGATTTCGCCAAGCTCCGCAAATTGTATCTTCGACCCATCAATCAACGGGCCATCCGCTTACTGGGTCTGGTGGATTGCGAAGCCTATGCGGCGGCGCTGGCCGCCACGCTGCAACCGGGCACCGCCAGCACCCTGCGGGTCACGCTGAAAATCTTTTTGCGCAAGCCGCTGCAAATGGCCGATGAACCGAGTCTTGGGCCCCTAGGCTTGAGTTCGATGTTTTGGAAGGACGGCCGCGCCACGCCGGACGATTCCGGTGACGAGGCGCACGACGCCGACCGGTTCATCGCCTGGTACCCAGACGGTCGGCAACGCGAGCATCCACTTGCCATCCCGACCCATCCAGACGATCCGCCGCTGCTGGCCGATTTCGGCGAAGTCGCCGATTTTGCGCTGGTCCAGTCCAGTCGTAACGCCGATCGCTACGGTCGCTACGCGCCGGTGGACTACGCCAACCGGGTATCGCTGCTGATCTCCGACATTGCCAGCAGTCTGCCCTACACCGTGGGGCTTTGGCAGTCCTACACCGATTATGAAGGTGCGGATAACGTAGCGGTTTTCGTTCGCTTCAACCAGGATGCAGGCACACCGGCCTCGGTCGACGACGGCATCGCCTTCTCCTACACTCTGACGGCTTATCGCTGAAAAAAATCAGCGTACTGGCCGGCTAAGGCTCGGCAAGCTTCGGAATACGAACGACACGCGACCATGCGTTCTACCCTCGAACGACTCGTACACTGGGTTCCCAGATCGCGATGGCGTTCGACAAGTGTTGCACTGGGTTTGGTCGTCGTGATCGGCATAGCCGATCACGTTACCGGACACGAGTTGGCCCTGTCGCTGTTTTACCTGTTTCCGGTGTTGCTCATCACGCACGTTCTGGGCCGAACGGCGGGTTTTGCGCTAGCGGGGTTGGTCGCTTGCATTTGGACGCTGGCACAATGGAACGATGGTCCCTCCGCCCATGGTCTGCAAATCGCCTGGAACCTACTGATGCGTTTCGGCGTTCTGGCGATAGCCACCCATTTGCTGCTGGCCTTGGAAATCGAGATGCGGCAATCACGCTACGACTTTCTGACCAACCTGAGCAACCGTCGGCATTTTGTGAGCTTGCTCGAAGCCGAACAAAGTCGGAGTTACCGGCACAACACGCCCTTTTCGGTGCTATATCTGGACATCGACCACTTTAAAACGCTCAACGATACGCTAGGCCATGCCGCCGGCGACGAAGCGTTGCAAATTGTGGCCGAAACGTTGCGGACGCAATCCAGACGCATGGACGCACCTGCCCGGATCGGTGGCGATGAATTTGTGATGCTCCTGCCCGACACCGACGCAACGGACTGCCGCCTGATTGCCGAACGCATCCAGAAATCCCTGACGAGCGCAATCGATCAACGGCGCTGGCCCATCGGCATCAGCATCGGTACGACCACGGCTTGCGGCTCCGGACAAACCACCGAAGAAATCCTGCGCGCCGCCGATCAGGCCATGTATCGTGCCAAGCGCGCTTCGATGGGTGATTGAGAGCCGAAACGCACCGCGCGTTTCGAACCCGCGAAATCTCGACCTTGGGCAACTCGAACCATGCGCGACGATATTCCCCTCGATACCTGCTACCACGCCATCCGCCGGGATCGGCATGCAACAGTCGGGAGAATGCGACAGCCTAGACCGCAGCCGAACGATATCGGCATCGAGCTGAACCGGTGACCAGAGATACGTCCTCCTGGACGCTCCAACGCCCCGTTCGATTAGCTGTTCTCGGCAAGTATCTCGGCCAATTGGCCATCGTGCTCGCGGCCCTCGCGTTACCACCGCTGGTGGCGGCAGCGGTGGACGGCGACGCAGCGGCGATCTTGCGCTATGTTTTGACACTGGTCGTTCTCCTGAGCATCGGCCTGCCATTGGCGCGACTGCCGGCTCCTCCCACGCCGATCCAGGGAAATGAAGCACTTGTGATCGCAGCGCTCGCCTTCATCCTGGGGGCGTTCGCGATGGCTTTCCCACTGATGGGTCCAGGGTTGAGCTGGCTGGATGCCGTGTTCGAAAGCACGTCGGCGATCACCACCACGGGCCTCACCACGCTGGCCAGCGTCGAAGACAAACCTCGATACTTCCTGTTCACCCGTGCTTGGCAACAATGGTACGGCGGTCTCGGAATCGCGGTGCTGTCCGTGGCGCTGTTGTCCGGTTACGATGCCGCCGCCCGCCAGTTGCTCGATCCGCAGGCCATGCACGAGAATCTCGATACCAGCGCGCGCCTGTTCGCCCGACGAGCGTTCTTGACCTACACCGTGCTGACGCTCGGCGGCAGCGGCGCGCTGTGGTGGTCCGGTTTGCTGCCGTTCGAGGCCCTGACCCATGCGCTCGCCGCCATTTCCACCGGTGGATTTTCCACCCGCGACGCCAGCCTTGCCGCTTTTCCCGGCTGGACGCCACGCTTGGTCACCATGAGCCTCTCGCTGGCCGGCGCGGTTGCGCTGCCCCTTTACTTCCTCGCTTGGCGGCAGGGTTGGCGCAAGCTCGCCGCTAACGTAGAACTCCATGCCTTGCTCGCGCTGTGCGCGTTATCGAGCGCGTTGCTTGCGCTGTTGCTATACCATGCCCAAGGCGCGTGGCAGCCCGATCTCGCCGGCCATGCTGTACTGATGGCTATTTCGGCGCAAACCACGACCGGTTTCGCCAGTTTGCCGGTCGTCGAACTCGACGCGACCGCCAAGCTCACGCTGATCCTGTGTATGCTGGTCGGCGGCAGCGTCGGCTCCACCGCCGGCGGGATCAAGCTCTGGCGGCTGCTCTTGCTGTTGCGCTTGAGCCAACTGATGCTTCGTCGCCTCGCCATGCCCAACCACGCGGTGGCGGAATTGCGCCTGGGTGGGCGCATCGTCGAAGCCGATGAACTGACGCGAGGGTTATTGCTCATGCTGTTGTTCGCGACGGCGGTGCTGTGTTCCTGGTTTCCCTTTCTCTGGTTCGGCCACGATCCTTTGAACGCTCTGTTCGAGGTCGTCTCGGCCTTGGCTACCACTGGTCTTTCGGCCGGTATCGCCGGTCCCGATCTGCACCCGCTGCTGAAAGGGGTCCTGTGCGCCGATATGATGCTCGGCCGTCTCGAAATCGTCGCCGTGCTGGTGCTGTTCGCGCCGCGCACTTGGTTGGGCAGGAGGAGGCGGTTATGAGAGCGATCTTCGTCGGCGCCAGCCACACCACCGTCGCCACGGCGCGGATGCTGCTGAAGCGCGGTCACGAAGTGGTCATCATCGAGCAGGACAAGGAACGCATCGAGGCGCTTGCCGTCACGCTCGACTGCGGGTTTCTGCACGGCGACGGTGGCAAGCCGGCGATTCTGCGCGAGGTCAATCCCGAGCGCGCCGACGTGCTCTACTGTCTGACGGACAACGATCAGGCCAATATCCTCGCCAGTCTGGTCGGCCGATCCCTCGGTTTTCAGCGCGTGGTGACCAAAATCCAAGACCCGGAATTCGTGCACGTCTGCATCGAGCTCGGGCTGCACGACACCATCATCCCCTCGCTGACCATCGCCCGACATCTGGGAGAGCTGTTCGAGGGCCACGATCCGCTCGAAATCTCCGCCAAAATTCGGGGTGATGCACGCATCTTTTCGTTCGTGGTGCAGGATCAAGACGCCAAGCGACTGAGCGAGCTGGAGCTGCCGAAAAAGAGTCACGTCGTTTGCCTGTATCGCGGCGACGAGTGGTTGCTCCCCGAGGAGGACACGCGACTCGCCCCCGACGACGAGGTCGTCATCATTACTGCCGCGCAGAATCTCGAACGTCTCGCCGAGCGCTGGGGCGGCTAACCGGCCCCAAGCGCCAAAATTTCGCGATCCCGCCCCTGGCAAAGCCAGGAGCTGACGTCCCGTCAGCCCTGCCCCGGCTCGTTGATCAGCAGCGCGACCGGAAAATGCTGGAATACCTCGCGCAACCACAACGCTTCTTCGCCTTGAACGCTCTCCCCAGTCAGGGCATCGCGCCAGCGCAAGCGCGAACCGGCGGGCGGCAGCACCCGGGTTTCGTGCCAGACCGTCTCCCCCAGCGGATACCTACCATCCTTGACCAAGCCGCTCGAAAAGCGCGGCACCACGACCAGCGCTCGCCGTTCGCCCAGCTCCCGAGCAAATGCCACGACATGCGATTTCAGGCTGCCGATCACCGTTAATTTCTGATAGGCGCCGCGTTGGAACAGCTCCAGCTCCGTCCGACGTGCTTGCAAAGCACGATAGATCAAGAACAGCTTGATCTGACCATCCTCCGGTGCCACCAGTAACTCCGCGATCAATTGCAGGATATTGCCACCGACGCGATGTTGCAGCGACCGGAGCAACGCGCCGCGCCGTTCGAAATCGACCGGCCGACGATTGTCGGGGTCCACCAAGCTCAAGTCCCATAGCTCCGTACCTTGGTAAAAATCGGGCATGCCGGGAACGGTGAGCTTGAGCAGCGTCTGCCCGAGCGAATTGAGGATGCCGTGGTGTTGGATCCGCCGCTGGAAAGGCAGGAACGATTGCATAAATGGATTGTCCCTGCCGGGCTCCATCACCCGTTCGGCAAACGTCAGCAATGCATTTTCGTAATCGTTGTCGGGTTCCAGCCAGTTGGTGTGGATTTTCGCTTCGCGCGTGGCCTTAATCAAATAGGCCTTGACTCGCTCGATAAAGGTCGGGTAATCGGCCAGATCAAAGGGATAAGCACCCAGCAGCGTCTGGTACAGCAGATATTCATCGTCGTTCTCGGGCGCCAGGCGATCGCCGATTTGCACCTTGCGCGCTTGATTGACCTCGTGCCACTCCCGCACGCGCTGTTCCCATTCGTCCGACATTTCCGACAACACGTTCAACCGGGCGCGCACATCCTCGCCGCGCTTGGTATCGTGGGTCGCAGTCGCATTCATCGCATGCGGCCAGCAGGACATGCGTTGCTGGTTGAATGCGTGAAATTCGTCGAGATCGATGCCGAACCGTAAGGGACTCGCACCCACCTCGTTGAGCGACAGCAGCCGGTTATAGACGTAGAACACCGTGTCTTCCACGCCCTTGGCCATCAGCGGCCCGGTGAACTGTTGCAAGCGCATCACGAAATGCAACCACTGATCCTTGTCCTCGGTCGCCATGTGACCGTCGAACTCCAGGCGCAGAAAGCGTTCGATAAAACTCAGCTCGTTGCGAAAGTTCGGGATATTGAGCTGGGCTTGAGCGATCACTTGTCGGATGCATTCCTGGTCGGCACGGCTGGCACCGGCGCGGCCGATGTAGGTGCGATAGACCGGAAACAGCACCATGATCTCGATCAGCGCCATCTGGAGCCCGTACAAGGTGAAATCGCTGGCGTAGCGGTAACGCTCGGAGATGCGCTTGAGCAAGTGCGCCAAATTGTCGATATCACCGGCCAGATGCTTATCGACGATCATCCGCTTGTTGCAGTCGATCAGCGCCTCGCAGGAGGTGGTATCGCCGAT
>ERZ724507.526-NODE-526-length-17173-cov-7.523776_pt1 | contig 17173 bp, 16 predicted proteins | sample MGYA00376040_ERZ724507 | MGnify/ENA primary metagenome ERZ724507 (study PRJEB28724, sample SAMN07190883) | activated sludge metagenome | isolation source: activated sludge of sewage treatment plant in Hong Hong | place: Hong Kong | collected 2016-03-17 ...
TTACACCAAAGCACAGATATACAAAAAACTGCAGCAACCCGATAAGGCCATTGAAATGTACAACCTGATCATAGAAAAATACAAAGACGAGATAAGGGCTGACAACGCCATTTATGAAATGGCACGTATGTACGATTATCAACTCAACGATTCTGCCAAAGCGCAGGAGCTTTATTTTAAATTATTTACCGAATATACAGGCAGTACGTTTGTAGTTGATGCCCGAAAACGATATCGCGTATTGAGGGGTGATAATATGGAAAAATCCTGATCATGCCGGTACTGTACAATGTAACCATCATCATTGATCACACCGTACACGACGAATGGACGGACTGGATGCAAAATACCCACATCCCCGAAGTGATGGCAACGGGTAAATTTACCTCGTGGAAGATGTTGAAAATATTGGAAGACCATAATCCGGATGGGGTCACTTATGCCATTCAATATACGGCACCGGATCTGGCCACTTACCTGGAATACCAAAATGAATGGGCCCCCGGTCTGCAACAAAAGACGCAACAAATGTATGGGGGGAAGTTTGCAGCTTTCCGAACCTTGTTGGAAGAAGTTTGCGGACAATAGGATTTTATTCTATTTTTACCTCCGAAAAATAAGCTTGTACCCTAAATTGTGAAAAGAAATGAGAGTATTCATCCCGGTTATTTTGTTTCTAACGTTACTTTCTTTCAGTTCCTGCTATACAAAGAGGGCGCCGGTTTTTGTAAACTTCCATTACACTAAAGTCAAAGACTACCTTTTCACAGCTGAAGGACAACTTCGCAAAAAGGATTTTAAAGTAGATGCACTCTACATAAAAGATACCATTATTTTTTCTGCAATATCACCCATCCAACACTTTGAAATGATTTATCTATTCAAAAACGACACTTGCAGATATCAGGAAATGATTTTGTATTGTGGACCCTGCACCGATAAGATGATGGGTGATATCGTGAAAGACAGGGACTATGAATTCAAAGCTGTTGATAAAGTCAATTACATTTCGGGTATAAATCCTAAAATTATATTGAGATTGACTGAAGGTGTGGATAAGGACTCATTCAGGTGTAACTCTATCTCGGTGAGAAAAATTTGACCCGCTAATTCCTTCATAAAGTGAAAGTAATGTCGAAAAAGCTAAAAACATCTGTTTTCTTATTCTTCCTGATCGTGATGCTAACTTCATGCAACGAGAAACTTGCCCAGATTCATATTGGGAGCAGCCGCAAGAAAGTACAATCGTATACCCGTATGATCATGAATATGCACCGCAGCACACACGCCGGCTTAATAACAGCTGCTGGTGGCGACACTATTATGTTTAAAGGATACCACGCCAATCTTCCTATGGAAATGCTATGGCTCTTTAAGAATGATAAATGTGTTTATCAGGAATATAATATTCACTGCTCTAAATGCGCCAAACAGTTTGAAGCGGATTTAATAAATACCAAGGACTATCAATTTCAGACAAAGGATAGCATCAATTTTACATCAACACGTTATCCTGATGTTTTATTAAGAAAAGGAAGCCGTGTTTTGGACTCTATGACTTGTGCTTTTATTACTGTGCGCCAGCTATCCCGAAAATAGGTTTTTGCCCCATTATGCTGTCTTTAATTCGATGACCGTTATTTCGGGCCACATGCCCACACGACCGGGAAAAGCGAGGAAGCCAAAGCCCCTGTTCACATAAAGGTATTGACCTTTCTCTTCGTATAAGCCCATCCACCTTGGATATCTGTATTTGACCGGACTCCACTTGAATCCAGGCATATCAATGCCAAATTGCATGCCGTGTGTGTGTCCGCTTAGTGTTAAATGCACATGTTGATCGTGGGGCAAAACATGGTGATCCCAATGTGAGGGATCGTGGCTCATCAGCACAGTGAAATCATCTTTTTTTACGCCCTGAATGGCCTTGTTGAGATCACCGATTTTTGGAAAATGCCTGCCTGCTCCCCAGTTTTCCACACCTGCAAGTACAAAATTTTCGCCATCTTTTTCAATGCGTGTATGGTCATTGTTGAGGAGTCGAAATCCCATTTTTTCAAACTTGCCCATGAAATCATCCCAGTAGGCTTTTTTGCCGGACTCAGGGACACCAAAATAACCATAGTAGTCGTGATTGCCTAATACGGCATACTTGCCGTGTTTTGCTTCAAGCAGTGTAAAAATGTCCATATACGGATTGATCTCATCTTTTTCAGAATTGACCAAATCACCGGTGAAAAGCAATAAGTCGGGCTGCTGTGCATTGACCATTTCAATGCCCTTTCGTACCGCTTCCTTGTCGTCAAAACTTCCGCTGTGTACATCAGAAATTTGTACAATTTTAAAACCGTCAAATGCCTTGGGCAGGTCTTTGAAAACCAGTTGAATGTTTTTAACGGTATAGCGGTATTTTCCCACCATCATGCCGTAAAACATTGAAACGAGTGGAATACCCGCCACCGCCAATGCAGTCTGACTCAAAAATTGCCTCCGACCAGGAAGGTAAGCCTCAGGGGTGTTGCCATTCCATTTGGCCTGTACAAAATTATAAGCACCTCCCAGCAACCTGCCGCCATCCTGCATCAAAAGCAAGCTGCAAAAGACCAGTTTGGTGACCACCGAGGTAAGTACAATGCCCAGCCATAAATTCATGGAAGCCGATTTCACCATAGAGCCTGATTGCATGCCTGAAAACAGGTTGAACAGTGCAAGCGCTAAAATGGCGATCTGGGCATAAAACAAGTACATAAAGTATTTGCCAAACTTATGGCCTGCCGCTAATGACCTGATGCCTGAGAAAGTATACAGCTCCAGCACTACAAAAAAACCAACAAAAATCGCAAATCCAATTATCCTGCCTGACATGAAATTATCTTATATGATGTAAAAACCTCAAAGCGCCAGGAATGTTGAGTTTTTTAGATGAAAGCACAATTTCTGCGGATAAACGAGTCGAAACTTGATCAATGGAAGAATTTTATTGTTTTGGTTTGCCCCTCAAAACTTAAGGTCAGAACGTAGATGCCAGGTATCACGGATGGCATGGTCAGTTCTTCGCCACTACCAATTGTGATGGAGCGACCTGTCATGTCAAAAACTTCGGCTTTTTCTGCGTTTACATTCCAACGAATGGTATTGCCATTGACTGCTATTTCCGGCTTCTGAATTTCATCATTATTTGTGGCGGTAATGCTGGCACCTAGCGTAAAGGCCGCGGTGGTTGCCTTATCTCCGCTTGTATTGTTATTGCCATTGGCAGCAAGTCCGGAGATATAAAGATGCAAATTTTTGGCCTCTGAAGGTGCCTTCCATTTGGCAGTAAATAGCCCCGATGTCAGTGGGGAGATTTGTGTGAGATAAGTTCTGCCGGATAAGGTCAACTTCCTAACTTTATCCCCAAGACTCACGAAAGTACCGGCTTGTGCATTGTTGTCATCTACCAAAACAGCCTGGAAGCCGTACGTTTTGGGCGTACCCACAGAGGCTCCGATGGTCATTTCAAGATTGTAAGTACTGCCGGGAATATAACTGTCAACGGTATTGCCTATACTGTCTCTTAATACATAAGAAATGGAAGGTGAGAAGTTGCCCCCCGAATGGCATTCTGCACATGCTTTTGAATTGTTTTCAAAGGGAGCACCGGTGCATGCCTGGTTTCTGCCGCCTTTATTGGACAAAAAGACAAGGCCGGCAGCTGTCAATAAAAAAATGGATGTAATTCTCATTCAGCAAAAATATTCATCTGTGACCCAAAATGGATCCAAAGGTTTAACGGTAAACAAAGAATACGGTTAAACTGCTACGTTGTAATCACGCAAGGCGTCGTTTAGTGAAACTTTTTTGTCGGTACTTTCTTTGCGGGTACCTATGATAAGGGCGCAGTTGACATTGTAAGTACCGGCTGGAAAGGATTTGCTGTAACTTCCCGGAATCACCACCGATCTCTCCGGTATTTCTCCCTTGTAGGTCACGGCTTCATTGCCTGTAACGTCGATGATGTGGGTGCTCTGAGTAAGCACAACGTTGGCACCGAGTACAGCTTCTTTTTTAACTCTTACGCCTTCCACTACGATGCAGCGTGATCCGATGAAACAGTTGTCTTCTATGATGGTAGGGCTGGCCTGTGGTGGTTCGAGGACGCCTCCAATGCCTACACCTCCTGCGAGGTGGACGTTCCTGCCGATCTGGGCACAAGATCCCACGGTTGCCCAGGTATCCACCATGGAGCCGCTGCCTACCCACGCGCCAATGTTTACATAAGAAGGCATGAGGATGGCACCAGGTTCGATATAACTTCCATATCTGGCAATGGCGTGGGGCACAACCCTTACTCCTTTGCCTGCATAATTGGTTTTTAGAGGAATTTTGTCGTGAAATTCCAATGGTCCTACTTCAAAGGTGACCATTTCCTGGATTCTGAAATAGAGGAGAATTGCTTTTTTGACCCATTCATTGACCTTCCAGTTGCCATCATCAGAGGGTTCTGCCGGCCTAAGTCTACCTTCATCGATAAAAGCAATGGTTTCCCGAATGGCATCGCGGGATAGGTTTTCATTGACAAGTTCCGGGTGATCCCATAGTTTTTCAATGGTATCTTGTAATTGCTCCATGATTTGTTGTTTGCACAAAAATAACCCGTGGATACCAAAATTTGGTTTCTCTATCCATAAAATCAAAAAAAAGTTTTCTTTTGAACTAAATTCAATTTTTTCAGAATAATATTTGGTTAAAATTGCATTTTTTGTGGAAGTGACCACCAAATAATATTTGCCTGTAATCAAAGCAGAAAAGAAAAAGTCTGATAACATACCAGACATTAAATTCAACAGCCAATGGGTTTATGGAATGAAATATTTTTTATAGTTTCGCTCCTTATAAAACCTTATTAACTAACCACCTACATCCAAGCTTTAAATTCCAATGTCTAAGGCCTACGTATTTCCCGGACAGGGTGCCCAGTATGAGGGCATGGGGAAAGATATTTACATGAGTGATTCTGCTGCGAGGCACACCTTTGATCGCGCAGATGATATCCTGGGATATAAAATTTCTGAAATCATGTTTGAAGGTTCTGCTGATGACCTGAAAGAAACAAGGGTTACCCAGCCCGCTTTGTTCATTCATGCATTGGCAAAAATCAGCATGTTGAGAGATCAATTCAAACCTGTAGCTACCGCCGGCCATTCTTTGGGCGAATTTTCGGCACTGGTGGCAGCAGAGGTGCTTACCTTCGAGAGTGGTCTCAGGCTTGTTTACGAGCGCGCAATGGCCATGCAGGATGCATGTGATGCCGATCCCGGCACGATGGCAGCCGTTCTTGGACTGGAAGATGGCATTGTAGAGCGTATTTGTCAGGAAGTAAGCGATGATTTGGAAGACATTGTGGTAGCTGCCAACTACAATTGTCCTGGTCAGCTGGTGATCAGCGGTACCCTGGATGCCGTCAATGCCGCCATCGAAAAGTTAAAAGAAAACGGTGCCAAAAGAGCCGTATTGTTGCCAGTTGGAGGTGCGTTTCATTCTCCTTTGATGGAACCCGCGCAGGAAGAATTGGAAGAAGCCATCAATGGCACCACATTTAGAAAGGGACTTTGCCCGGTTTACCAGAATTATACTGCGTTGGCAGCAACAGATCCCGATGTGATCAAAGCCAATCTCATTGCCCAATTGACGGGCCCAGTGAGGTGGACACAAACGGTGGAAAATATGATCAAAGATGGCATCCTTAGCTTTGTAGAATCAGGAGGTACCGGCAAGGTACTAAGCGGGCTTATTAAAAAAGTAAATGGTGAAGCCATCACCGAAAGCCTTTGATCAATGTCGAGATTTGACCTACAACAAGGACGCATCCTCATTGCAGAGCCCTTTATGCAGGACCCCCAGTTTAAAAAAACGGTGGTTGCCCTTTGCGATTATACGCGGGATGAAGGTTCCGTAGGTTTTATCCTCAACAGGCCTACCAATATTAGAATGGATGAAGTGATGAATGAATTTCCTGAATTTGATTCTATGATCCATTACGGAGGGCCGGTAGCCAATGACACCATCCACTATATCCATCGGGTGGGCGACCTGGTAGAAGGAAGCAAAGAAATCATTCCCGGTTTGTTTTGGGGCGGTGATTTCAATAAACTCAAATTTTTAATTCAAAACGAAGTCATCAAACCATTCGACATTCGTTTTTACATAGGCTACTCAGGCTGGTCGGCTGGCCAACTTGAAGAAGAAATGGACATACATTCCTGGGTATTGGACGACATCGACATCAACCATCCGTTTGTCAACGACAACGCTGGCTTGTGGTTACAGTGTCTGCACAACAAGGGAGATCATTTTTCTGTGCTCGCTGATATGGCCGACAGCGTGTCGCTCAACTAAAAGTATTTATGATACAGCTCAATAATATTGCTTTACACTTCGGTGAAAGGACGTTACTTTCCGGTGTAACGTTTATGCTCAACAGAAAAGAAAGAGCTGGGCTGGTTGGAAAAAACGGGGCAGGCAAATCCACGTTGTTTCGCATCATCTCACAACAGCAAAGTGCAGATGAAGGAACCGTGGAACATCCCAAACATTTTAGCATGGGCTTTCTCAAGCAGGACTTACATTTTGAAGGCAACCATACCGTTATGGAAGAAACCAAATCCTGTTTTGCAGAGGTTGGTCACATAGAAAAAGAGATTGTGGAAGTCACTGCTGAATTGGCGGAACGTACAGATTTTGAATCTGCCTCGTATATGGAATTGGTAGAAGAACTGACCGATCTCAATGCAAGATTAGACCTGCTGGCTCCCGGTACCATAGATGCACAGTGTGAAAAGATATTAAAGGGACTGGGTTTCAAAGAAGAAGATTTTATTAAGAAAGTATCCCAGTTTAGCGGTGGCTGGCAAATGCGCATTGAACTGGCCAAACTACTGCTGACCCAGCCCGATTTGTTGCTGCTGGATGAACCTACCAACCACCTTGATATAGAATCCATTATTTGGCTGGAAGAGTATTTGGGCAATTATCCCGGTATTGTCTTGTTGATTTCGCACGATAAACAGTTTTTGAATAACGTATGCAATAGGATTTTTGAACTGGAGTGGGGCAGGTTGACAGCTTATACCGGCAACTACGATAAATACATAGTAGAGAAAGAGCAGCAGCGTGAAATTTTGGCTTCTGCCTATACCAATCAGCAAAAAATGATTGCCGAGAAAGAGCGGACGATCAGCAGGTTTATGGCCAAAGCTACTAAGACCAGCATGGCACAAAGCATGCAAAAACAACTGGATAAAATTGAGAGAATTGAAATTCCTGAATTTGATACCAAAGCCTTTAAGCTCCGTTTTCCTGAAGCGCCACGAACGGGCAGGGTAGTGCTGGAAGTGAAAAATATATCCAAAAGTTTCGGACCCAAGCTCGTGCTCAAAGATGTCAATTTCGTCGTGGAAAAGGGAGAAAAAATAGCCTTTGTGGGTCAAAATGGCATGGGCAAAACTACCATGGCAAAGATGATTACCAGCCAACTTCAGGCAGACAATGGTACACTTCATTTTGGGTCGAATGTAGCACTGGGCTACTACGCTCAAAATCAGGCTGAACTCATCGATGTCAGAAAGACCGTATTGCAGGTCATGGAAGATCAGGCTCCAGCCGAACAAAGGACCAACATCAGAAACATCCTCGGCTCTTTTTTATTTTCAGGAGAGGATGTTGAAAAGAAGGTCTCTGTACTTTCGGGAGGTGAAAGAGCAAGACTGGCCATGGCATGCATGATTCTGAGGCCTTCAAGCCTGATCATCATGGACGAACCTACCAACCACCTTGACATCCAGTCAAAAGAAGTTTTGAAACAAGCTTTAGATGATTATGAAGGTACCCTTATCATTGTAAGCCACGACAGAGAGTTTTTGCAAGGCCTTTGTACGAAGGTATACGAGTTTACAAACCATACAGTGAAAGAATACCTCGGCGATATCAATTATTTTCTTGAGAAAAAGAAAATGGCTGATATACGTGAAATCGACACCCGAAAAGATAAGTTGGCTGATACGGCTGCACCAGCACAGGAAGTAAAAGTTGACCATGAAGAAATAAAAAAAGCCCGAAGGCGCATGCAATACGTTGAGCGAGATATTGAAAAGTTGGAAGCTGAAATTGCCGATCTCTCAGGTCAACTCCATGACCCCGCCATTTATCAGACCGACAAGGTGGTAGAAGTCAATCGCAAACTGATGGACAAGCAAGAGAAACTAAATGAACTTATGGAAGAATGGGAACGTTTGGTTGGCGTAATTGGCTAATCCACTTGCCTGAATTTTCCGGGTTGCAGATTGTGCAATTGGTATGACCCCATTTGGACCCTTACAAGGCGTAATACCGGAAAACCTACCGCTGCGCACATCTTTCTTACTTGTCTGTTTTTACCTTCTTTAATTTCTATCGATATCCAGCTGTCTGGAATATTGGCTCTCACCCGAATGGGAGGATTCCTTTCGGGCAATTTGGGCTCTGTTATTTTTTTAACCCTGCAAGCTTGAGTTTGGTATTTTTTCTTATTGGGCAGCGTAATTGAGACCCCTTCTCTTAATTGTTTAATGGCCTGATCGGTAATGTCCCCCTCAATTTGTACATAATATACTTTTGAAATGTGTTGTTCCGGGTGAAGCAATTCGGCATTGAGTCCTGCCTGATCAGATAGCAACAGTAAGCCTTCCGAGTCATAATCCAATCTTCCTATAGGATAAACCGTTTTGGGCACATCCAGGTAATCTGCAAGGCATTGGTGGTGGGCTGCCTCTCTGGTAAATTGACTCAAAACCTGGTAGGGTTTGTAAAATACGATGGTCATTTTCTAACTTAAAATCAACTTATCATTTAATAAAACCATTGATCAGTTAAATTGGTATCAGCACTTTGCCAACGTAAATTCAAAAAACATCGATTGTATTTTTTAAGTCCAAATGTCATAAAAAAAAGGGGGCTGAGCTTGTCGAAGCCCCCTTTTTTTTATTATTTACCATCAAGCTCTTTCACAATCCTGTCTGCTTTAAAGATATACTTTAAGGCCGCATAAATGCCCGAAGCATGCACAGAGACGGTGCGGTTGTTGGTTTCATCAAAAATGAAATTGCCAGGCAATGATTCGATGTTTCCATCAAATATCAGTCCAACGATTTCTTTTTTGGCATTGATCAATGGACTTCCTGAATTTCCTCCAATGATGTCATTGGTAGAAACACAGTTCATAGGCGACATCAACAATTCCATTGGAGGATTTTGCCATCTTGCCGGCAAAGCCCATGGAAAAGTCTTGTTGAAGGAATAATACCTGTCGTACAGACCAAAAAATGTGGTTTTGGTAGGAGCGGTGGTACCATTGTAGTCGTAAGCTTTGATCACCCCATCGGAAATACGAAGGGTGAAGGTTGCATCAGGAGGCAGTGATGTGCCAAATACCTTAAATGCCTGATTGGCAATGTTGGTTTCCAATGACTTTCTGAATGGACCAGATGAATTGACAGCTGCAATGGCTTCCTGGAAGCGCGGAACAAATATGCGGGCAGCTTCCATCATCATATCATCATCTTTCAGGATGTTGTCATCTTTGGTCAGGCATTTTTCTGCTTTTTCTGCATCCTTGAACCGTGTCTTTTTTACGAGTTTTTCAACGTACTCATCTACATTCTTTCCATCCAATACCTTTTTAAGCGTCATATCTCCTGGATAGATGTCCTGCTGAATTTCAGTCAACAAAGTCTTGAATAGGGTCTTTTCTTTCTCGTTGTCGATGCCTGGAACTGCTTCCATTATTACTTTCAACAACTTGGATTTTTCTTCTTCTGAACCTTTGTTTTTCACAAGGGTTTCGTATTGATACAACTGGTGCATCATGTTGAAAATTTTACCTCTGTATGGACTTGGACTCAAATGGGTCGTAGCCCAGGCATGAGGTAATATTGGCTGATATGCCTTTCTCATCTCATCCCATGAAGTTACTCCGGGAGATTTGGAGCGGATGAAATTTTCCATGGCAACTTTTCTTCCGAAAAGTGATGAGTCTCTAAGTCCACCCAAAATACCACCAAAAGCTTTCATGGAATTGGCTACGTTGGCAATTTCATTGAGCAAGCCCTGTGCTTCGTATTCTTTGGCAGGATCATTTTTGATCTGATTGTATTCTGCCACCATCAGGTCATTTCTGTTCTTCAAAAATTTGTGCAACATAGGATATCTGAAATCTCTGTCGTACTCAAGTTGAGCAACAGTCCTGTACCTTTCTGTTTTGCCCGGATTGCCCACTACAAATACAGACTCGCCCTCAACGGCTCCATCTTTGTTGAATTTGAAGTAATGACCGCTGGTATTAAGCGGTAAACCATTTTCGTCATATGCCCTCCAAAATGTGCAATCAAGGTTGTATCGCGGATAGGTAAAATTATCGGGATCGCCACCAAAGAATCCCAAATCCAATTCTGGAATCCACACGAGTCTGATGTCGCTGAACCTCTTATAGCCATAGAGTGAGTATTTTCCACCGCTGTAATAGGTAACGGTCTGTAACCTCAAGCCTTCCCAGCCGGCCATTTTGCTGTATTTTTCCTGAATGTCTTTTAGCGCCTTGTTGGCAGCTTCGGTTTCTTTTCCTTTTTCAGCTCCTGCTGTCATTTTTTGAACCTCGGCGCTGATATCAGCTACCTGAATCAACTGCTCTACAAAGAGTCCTTCTGCTTTTCTTTCGTCAGCAAGGGTAGGTGCGTAAAAGCCCTGTTTGTCAAAATTTTCTCCTTCTTTTTGCAAATCAACGACCACATCTCTTGAACAGTGGTGATTGGTCATGATCAAACCATCGGGAGAGATAAAGGATGCGCTGCACCATGTTGCAAACCTCAGTGAAGATTTGCGCACATCATCCCACCATTGATCTTCAGGTTTGAAATTGTAAGCCTTGGCAAACCATTCTTTGGGTGGGTTTTCGAATGTCCACATCTTTCCGAAATCGAAAGGATTGGGTTCTTGTTGTTTTTGGGCATTGACCGTGAGCACAATAAAAAAGAGGCTTAGGGTCATCCAGAATTTGAATTTCATGCTAAATGCTGTTTGTTTAGGGCAAAAATAGCTAATTTTTACCTTAAAAAATGGACTGTGCAGACGATTTGCATCATCTCCGGGCGGTTTTAGATCAAACGGCGGACTTGTCCTTCTGAAAGTTGGGCACCTTTGTCTGTCAAATGAACGGGAACGACAACCAAGCCCGGCTTTTTCCCCGGTTTGATCTGACCCAAAGTATCATCCATGCCCAGAGCTGCAGCACCATTGGCCGTAGCCCATTTTACCAATTCTTCCAGTGGCAGCCACGAGTTGTACCGTTTTATGGTGCGAATTTCTTCCCAGACCGATAGCTGCCAATTGGAGGTAAGTGAATCTGTACCGATGGTTATTTTTTGGCCACTGTCAATGAAAATCTGATAATGTGGCAATCTGTTTTCAATGTACAAATTGGCATTGGCGCAGGTAGCCCAAAATACCCTGGAACCCCATTCATGGGCCGCTTTGATGTCTTCGGCCGTAGTGGTGGTATTGTGTACAAAAATGGTGGTTTGGTTGGCGTCCATGTGTTCAAGGGCGTAATGGATGCTGGTTTTGCCATTTGCCTGAAAAGAAGATAGGTCGATGCCAAAGCCTGAATAAAAATCTCTGAATGCCCCTGTGCCTGAAACAAATAGTTCATTTTCTGCCGGAGTCTCCTGATTGTGAATGCTGATAATGGAATTGGCAGGGTTTGATTGTCTTAGGTGGTCAAAAAGTTTGGGTGAGACAGTATAAGGCGCGTGGGGAACCCTGCTCACCCGATCTTTGTCAGTCAAAACAGCCGCAAAGGCTTCATAAACGGCTTCATACTGGTTGATCACACCTTCGGTCATCCCTGGATGAAGAAAATCAAACATTTCAACAAAAGTGCAATACCTGATTTTGCTTTTTTGTTTGGTTTGTAGCGTATCCGTTTTGTTTGATATGTCTCCAACAGCCACAATACCCTGATCGTACATAAATTGATCCGCCTGCTCAATGGCAAGAGCAATTATTTCGGGTGCAAAATCACGAAACTGCACCACACTTTTTAAAAATGGCAACAGAGAGGTACCCGTATCTACCAGGCCCTTCATGTGAGACAATTCGAGGTGGCAGTGGGTATTGATCATACCTGGAATGATGGCTCCTTCTACCTTATTTACCTCTGAAGGGTCGTGATTTGCCAGGGCATCCAAACTTAAAATGGTGCCATTTTCGTCGGTGACGATTACAGTATTCTGTGCAAAGCTGCCTTCAGCTGTATAAATCAATGGAGCCGTAAATTTGTGAATAGACATGGTATAAATTGAAAGGGCAAAGATGGTAAAAATAGCAAAGTGCTTACTCAAATATTTTGTTCAGCAAAACTAGCCAAAAGTTTAAAGTGCACAGGAGAACGGATTGGCTTAAAAAAGATGGGAACTATCATGAAAACGGGTAGAAAAGGGCAAATACCATCAGTTCGAACCATAAAATCTTAATTTTAATGCAGCGAGTACAAAACCTCTTGAGATTTCTCTTACCTTAGAGATGTCAAAACTTATGCGCCTAAGAATCATTTATATCTGCTTATTGCTGATCACAAGCCAGCTTTTGTTGGCACAGCCCTCACCTTGTGGTGCCAACCCGGCTATGACACCAACTTGTGTAGAGGCATGCACCATTTGTGATATTGATGGCTTTACCGGCATCAACAACAGTAATATAAAGGGTCAGGCACCTCCGGGCTTTTGTACTTCGCAGGTACACCACATGCAGTGGATTGCTTTCATTGCAGGAACCACCAACCTTACCATTGAATTGGAAGTATATAATTGCCGGGGAAATGATGGCCTCGAAGTAGGTATTTACGAAGCCATTGAATGTAAAAACTATCGAAAAGTATCCGATTGTGACACCGATATTCCGCCCAATACAAAAAGAGTATTTAAAAATACTGTGCCTTTGACCATTGGTCAATATTATTATTGGGTTATGGATGGCAGTGCCAATGATGTGTGCAACTATACCATCAGGGTTTTGGAGGGTTCAACCAAAGTGGCACCTCTCACCGTGGCTGCCGAAATAGAGGTGCCCTCTGTCATTTGTCAGGGCAAACAGTTTAATGCCACTACAAAAGGAGTAGTGGGTGCTACCATTTACGAGTGGTGGGTGGATGGCATATTTGCCGGCTCTGGTACCGTTTTGCCGATAGAATTTAATTCTTCCGGCACCCACCAATTGTGTTTGGATGCCATGAATGTGTGTGATCGCGCTCCTCAAAAATGCATTGAAGTGCAAGTGTTGCCTGCTAAAGAAAGCACCCTAAAACACGAGGTTTGTTTTGGGGAGTGTTTCAATTATGGGGGTCAGGATTTTTGCACCCAAGGCATTCACGATGTATTGTTTGCTGCTACCAATGGCTGTGATAGCATTGTGCATCTCGACCTGAAAATAAAAGATCAGGTAGAGGTATTTCAACAGGCAAGAATTTGTGAAGGAGATAGTCTGGTATTGGGAGAAGATGCCTTTTTTACTGAAGGTCCTCACATTGGCTTTGTCGCCGACCAGGAAGGGTGCAAAGTTAAGGTAAACCTTGATCTGGAAGTGATCAAATGCAACATCAGGGCCAATGCACAAATTATTCCTGTATCCTGTACCGGTAAAAAAGATGGCCGTTTGAAATTTGCGATCACCCATGGCACCCCTCCATTTACCTACCAGTGGAAGCGATTGGAAAATGAAAGTGAAGTGGGCAAGGGAACGGTAAGTGATGAAAATGTTTATGTTGAAATTCCCGATCTGGATGAAGGAACCTACCTCATTGAGATTTTCGACAATTTTGGAAATGTTTCGGTGGTGCAGAGCTATGTGACCCAGCCCAGCCGTTTGTTGGTTTCGATCAAAGATACCCTAGTCAATGGATATCATCTTTTGTGTCATGGAGATACCAGTGCAACTTTGACGGCGCAAGGCCATGGGGGGACAGGTCAATACAGCTGGTTGTGGTCAACAGGAGAAAACACAACAAAAATCAGCAACCAGGCTGCAGGAATAAAAGAGGTCAGCATTACTGATGAAAATGGATGCATCAGCCGATCTACCATAGAAGTGACAGAACCGGAGGCCCTGCAACTAAGTACGACTGTATCAATGCCGGATTGTAGTGCCTATGATTCCGGCAGCATCGATCTGACAGATTCGCTGGGAGGGGTAGGGCATTATCAACTATTGTTCAACAATGTTGTGGCTTCTTTTCCCATTTCACAATTGGGTACTGGCATTTATACAACAAAGATGATCGATGCTAATGGCTGCACAACCTCAGTGTCAGATACCCTGAAGTCATTGGAAATACCAGAAATATGGGGTGATTCCCTATATTCCATTTTGTTAGGTGATAGCATTGAAATGGAACTCTTTAGCTCGGTAAACCCGGATAATGTAACCTGGAAACCGGAGCTGGACCTTTTCGATCCCCAACGATTACAAACCAAGGCAAGGCCAGTGAAGACCAGGACTTATCTTGTAACCGTTACTTCTGTTGATGGCTGTAGCAGGACTTATGAAGTGGTGGTAAATGTGCAAAAAAGAAGAAGTTTTATCATTGCCAACGGCCTTACCAAAAATCAGGGTGCTAATCACCAGCTGAGGTACTTTGCCGGTCACGATGTAGCTTCCGTAATCAAATATACCATTTATGATCGTTGGGGCAGTAAAGTATATGAAGCTACTGATTTGCCTATTGGTGTAATCGAACTGCCCTGGGATCTCACCATCAACGGTAAGCCTGTCATGGGAGGAGTTTATACCTGGACGGCAGAAGTGGCTTATATTGATGGAGAAGTGGTCAGTTACACCGGCGGCTTAACCATCGTTGATTGAGTTGGCACTTTACTAAGTAAGTAAAGGCTTACGACCAGCGACAAAAGGGCTATTTTTTGTAACAAAGGAAGATATTCCAAACCCACCGATGTGTAATAAACCATGGAGGTCAACAACAGCAGGGTACAGGTTAAAACAAGCATCCAACGGTTAGTTGAATGGGCACTTTTCCAAATAGGTTTTGCCAAAAGTACCCCATAGGTTGTAAGTCCTAAAATTAGCAGACCAACAAAAAAGTTGTGCCATGGTGTAAATAGTAACGTGGCCCCAATCATCGAAGATCCAAGACCGGTCACAGCAATGTTTTGTGAGATGGCTTTGGTCAAATAAAGTCTGGCCAAAGACCACATAGAAATGAATATGGCCCCACTGCCTAACAATCCGGCTCCTATGGCAAAACTTCTTCCGGGATTATTTTCTCCGTTCATTGCTATCGGGTCAAGTAAGTTGCACCAATAATTGTGTATCATACTGAAACCTTTTGAATGAAGATTTGACTGGTGACCGCCAGGGTATAATACAATTGCTACTAAAGCCAAAGACAATGCTAAAGCAGCCAATACGTTTAGCCACAATTTCTTTTTTTCAAAGAGCATAGGCTGCTATTTTACAGCGGTCTTCATGGATTTTGTGCAGGGTCCCCACTGGTATTTAATCACCCCTGCTTTGCCTGCTTCACAGGCATTTTTATAAGTTTTTCCATTACAGCCGCAAACGGGTCTTCGGTCATCATCGCAAACCATAGATGGCTGGGCAAGCGTTTTATCATAACAATCTATTGAGGCCACTGATTTTTCCTCTGCACCCGGTGTATTGGGATCGATGTTTTGATTGGTAGTAGTACCATCTGTAGCTGCTTCTACAGTAGTTTCCTGGTTTGCAGTTGCTGACACATCGGCCGTGGTTGAACGGTTGCACCCCACGGTTGTAAATAGTATAAGCAGTAGTGAAAAGTTAAATTTGGAAATCATTGATATGGATAAATAAAGTTATATGACACTGGTAAGCAACAGAGAAAGGTTGGTGTATTTTTTACCAAACCTTCTGGAAAGATACTCATTGGTCAGGCAGGCTTTGTAAGTGTAACAACCATTTCTGATGCCATCATGGGTGGCCATGAGGTTTTCCATATTGTGGCTTTCCATGATTTTAACGAGCAAAGGCGTAATAATGTTACTTATGGCATTGGATGCAGTACGACTGACCTGAGAAGGTATGTTTGGCACACAATAATGAATAACGCCATGTTTGATAAAAGTAGGACTCTCAAGGGTAGTTATTTCTGATGTTTCAAAACAGCCTCCCTGATCAATTGACACATCTATCAAAATAGAACCTTCCTTCATTCTGGATACCATTTCTTCCGTGACCAGAATAGGGGCCCGGCCATGTTTGGAGTGAATGGCTCCAATGACTACATCTGCAGAGGTAAGTTGATGGGCAAGATAGACCGGGTTTATAGCCGAAGTATGAAGATGTCGACCCACATTGGTCTGCAGTCGCATGATTTTGGAAATATCATTGTCAAAAATCCTGACCGAGCAACCCAGACCAAGTGCAGTTTTCACTGCATATTCTGCAACTACACCTGCCCCAAGGATGACTACCTTGGCAGGAGGTACACCTGAGATGCCTCCCAGGAGCAAGCCTCGGCCACCAGAGTGACTTTTTAACAATTCACCTGCGGTGAGCATGACCGAGATGCCGGCTATCTCACTCATTATGCGCACTATGGGAAAACTTCCATCTGAGGATTGAAGGTATTCCATGGCAAATGCCGTGATGCGTTTGCTGAGGAGTTTTTCTATATAATTTTCATTGATAATGGGCAGATGCAGTGGGGAAATCAATACCTGGTCCATTGCCATCCAATCGAGTTCTTCAAGCGTTGGTGGAGCAACTTTTACAAGGATATTGGCCTGAAAAACAGTCTTTTTATCATGGCAAATTTCGGCACCTGCCTCAGAATAGGCATGGTCCGAAAAATTGGATTTGTCACCGGCACCACTTTCCAATAAAACCCTGAAACCCGAAGCTACCAGCACCCTGACAGAATTGGGCACAATGGCGACCCTGTTTTCCACCATGGTTACCTCCTTGGGAATGCCAAGCACCAGAGTTGTGCGCCTTTCTTGCACAGCCAGCGTTTCCGGCAGCGTTTCAAACTGTCCTTTGGTGAAAAATTCGGAATATGGCAATTTAATAGATCCTCCCATTAGGATGGTAAAATTAAAAAATTTCGTTTAAG
>ERZ724507.528-NODE-528-length-17172-cov-3.595315_pt1 | contig 17172 bp, 14 predicted proteins | sample MGYA00376040_ERZ724507 | MGnify/ENA primary metagenome ERZ724507 (study PRJEB28724, sample SAMN07190883) | activated sludge metagenome | isolation source: activated sludge of sewage treatment plant in Hong Hong | place: Hong Kong | collected 2016-03-17 ...
CAAGGATACACCCAACGAACAGGCGGTGGATGACTACCTGCTGTGTATGGAGGCTTTGTATCAGGTGGTCGATTACTTCGTAGTGAATGTCAGTTCCCCGAACACGCCCGGTCTCCGCGCGCTGCAGGAGAAAGAACCCTTGTTGGCGATTCTACGGCAACTGATGAAACGGTGCAGTGATTTGGCTAATGGAGGGAAAGCCAGACCGGTTTTCCTGAAGATAGCGCCGGATCTCAGCACGGAACAACTGGACGATATCGTCGCTGTTGTCCTCGAGGCGGGCTTGGCCGGTGTGATCGCTTCGAATACGACGCTGGACCGGAGCGGATTGAAGACCGCTTCGGAACAGGTGGAGGCCATCGGAGCCGGTGGACTAAGCGGACGCCCCCTAACCCGTAAATCAACCGCAGTTATCCGCCACATCGCCGGGCGCGCGCAAAAGCGCTTCGCCATCATCGGCGTCGGTGGAATTCATTCACCGGAAGAAGCTCAGGAAAAGCTGGACGCAGGAGCCGATCTGGTGCAACTGTACACTGGCTTCATCTACGAAGGGCCCGGACTCGTGAAGCGGATTCTGCGCAGCCTCGTACGATGAGCGGTTTGGGCCTCAGTCTTCGATTACCTTACCGCTGCCGTGTTTCAGCACCTTGGCTTCGAGGTAGAAGATGATCTCCTCAGCAATGTTCTTGACCTGGTCCCCCGTACGTTCGAGCTTTCGAATAGTGGAGATGATGTGAAGGGCGGGAGCAATGTGTTCCGCTTCCTTGCGGATCAGGGCTTCCACGACACGGTTGGCGCTCCCGTTGATATCGTCCAGCACATCGTCCTTCTTGAAAACGCCTCGGGCCAGCCGGGTGTCTTCTTCATTGAAGCATTTCCGTACATCCTCCAGCATTTCAATGGCGAGGGTGTACATCTCGTCCAGACGGGTCACTTTCAGTAAGTCGCCGTGAAACGGTGCATCGGCTTCGATCACATAGCGTGCGATGCCGTCGGCGATGTCTCCGATCCGTTCAAGATTGGAATTGATCTTCAACACCGCCAGCACAAAGCGCAGGTCGATCGCAACGGGGTTGAACAAGGCAAAGATGTTCTCGCAGTCCTTGTCGATTTTCAACTCCAGTGCATTGACGCGCTTTTCGTTGAAATTGACTTCGCGCGCCAGGTCCTTGTCGAAATCCAGCAGTGCGATCCTGCCTTTTCGGAGCTGGGAAATGACCAGTTCGAACAGTTCGACGGATTCGTCTTTGAGTCGTTTGAGTTCGACGTCCAGGTGCGTCATGATGAAGGAAGTTGATACAGTTTTTAATGCTAATCGTACGGCAACTATGAGCCAACAGCGCTCAGCCGAATCGGCCGGTTACGTAATCCTGGGTGCGTTTGTCCCGGGGATTGGTAAAGATGGTCGGTGTGGTGTCGTATTCGATCAGTTCCCCAAGATAGAAGAAGGCCGTCTTATCCGAAACACGACCGGCCTGTTGCATGTTGTGGGTGACAATGATGATGGTGTACTTGCTCTTGAGTTCGTAGATGAGTTCCTCGATCTTGGCTGTGGAGATCGGATCGAGCGCTGATGCAGGTTCGTCCATCAATAAGACGGAAGGTTCGATCGCCAGCGCGCGCGCGATGCAGAGTCGCTGCTGTTGTCCTCCGGAGAGCTCGAAGGCGGATTTTTTCAACTTGTCCTTGACTTCTTCCCAGAGTGCCGCCTGTCGCAGAGAAGTTTCCACGCGTTCTTCGATGAATGATTCGTTTCCGATACCGTTGACACGCAAACCGTAGGCGACATTTTCAAAGATGGACTTCGGGAAGGGGTTCGGCTTTTGGAAAACCATACCGACCCGCTTGCGCAGTTCATCCATCCGCATGCCGATGTCCTTCTTGTAAACGTCGCGCCCATCGAGCAATACATCTCCTTCTATCCGGACATTATCGATGAGGTCATTCATTCGGTTGAAGAGTCGCAGATACGTGGACTTCCCGCAGCCGGAAGGACCGATGAGCGCCGTCACCGTATTGGCTTCTATGGCGATGTCAATACCCTTCAGGGCGTGGAAATCTCCGTAGTAGAGGTGGACGTTCCGGGTTTCGATCTTATTCATGGAGCATCAATTCATTTTGACTTTTTTGCCAAAGTAACGACGGAGCGCATTGGCGGCCAGGTTCAGCAGGAGAACGATCATGACCAGCACGAGAGCCGTGCCGTAAGCCATGTCGCGCGATGCCTGGATATCGGTTCCGCTGGTGGAGATGACGTACAAGTGATAGGGTAGCGCCATGACCTGGTCAAAGATGCTGGAAGGCAATTTAGGCAGGAAGTAGGCTGCTACGGTAAAAAGGATCGGAGCCGTTTCGCCCGAAACCCTGCCGACGGAAAGGATAAGACCGGTAATGATATTCGGTGTGGCGATCGGAAGTACCACCCGGCGGATGGTTTGCAGTTTGGTCGCGCCAAGTGCCAGGCTTCCCTGCCGGAACGATTGATCGACCGCCAGCAAGGCTTCCTCCGTTACCCGGATCACGACAGGCAATGCCAGCAGGCTGAGGGTGAGGGAGCCGGCCAGGATGGAATCGCCGAACTCCAGTGTATTCACGAAAAGCGACATGCCGAAGAGTCCGAAGACGATCGAAGGTACACCGGCCAGGTTGTTGGTCATCATCTTGACAAATCGCTTGAACCAGGAATCCTTCATGTATTCATTCAGATAGATGCCGGCCATGATACCGATGGGGAACGAAAAGAGCATGCTGCCGACCATGAGGCAAAGCGTTCCGATGATGGCCGGATAAATCCCACCGGCGGTCATGCCATCTTCCGGCATGCTGGTAAGGAACTCCCAGGATATTGACTTCCAGCCTCTGATGAAGATGAAGTAGAGTATCCAGAAGAGCACCCCGACCACGAACAGGCTTAAGATCCTGAACGTCCAGAAGGCCAGTTTTTCTTTAAGTTGTTTGGTCATACTCAACGATGGCGTTTCTGTTTTCGGGAAATGGATTCTACCCACAGGTTGATCAGCATGGTGAGTAGAAAGAGTATGCAACCAAGTGCGAACAGCGCTTTGTAGTGGACACCGCCTTGCGGCGCTTCTCCGAGTTCTGCTGCGATCGTTGCCGGTATGGTTCGTACCGGTTGGAGCAGGGAATGGGGTATGACGGCCGCGTTGCCGGTAACCATCAACACGGCCATGGTCTCACCGATGGCACGCCCGATACCCAGAATGGCCGCGGCAGAGATGCCGGAAATGGAATAGGGGATCACGACCCGGTGAATGGTCTGCCAGCGGTTCGCGCCCAGTGCCAGAGAGGCTTCCTTCATGGCACGCGGCGTATTGCGGATCGCGTCTTCCGATACCGTAATGATGGTGGGAAGCGCCATGATGGCGAGTACGATCGATCCCGCCAGCGCGGTTTCGCCGACGGGTAACTGGAACACATCGTGAATCATGGGCACGATAACGATCAAGCCGAAGAATCCATATACGACAGACGGGATGCCTGCCAGCAGTTCGATGACCGGTTTCAGGACTTTGCGTACACGCTCGTCGGCGACTTCTGCCAGATAGATGGCCGTAGCCAGACCGATTGGAAGCGCGAAGAGGATGGCGAAGATGGAGACCATCAGGGTGCCCAGAATGAGTGGGAGCACTCCAAGCTGTACGACCGGCTCGGCGGTAGGAAACCACTCTTTACCGCCAAGAAAATCGGGGAGGTTGTTCTTGTCAATTTCAATGACCTTTCCGGGAAAGGAGGCGTTCCTGTACTTGGCATTGATTACCGCCAGGATGTCGGGAAAACTGTCGACCAATTGATTGATCCGGTCCGGTAGGAACTCGAATTCGGCGCCCAGTTCTTCCTCGGAAAAATAATTGGTCAGTTCATTGATCGTCACGATGCGGATCGAATCCGGCTTCCCACCGATTTCATTCCAATGGGTGATCTTCTGATCAAAAATGTCTTTGCACTGCGTCGCGCTGAGGTGGCTGACGGGATTACCCGCATGCACGACCAGGAGGTTATTGTTCTCGACCGGTGAGGTGGAAAAGAGTGAAGCGCCTTCCCGGAACAGGAAAAGAACGATCAGCAGCACCGTAAACGTGGTTACGGTACCGCTGATCGTCAGGAGGCCTTCGACGAGGCTTTCCAGGAATCGTTTAAATCGTGTATTCACAACCTTTTTCTGAGGGTTGTCGCAGGTTTATTTAAGCCGGATGTAACCGACTTCGTCTACGATCTGCTGACCTTCGGAGGACAAGATGAAGTCCACGAACGGTTTCACTTGCTTTTCTTTGGAAGTCTGATAGTAATAATAGAGCGGACGAACGACCGGATAGGTCTTGTTGATGGCGTTCTCCTTGGTGGCCAGGACATAGTTCTTGCCGCCATCGTAGGAAACTGCAACGTCTTTCACTTCTTTCGTTACGTAAGCCAGGCCGACATACCCGATCGCACCCTTGGTCTGACTGACGGACTGGATGATGGCGCCGGTCGCCGGCATATTCAGAACGGTGGAAGCATAGTTCTTCCGATTCAACACATGCTCTTTGAAGAACTCATACGTGCCCGAACTGGTTTCGCGGGAGTAAGCCACGATCGTGAGATCCGCTCCGCCGACTTCTTTCCAGTTCTTGATCTTACCGGTGAAGATCCCTTCGATCTGTTCGCGGGTTAGCTTGGTTACTTTATTGGCAGGATGTACGATAACGGAAAGCGCGTCATTGGCAACTACCACTTCCTTAAACGGCTTCCCGGCCTCCTGAAGTTTGAGACGCTCGTCCATCTTCAGTCGTCGGGATGACATGGCGATATCCGTAGTACCATCCATGAGGGCGGCAATTCCAACGCCCGAACCGCCACCGACGACCGTGACTGAATTTCCGGACATCTTTTTCATGTACCGTTCCGCTTCTTTTTGTGTAAGCGGAAGCACAGTGTCGCTGCCTTTTACGACAATTTTCTGACCCAGGGCCTGAAAGGCGGTAGCCAGGATCGACAGGATAATCAGTGTCTTTTTCATTTTCTTATCTGCTGATAGTTGTATCTCGGTTATCGAATGTTAGAATCGTGTCTGTACACGAAGCGTGAACACGTTGTCGTGCTGATCGACCGTGTAGAGGTTAAGGTTCTTGCTGGTTTCATTTTTGACCAGGTCGAAATAGGCGCTGATGCGGGTGTTGGCATCCATACGCCAGGCTGCTCCGAATCCCCAGGTGTCGAACCGGAGGTCCGTTGCATTGGTGGTCTTCAAACCATTTGCCGTAGCTTTTCCGATTTCATCACCTTTCACGTCCGTATTCGGATCGTACCAGTCATATTTGATGACTGCGGAGAAGGGAGTATGGCCGATCCCCTGGCAGAGATAGAAGTAAGCGCCATTAAATGCGCGGTTGTAGATCGGTTTGAGAACAGGGCTGTTGGTATTGGGACTCTTCGTATCGGAACCGAGTCCGGGTTGGTCGCCCTGAATGTATTCGCCACGAAGTACCGTGATGCCGGCTTTCCAGTCGAGGCTGAGTTGAAGATCGGCTCCGTAGTATTCGCGGTGGGTGAAGTCCCGGTTGACCAACGCGGTTGGGATGTCGGTCATGGCGTTGGACTGACGGAAACCTTTTACTCCGAGGCTGTCTGTTGACATGGCATACATCAGCGTATCGATCCGGTAACCGCCGTTGTAGTAGGAGATGCCACCGCTATACTTGAAAGTCTCTGCTGTATTGGTCCGCGCGAAGGTGATATGTCCGATAAAGTCCTTCTTTTTATCGAAGTCGGTTACATCGAGGTTCGGATTGGGGGCGCCTGTACCGTTGAAGAGTCCGGCTTCGAGTTTCAACCAGTTCCAGTTCGACAATTTCGGACCCTGGATCGTCAGCATGGCGCCGAGGTCCCGTTCGTTCGGGAAGATCAGTTGGGACATGCGGCCACGTTCGGGTGATTCGCGAAGCGAGGAAGAATAGATCACTTCGTAACCGAATGGCCGGTTTTGCAATCCGGTGGTGAGTGAGAACCAACCGGTATAGGGATCTGTGATCTTGATATAACCATCCATGAGGCGCAGCCCGCGCTCGGAGAGATCGAATTGAATCACTACCTGCGTGGTTGACCAGCCCTTGTCGTTCGGAACGCCATCATATTGAGCTTTGATTCGCCCACGGCGGATCTGGAATCGTTTATCAACGCCGGAAGGGAAATTTCCGCCTTCAAAGGAACTCTCACCCGCGGAATCCGCTACCTGGAATTGAGCCTGAACATATCCGCTTAGCTTAAGCCGCTTCAGTACATCGAGTTCCTGACGTATTCCGGCTACGTGACTGGTCAGCGTATCCAAGGGGTTCAATTCCGTTTCTTGGGCCGAGAGGGAGCCGATTCCCAGCAAGAGTCCCAGTAACAAGGTGATGGATCGTTTCATTGCGTGTGGTGTGGTTTGAATGCAAAAGAATTCACACCATGTTAACGCAGTGGCCGGCCTATATTAAGTTAAGGTTAAATGTGAACGACAAGTGAACTAATTGTTATGTATGTCGCTGAAATTCAATCTCCTAGATTACAGCTTGTAACTCAGCGTAAGGTTGATGTTGGTGCCGAAACGGACCGATGAAATTCCGGTATCGATGTCGGCGGCGTAGCGTCCGTTCTTGTTCTGGTCCTGATAGAAGTGCCCGGCCTGGTTCAGGAGGTCGCCGATCGTCAGGCGCACTTCACCTTTCGTGAAGACCCGCTTGCTGATCTGGAGATCGATAAGGTCACGGGGCGTTTCTTCGATGCTCAGATAGCCCTGGTTGCCAACCTGGAAGATCCTTCTGCCGATGCGGTTGTAGACCACATTCACCCCAAGTCCGCTGCGCGGATTCTGGTATTGCAAGCCCCCGTTGAGCACATAGGGCGATTGCCCCTGCAGTGGTCTCGGACCGGTAGCCCTGGGATCGTTGGAGACATCCACCCGCGAACGAATCAGCGAAACGTTACCGTACAAGCTGAAGTTTTCCCACTGGTTCCACGACAGCAGGCCGTCGACGAATTCCAGTTTCTTTCTCCATTCCAGCTCCAGGCCATACGCGTAAGCGCTGCCCGCATTCCAGAAACTGACCCGACGGGAACCGGCGCCTGAACTTTCTACAACGGGCTCGATCGGATTCGTGAAGTCCTTATAAAAGACCGATGCGCTGAGAATTTCACCCGGTGCAGGGTAGTACTCGTAGCGCAGGTCGAAATTCTTGATGCGGGTGCGCACCAGCGTGTCATTTCCCTGGATCGTACTGGCGGTGGAGAAATCATAGAAGCTAAAAGGCGCCAGCTCCCGGAACTCAGGACGTGCGACGGTTTGCGAAGCTGCAATTCGCAGATTGGTCTTCTCGGAAAGGGACCAGGATACGTTGATGGACGGCAGCAGGTCGGTGTAGTTTTCGCGTACCCGAATGGTATCATTACTGTAACCGAAGGAGTTCAGCTTCTGGATGAAGTTCTCGACCCGAACGCCCCACACGAGCCGGATGTTCTTGTGCACGAGATTGTCGAACTGGATGAACCCGGCATGCAGATTCGTGCTGGCTGTATACGCGTCGGAAGGATTGGTGATCTCATCGATCCGGAAACCCCGGGGACCCATATTCTCCGGATTGAACAATGTTTCGATGGGTGACTGCAACAGGTTCCAGTTGAATTGACCGGCATTGGTAATCACGTAACCGAGTACGCGGGCATCGAAGGAGCGGGATTTGTATTGTTCAAAGAAGCCGAACTTGACGGTCTGGTTTTCACCGAGGAATTTGAGAGGTGTCTGCAGACTGAAGTCGCCGTTGTAAACCTTTTCGCCCAGATCCGAATAGAACTTTCCGGCATAGTTGGGGGATGCCGTTCCGAATGGGACATAGGCATACAGGGTTGTGTCCTCGAGTGACGGATCGAGATTCCGGTAGTAGTACATTCGACGCAGGTCGGGAACGTCCTGTCGTATCTCAGTGTAGCTGCCATTCCACTTCAGACGGGTTCCACCTGCGGAGAGCGCATGTTCACCGGACAGGATCGAATTCAGGAAGCGTGTCGATGAATACCGCAGCGCGAACGCGTTGATGTATTGTTGGTTCTCGATATCGATTCCTTCACGCTGGATGGTCATGTCTTCCGCGTTGTCGGAGTAGAGATTCTTGAAGCTGATCTTATGACGATCGCCGATCTTATACGAGGCATTCAGCAAGGCTCCCCAGAAAACGTTCTCCCGGTATTGCTGATCCTGGAAATCGAAATTCTGCGAACCATCGAAATCGTAATCAGCACGCTCGAATTCCTGTGTTCTCCGGCCGTTGCTGTAGCTGATGGAAGCGATGAGACCAAAGTCGTTCCGAAGAAGTTTCCCGGTACGCCCGATGGAAGCCTGATAGGTCTGGGTAAGCGGAGTGGAAGCTTTTTCCTCGGTCGCCCAATCGTTGGGCAGGAGTTTACTGTACTTGATTTTGTCGGCCTGGGAGGCGCGCTGTAGCGTTTCAGCCTGGGGAAAATCCGAAGGCAACGCGCGTGTGCCGTCATCAAAGCCCAACCAGTCGGTTTTGCCGCCTTGATACGAACGATACTTCTTGAACGTCGAGATCGTGTTCAGGCCGGTACCTGCGGAGAAGCTGAAGAAATTCTGATCCGGAATATCGCGGGTGTTGAGTTGTAAGAGACCGCCGGAGAATTCACCCGGAAGTTCCGGCGATGCTGTTTTGACGATAATGAGATTATCCAGCATGTTGGCCGGGAAAAGATCGAACGAGAATGCCTTCCGGTCGGGCTCGGAACTTGCCAATGGTACACCGTTCAACAAGGCCCCATTGTAACGCTCATTCAATCCGCGGATGATCACGAAACGGCCTTCCTGGATGCTGGCGCCACTGATGCGACGAACGACTTCGCCGGTATTCTTATCCGGTGTTTTACGGATGGTTTCTGCGGATATGCCGTCCTGCACCGTCGCGCTCTTCTTCTGCATCAGGATGATCGATCCCACGCTTTCCCTTTTCATATCAGCCGTGACGACCACCTCGTTGAGCTGTTGGCTGGAGTTCTCCAGGCTGACGTCAAGATTTACCGGAGATCCCTCCTGAACCGCAACGTTACGGATGATCTTCGTGGTATAGCCGATATAGCGAAACACGATGTTATAGGTACCATTGGGAATGTTGGTGATCAGGTAACGTCCGTCCAGGTCCGTAACAGCGCCCAGCGTCGTGCCTTCGATCATGACCGGGACACCGATCAGCGTTTCTCCGTTCGCTTTGTCGATCACGACACCGGTCACACGTCCACTCAAACCATCGTCGTTGCCGAGTACGAGCAGGTTCAGGCCGAATGTCAATAGTAGGAGGCAATAGAGGTGTTTCATGTGCTTTGCTATCGGTTGTAAACGTACAATGGCAGTGTAACGGAAACCTTACGACCTGTTTAAGCCTATGTTAATGCAACATGAAGCAAGCAAGGATTTGTGAACGTATCGTAAACACCATATAAACAGACAGGCCGGCTGATGGGCCGGCCTGTCTGTTTTGCCTTGATGTGCGGATCAATTGACCGCAAGGCGCAGCGTCGTGATCGCTGATTCGTTGCGCATGACGAGGGTGTAGATGCCCCGGGCAAGCGCTTCCACGTTCAATTCGATGCGATGTTGTCCTGCCGAATAGCGTTCCGGTTGTACCGTCATGACTTCGCGACCTTCCAGATCGATGACGGATACCGAAAGATCGGAAGCCTGCTCGAGTGAAAAGGAAACAACTGCAAAGCGATGAGCCGGATTCGGGTAGGCGGAGATGGAGCGAATCGAGTTGATCTCGCTGATTCCTACCGTGTAGTTGGTATTCTCGCAGTCGTAGTTGGCCCAACCGCTTGTCCAGTCGCTGTTTCCAAACGCGCCGCGGTAGCTGACACTTTCGAAGAACGGATCGTTCAGGTAGTTCGAGGAGAAGTCCGCTCCCGAAAGGAGGGGAGAGCCGGCCGAAGGCATGAAGTCGGGATTGGCGTAGTTGTTCGGATCCATCAATTGCAGGTCGGAACTGTTGGTGAGTTGTTCATTACCATATGCGGGAGTAGTGAACCAGGCACTGATGTCCCAGGAAGAACCACTGGCGACGGCAAGCGGTGTTGCACAACCCGCCAGTACGTTATGTTGGTACTGGAGCTCATTGTTGGTGGCGTTGGCTTCGCAGTTGGTACCGTCAACCAGGAGCCCCGTCGGGAAACCCGCGATGGCGCTGTTGAAGATGCTCGTCTTGCAGGAACGGCGAAGGTGGGAGCCACGCTTGAAGTTGCTGTTGATTTGCGTGGAAGCCGTAGCCATCGGCCCGATAATCGTTACATTGGAATAGATGGGCTGCGTCAGCGGGTTGTTGGTGGACCCCGTCGCATCGTTATCGGACTCGAAGCCGTTCGAACCGGAAACGTCCGCTACATTGCTGTCACGCAAGGCGACCAGGAATTGCATCTTTCCACGGAAGCCGAAGTCCGTGTCGAAATCATCATCCAGTGTACGGTAGGAGATCAGGTGCTTCGCGTTCACCGTACCACCAAAGCATTCGAATGCATCGTCGCCGGAGAAGCTGACCATGACATAATCGATGGTAGTTCCGTTGCCAACGCCTCCGAGTGTAAGTCCGTTGATCTCGTTGTTCGGCTGAAAGGCGATTCCCGGAAATTCTATCCGGACATACCGCAGGGTTCCAGAATTATCGGCGTCATCTGTTCCGCCATAGAGTCCTTTGACGGGATCCACACCGCCTTCGATGACTTTCTCGCCGGCAGGATCATTGATCGACGCTTTCCCCAGGACGATCAGTCCGCCCCAATCACCATAGGTGCGGGTGCCGACCGGCTCGTTGGACGTGAAAACGATCGGTGCGGATGAGGTGCCGTCAGCCCAGATCTTCGAGCCACGGGTAATAATAAGGCTTCCTTTGGTGGCTTTATCGCCCTTGATGACGGTACCCGGTTCGATCGTCAGTTCCGCGTTGTTCGTTACATAGACGAATCCGCTGAGCAGGTAGATGTTGTTGCTCGTCCAGGTCGTGTTGGCGCTGATGTCGCCGCTCACGGTGATCACACTTTGTGCGCGCACGCCCAGGTTGAGTCCCAGGAGCAGAGCCGCGAGAATGTAGAGTTGTTTCATGTCTTGGTTTTTGATTGGTTCTTGACTGCAAAAAAAGAACGACCGGTTTACCCGGTCGTTAATGCTGTCTGAATCCTTGTTTATGAAATCGTGAACGACGTGTGAACAACGCCGATTCACCACCCTCAGGCTTGCATGAACCGGTAACCGATTCCCTTCTGGGTGGTAATGAAATCAGATCCCAGTTTTCTGCGTAAACGGAGAATGTGGACATCAATGGTCCGGTCATTTTGGGAAGGCTTGCGCTTCCAGACCTTTTCGAAGATCTCTTCCCGGGTAAATACTTTACCCGGTTGTGCCGCCATCAGGTGCAGCAGCTCGAATTCCTTACGCGAAACCGGTACAGGCTGCTGGTTGAGATACACGGCATACGCCTCACGGTCAATGATCAGATTGTCTTTGCTATTGGCAAACTGCGCCCGTCCGTTTGCCGGAAAGTCAAGTCGGGCACGCAGCCGTTTGAATACGATCTCCGGGTCCAGCGGCCTGCGGATAAAGTCGTCGGCCCCTGCATCAAAGGCCGCGATCTCTTCCCGGCTTTCATTGCTATGACCCAGGATGATGACACGAAGATTGCGGTGCTGATGAGCCGATTTGATGGAAAAGCATAGTTCCAGGCTTGCCAGAAGATTGTTTCCGGAGTCAAGGATGACAGCGCCGGTATCCAGGTTGGCCAGTACGGGCAGGGCATCGGAACTGCGATGCACCCACGTGAGCGAACAACCGGCATCACTCAGGAATTCTGCAAGCTGGCGGTGTTCGGCGGTGGATTCGGCTACGAGAAGTAAAGGTGCTGCGGGTGCGTAGGACATGAACATCATGGTCATCGAATTAGTTCCGCGATCATGCCCATCAGTATCTGTGGACGAATCGGTTTGGTGATAAAGTGGTCACCACCGGCCTCGATGGCGTTCATGGTGGTGTATTCATCCGCATCGGCCGTGAGAAATAGTACGGGAATGGTCTTGGTTTCATCGTCCTGCTTCATCTGACGGCAGGCTTCAATGCCATTGATTCCCGGCATCCGGATATCCATGATCACGAGGTCGGGATGAACTTCGTGAGCGACACGAACCCCATCACTGCCATTGTAGGCCTTATAGACCAGGTAGTTCTCCCTGGAAAGATTGTAGCTCAGGATTTCGACTACATCCGGTTCATCATCTACCACCAGGACTTTTAAGGGCTTGTTCATTTGTTCGGTTTATCGATTCAAAGATGTCCACCCAACGTAAACCCGCGATTAATCCGGGGTGAATTAATTGTTAAGACCATTGGCTCAAAAACCGGATGCAAACGCATAATCGGCTTCTGTTAGCCGAAATTCGGGATGACGGATTACGGCGGGCTGGATGGCAAACAAAAAATGTTCGATGAATTCCGTTTCCCCATCCGGATCAAACCGGATGGTCCCGAATACATTCGATCGCTGTCCGCTGAGGACCAGCACTTGAATTCCATCCGGCTCTTTTTTTATCCGGATATCAAGCAGACTCGAACAGGCCCCTGCGGGCTCCTCACGCACGGCTCGCAGGATAGAGTTGAGTGGATCCTCTTCGATTAGCTGGTAGCCGAGGGTAACAAAGACCGATTTGCAACGGGAATGCAGGGCTGCTCTTTCCAGGTGATAGATTCGGAGGTTCATGGTCATATGAATTTGATGGTGAAATAAGGCTGGTCGTGTTGAGAAAAAATTAACGGACCGTTACGCTTCCGATAAGCCTCCTGGCTACCTTAGCTAGAGCAAGATGAGTACTAAGAGAAGAAGGACCATACTCCGCTGGATGTGGGCAGGGGTATTCGTGTTATTGTTGGTGATCGGTGGAATCGGCTATGTGGCCTACGAAAGGATCTATCAGCCCAATGTTGAAGTGGCCGACCACAACCGGAATTTCCTGTTGATCCCTACGGGAGCCGATTTCGATGATGTGATCAACCTGCTGCACGAGAAAAAGGCGCTGAAAGACGAAGCTTCCTTCCGGTGGACGGCCGGGAGGATGAAATACGGTTCGGACGTGAAACCCGGTCGATATAAGCTCCGGTCCGGGATGAGTAACCGGGAACTGGTTCAACTCCTTCGATCCGGACGGCAGACACCGGTCAAGTTGGTTTTCAACAACATCCGGACTACGCGCGAGTTGGCGGATCGGATCGGGCAGCAATTGGAACTGGAACCGGATGCGCTGCTGCATCTTCTGGAAGATAATGACTACCTCCAGCCACTGGGTTTCAATGCAGGGAATGTGCTGGCCATGTTCCTGCCGGATACCTACGAGTTTTATTGGAATACTTCGGCGGATCAGTTTCTCCAACGCATGAAAAAGGAGTATGCGAAGTTCTGGAACGCTTCGCGGCAGCAGAAGGCGAAGCGGATCGGACTACAACAAGTGGAAGTCTCCATCCTTGCCAGTATCGTTCAACAGGAAACGAATCGCAACGACGAGAAACCCATAATAGCCGGGGTCTATCTGAACCGCCTGAAAAAGGGGATGCGCCTGGATGCCGACCCCACGCTTGTTTACGCGCTTGGGGATTTTACCATTACCCGGGTGCTCAATATTCACAAGACCATCGACTCACCCTACAATACCTACCTGTATGCCGGTCTGCCTCCCGGACCGATCTGCCTTCCAACATCCGCCTCTATTGACGCGGTCCTCAATCATCAGGCGCATAACTACTATTATTTCTGCGCGCGCGATGACTTCTCGGGCTATCACGCGTTCGCGGCCACCTATGTACAACACCTTGTCAATGCGCGAAGATTTCAAAAGGCGCTGGATCGGCGAGGTATCCGTAACTGATCATGAGATACACCACTGTTTTTTTGGTCTTCCTGCTACTGGGTTGTTTTTCCAAGCTCGCCGCGCGGGAGACGCCGGTATTACTTTTTGTCAGCAAGGCGGATCAACCGGATAGCCTGGGTTTTAACCTCGTCGAGCAGTTGCCCGCATTGATTGAACCCTGGATCAGAGAGGGAAAGGTGACGTTGTGGGATGGTCCAAAGAAGAATTTTGCCATCACACCGGAAGCGCTCGCCCGGGTGGAGCGTAGTTCGGGTACCTTGATCCGTGACCTGCCCCAACTGTTTATCTACGAATACTGGAACCTTGACCAGAAAAAAGGGCGGCTCCGGACGTTGGGATATTTTCTCTCTTCCCGTACAACGTCCGGGGAAGAAGTTTCTTTTGGTTATGTCGATCATGCTCCCCTGGACAGTTTATTCCGCGCCTCGCTGCTCAAACTCAACGCCAATGGCGATTGCAAACTTGACTTTGGAACCGTCTTGCTGAACAAGTATTACCTGTACACCATCCTTCAATTTGGCAACAAGCAGGTGAAAGATGTTGTCGATGCCCTCCGGTTACGCGAATCGGTCCGTCAGTTCGTTACCGGAAAGACCGGTGCCCCGGAGCATACCTGCAAGCGCATAACCTGGATGGTGGAAGATTCCATGACGGTACGGGATGAACCAACGGCCGCAGCGGCAAGGCTGCTGGGTTCTATACAACAATACCTGAATGAAAATCGGGAAGTGTATTTCAACCTGGGTGGTGATGCTTTAAGCGATTTTACTGTAGAGAAACCGCTCCGGCTCTCCGCGATAGAAGTCGAAGAGGAGTGGCACCGGAACGGCGAAATCATCGAATCCCGGCTTAAGGCCGTCCGCTTTTGGGTGGACGGAAAACCATTGAGATCCACCTCGCTGGAGGACCTTGCGAGGATGGAATTAGTAGTCGGTTTCAGGCAGTTTTTAGACCTTTTGAACGAAAAAGAGTTTTATTTTCGCATCCTGCAATTGAACGACGAAGCCATTGCGCCGGATCGTTCGAGTGGGCTGAAAAAAGCCCTTCAGACCTGGGAATGGAACCGGCTTTCTGAGTTCGTTCCCTGAAGACTTAGGGCGTCACAGAAGATATCGAATGAGCAAGATCAAGTTTGGAACCGATGGCTGGCGTGCCATCATCGCGAAGGATTTCACCGTTGCCAATGTGGCACGCGTCGCAGAGGCTACGGCAGCCTGGTTGAAGAAGCAAAAGAAACAGCCTCATATTGTATTAGGTCACGACTGCCGCTTTGCCGGCGAGCTGTTTGCCGAGACAGTCGCCAAGGTGCTCTGTGAACGCGGCGTCAAGGTTTCCCTGGCCAGGGGATTCGTTTCGACTCCGATGATTTCCCTCGGCGCGGTGAAACTGAAGGCCGATCTGGGAGTCATCCTGACGGCTTCTCACAATCCGCCTTCCTACAATGGTTTCAAACTGAAGGGCTCGTTCGGCGGCCCGCTCAGTCCGTCGGATGTTCAACAGATTGAAGATATCATCCCGGACCACTGCTCGCTTGACCTTGACCGGATCGTTTTGGCAGGATTTGAAAAGACCGGGATGCTGGAATATGTCAACCTGGAAGATTTGTACATACGACACGTCGAAGCGAATTTTGACCTGGAAGCTATCCGTCGTTCAGGAATGAAATTGGCGTATGACGCCATGTTTGGCGCAGGTCAGAATGTAATGCGCCGACTATTCCCCGACATCACCTTATTGCATTGCGACAATAACCCCGGATTCCACGGGCAGGCGCCGGAACCGATCCATAAAAACCTTCGCGATCTCCACCAACTACTGACCAGCACCAAAGGATATTCCTGTGCTGTCGTAACCGATGGCGACGCCGACCGGATCGGCATGTACGATGGCGAAGGAAACTTCATCGACTCGCACCACATCATCCTCTTGCTGATCCACTATCTGGTAAAATACAAGGGAATGACGGGTAAGGTCTGCACGGCTTTCAGTACCACACCCAAGGTGGAGAAACTATGCAAGCATTACGGTCTGACGCTTGAAACGGTCAAGATCGGATTCAAGTACATCTGTGAGATCATGGTGCGGGAAGATGTACTGATCGGAGGGGAGGAGAGCGGTGGAATCGCCATCAAAGGTCATATCCCGGAGCGCGATGGAATCTGGATGGGATTGGTGATCTGGGAATTCATGGCGAAGAGTGGAAAAACCCTGCCGGAACTTATCCGGGAAGTGTACGACATCGTCGGTCCGTTTTCTTTTGAGCGAAACGACCTGCACCTTGATCAGGCTGTGAAAGACCGGATCGTTGCGAATACCGCGGCTGGTGCCTATTCGGCATTCGGCCCCTACAAGGTCGCGAGAATAGACGACCTGGACGGTTACAAATACTTCTTTGATAACGAAAACCGGGAATGGCTGTTGATCCGCGCTTCCGGAACTGAGCCGGTGTTGCGGACGTATGCGGAATCATCAACCCGCGAAGGCGCCTTTGCGATTCTGAAAGCCGCGCAGGAAACCTTGTTGAAATCCTAAACTTGTTGTTGTTCTCTAAAAACTTGAACCATGGCACACGATATTGATTACCGCATCCTGGGCGACGACATTCAGGCGGTCGAAATCGAATTGGATCCGGGCGAGGCCGTTCGCGCAGAGGTCGGTGCCATGCTTTTCATGGAAGATGGAATCCAGATGCAAACCGGAACCGGCGGCGGCATCTTCTCCGGCTTGAAACGGATGATCTCCGGCGAGAGTTTTTTTATCACCTCTTTCCTGAATACCGCCAATAATAAAAGCAGGGTCACATTCGCGGCTCCTTACCCGGGAAAGATCATCCCCCTGGACCTGACCCAGTACGGCGGTACTTTTCTTTGCCAACGGGACGGCTTTCTATGCGCCGCACAGGGTATCGATATCTCAGTGGAATTCACCAAAAGACTCGGTGCAGGATTGTTCGGAGGAGAAGGTTTTATTCTCCAGCGCCTATCCGGTGACGGAAAGGCGTTCGTTCATGCCGGAGGTGCGATCATCCAGCGAACCCTGAAGCCCAATGAAACCCTGCGCGTCGATACCGGTTGCCTGGTCGCTTTCCAACCAAGCGTAGACTACGACATCCAGTTCATCGGCGGCTTTAAGAACGTGCTCTTCGGTGGAGAGGGTTTGTTCTACGCCAAGCTAACAGGCCCTGGAATCGTGTTCCTGCAAAGTCTGCCCTTCGTTCGACTCGCTGACCGGATCATG